>Ga0075012_10001423_pt1 | contig 24445 bp, 22 predicted proteins | sample All_14_2_FD_71474 | JGI IMG/M metagenome (GOLD analysis project Ga0075012, IMG submission 71474) | Freshwater microbial communities in response to fracking from Pennsylvania, USA - Allegheny Zone_MetaG_DW_15 | ecosystem: Environmental > Aquatic > Deep subsurface > Groundwater > Drilled...
GAACAAGGGCTCGGCGCCCTGGACGATGAGATCGTTGACACACATGGCAACCAGATCAATGCCCACGGTGTCGTGCCGGTCATGCTCGATCGCGAGCTTGAGCTTGGTGCCCACCCCGTCATTGGCCGCCACCAGCAGCGGATCCTTGTAGCCAGCCGCGCGGGGATCGAAGAAGCCGCCAAAGCCGCCCAGCTCGCTCGTGGCCCCGGGGCGCGCGGTGGCCCGGGCGAGCGGGGCGATTGCCTTGACCAGCGCATTGCCCGCCGCGATCGAAACCCCGGCCCTGGCATAGGTGTAGCGGCCATCTTCGGGCCGGTCGGTGGCGTCTGTCCCCGCAGTCATGCCCGGTGCTTTAGCGGTTCGCGCTTGGAATTCCACTCGCCATTGGGCAAAGGAGGGGCGATTTTCCCCATGAGCGCGCCACTGTCTCCTCCCGCCCCCCGGACGATCCTGCCGCCCGCGCTGCGGCGCGCTGCTGGCGCCGCGGCGCTGGCGCTGGGCCTGGTGGGCGGCGCCTATGGCCTTTACGCGCAGGTGGCGGGGGAGCGCGGCATTGCCCCCACCGCAGCGAGCGCGGATATCGAGGTCAAGGGGCTGCGCGTCGATGTGCGGGGCAAGAGCGCCGAGGAAGCGCGCAGCAACGGCTGGCGCGAGGCCCAGCGCCAGGCCTGGGCCAAGCTCGGCGGGCCCAAGCTGTCGGACAGCCAGCTTGATGGCCTCGTCTCGGCGATCGTGATCGAGCGCGAACAATTGGGGCCGCGGCGCTATATCGCCACGCTCGGGGTGATCTTCGATCGCCAGCGCGCCTCGGCCTATCTCGGCGGGCCGGCTCAGGCCACGCGCTCGGCCCCGTTGCTGCTCATCCCGGTGATGGAAAGCGCGGGCGCCTATATCACCTTTGAACAGCGCAATCCCTGGCAGCGCGCCTGGGCCGAGTTCAACCCTGGCACCAGCCGGATCGACTATGTCCGCCTTTCGGGGGCAGGGGGCGATTCGCTGCTGGTCAATTTCGGCCAGACCACGCGCCGCAGCCGCGCCTGGTGGCGCACCATGCTCGATCAATATGGCGCCACCGATGTGCTGATGGCGCTGGCCCGGCTCGATCACCAGTTCCCCGGCGGGCCGGTGCGCGGCACCTTCACCGCGCGCTATGGCCCGGATGATCGCCTGCTTGAAAGCTTCACTCTCACCGCCGAAAGCCCCGAGCAATTGCCCGCGATGCTGGCTCAGGCGGTCGAGCGGATGGATGCGATCTTCACTGCCGCGCTCGCCGCGGGCAAGCTCAAGCCCGATCCCACCTTGCGCCTCGGCGCCATGGGCGAGATCGACCCGGCGATCCAGCGGCTGATCGAGATCGGCCGCGCGGCCGAGGCGCGCCGCGCGGCCGAGGCCGCCGCGGCGGCAGCAGCGGCGACGCCGCGGATCGAGGCCCAGCCGGTCACCGGGATCGAGCCGGGCGAGGTGGCGGTGCGCAGCTTCACCGTGCAGTTTGCCACCCCCGATGCCGCCGCCTTCGATGCCGCGCTCGCCGGGGTGCGCGCCGCCTCCGGGGTGCGCGGCGCCAGCGTCACCAGCACCGCGATCGGCGGCACCTCGGTGATGAGCGTCGCCTTTGCCGGCACGCTCGAGGAGCTTGCCGCCGCGCTCGAGGCGCGCGGCTTTGCGGTGCGGCGTGGGGCCAACGCGCTCGCCATCAGCCGCTAGGGGGCAAGGCCCGATGATGCCCGATCATGGCCCCAGCCAGATCGCCCTGCCGCTTGCCCCCCGCGCCCCGGCAGGGGCGGAGCGGATCGTGACGGGGGCGGCCAATGCGGCGGTGGTGGCCGCGCTCGAGAAGCCCGAGAGCTGGCCCTTCCATGTCGCGGTGCTCACCGGCCCGCCGCGTTCTGGCAAGAGCCTGCTCGGGCGCTGGGCGCTGGCGCGGCACGGGCCCGAGCGGCTAGAGGTGATCGACGATGCCGAGGGCATCGATGAAACCGCGCTGTTCCACCGCTGGAACGCGGTGCAGCAGGGCGGCAGCCGCGAGGGCGCATCGCTGCTGGTAATCGCCAATGCCGATCCCGAGGCCGGCGGCTGGCGCATCGCCTTGCCCGATCTCGCCTCCCGGCTTGGCGGCTCGCTCCAGCTTGTGATCGGCCCGCTCGATGATGCCATGGCCGCCGATCTCATCCGCGCCCATGCCGAGGCGCGCGGGCTTTCCCTGCCCGAGGGCGCGGCGGAATATCTGGTGCCGCGCACCACCCGCAGCTTTGCCGCGATCGAGGCGCTGGTGGCAGCGATTGATCGCATCTCCCTTGAACGCCAAAGCCCCGCCACCATGTCTGTCTGGCGCGCCGCGCTCGAAGCCCTGCACGGCCCCGAACAGCAGCGCCTGCTTTGATGCGCTGCGTTCCCGATTGCATCGGGCGCGCTTTGGTGGGAAGGGATGAGCGATGTTCGAGCGGCTGATCGCCTATCTGGATTCGGTGCGTGCCCGCGATCCGGCGCCGCGCTCGCGCTGGGAAATCCTGCTCTATCCGGGCGTGTGGGCGCTCGGCTTTCATCGCATCGCCCACTGGCTGTTCGAGGCGCGGCTCTATTTCCTCGCCCGGCTGGTCAACCACATCTCGCGCCTCTTGACCGCGATCGACATCCACCCCGGCGCGCGCATCGGCAAGAACTTCTTCATCGACCATGGCTTTACCGTGATCGGGGAGACGGCGGAGATCGGCGACAATGTGACCATCTACCAATGCGTCACGCTGGGTGGCACCAACCCTGCCAATGGCAAGGGTGGCAAGCGCCATCCCACCATCCGCGACAATGTCATCATCGGTTCGGGCGCACAGATCATCGGCCCGATCGTGGTGGGCGAGCGGGCGCGGGTGGGGGCCAATGCGGTGGTGACCGATGATGTGCCCGCGGGCGCGACGATGATCGGGATCAAGGCCCGCTCCACCCTGGTGCCGGCCGAGGAGTGGCTCAAGGAATTCATCCCCTATGGCACGCCGTGTGACGATCCGCCCTGCGATGACCAGGGCCGGCCGCGGCGCGATTGTGTCGAGAAGCTCGAGGCCGAGGTCGCCGCGCTGCGCGAGGAAGTGGCGGCGATGCGCGCGGTTCTGGCCGAGCGCGAAGCCCCGGTGGGCGCGGCCCGGCGCCGCAAGAGCGGGACCGAGGATTGACGCGCGCAGCCCAAGGCCCCGATGCCGCCTGCCAGGTGGTGAGCTTTCCCCGCCGGGGCGCCGATCAGGTCGGGTTTGAACGGGCCGAGCTGATGCGCATTCTCGATCTATACGGCCGCATGGTCGCCGCCGGCGAGTGGCGCGACTATGCGATGGACTTCACCCGCCACGCCGCCACCTTCGCCGCCTTCCGCCGCACCGCGGAAAGGCCCCAGGCGCGCCTCGAAAAGCGCCCCGCGCTCAGGGCCAAGCAGGGCATGTGGACGCTCTATGGCGAACACGGCCAGGTCTTGAAGCGCGGCCATGACCTGGCGAACGTCCTCGCGCCCATGGAGCGGCGGCTGCTGAAGGCGGTGGAGGACTAGCTCAAATCTTCTCGAAAAACGCCGGATCGATGGTGATTTCCTCGCTGCGGACTTCCTTTACCATTACTCCCAGCCGCAAGTCCTTGAGCAGCTCGCACAGGGCATCGCCATCGATGAGGTCAATGGCAGGCGCGCCGTCGCGCGTGGCCTCCTTGCGCGCATCGGGGGTGAAGGTGCCGGTGGTGATGATCAGGCCCTTGTCTGCCCGGCCCTGCATCGCCCCGCGAAAATCGCGCACCACGCTGGCGCCGACCGAACCGGCATAGCGCTTGCACTGGAACAGCACCTGGAAGGAAATCAGGTTCATCCGCAAGACGCCGGTGCCGTCGATCCCGCCATCGCCGGATTTGCCGGTGACCTCGACCTTCACGAAGCCGCTTTCGCGCAAGATGCGCTGCGCCAGCCGCTCAAAGGCACCCGGCTCCATGGCCTTGAGCTGCTCGAGCAGAATATCGTTCCAATCCTTGGCGCCTTCGGCATCTTGGGCATCACTATCGCCGTCAGGTTCGGCCTCTGCCTGGGTTGCTGCCTTGAGCGCCTGCTTGGCCTTGAGTTCGGCGTTGCAGCGTTCGCGGATTTGTCTTGCAGGCCAGCCAAGTGCTTCGCGGCCCAGATCGGTCAGCAGCCAGATGCCGCGCCCAGCCCTGTCGATGAAGCCGCCGTGCTTGAGGTAGCTGCGCGCCCATGACATGCGATCGGAAGCGATGGCGGCGCCGCTGGTCGGATAGGTTAGCTGAAGTTGCGAGTCGGTAAGGCCAGTTTCGGCGATGATCGCATCCTCGATCTCGTCAACCGATCCCGAGCCGCCGAGCTTATCAAGCGCCCGCAGGGTCGGCAGCATGAATTCATGATACTTGGGCAAAGCATCAGGCATGTGCGCACCCCCATGAAAAAACCCCGCGCCAGTGTGACGCGGGGTTATTCTTTTGCAAGAGCCTTGAAGGGGTTGGCTTACCCCCGCGCGCTCGAGGGGCCGGTGCCGGTCACCTTCTGCATCGCCTTCAAGATATTGGCCGATTGCTCGGAGCCCGATTGCGGGGCGATGAGGTTGGTAAAGGCGCTGATCTCCTCCCAGTGCTTGGCGAAGCCTTCGACCGTGCGCTCATCTTCGGGCAGCCACACCGGCTCGTTCATCACCGTCCAAGCGCTGTGGAAGCCGCCCGCCCCGGCGCCGACGATGGCGTTGGTGGGGGCATCCTCGGAGACGAGGAACAGCGCGGCGGGCACCACATTCTCGGGGGCAAACAGCTTGAAGGCTTCCTCGGGGAAAAGGTCCTCGGTCATGCGCGTGCCCGCCACCGGCGAGAGGGTGTTCACCCGCACGTTGTACTTCGCCCCCTCAAGCGCGAGGGTCTTGGTCAGGCCCGCAAGCCCGAGCTTGGCCGCGCCGTAATTGGCCTGGCCGAAATTGCCGAACAGCCCGGTCGAGGACGCGGTCATCAGCACGCGGCCATAGCCCTGCTCGCGGAAGGTTTCCCAGCAGGCCTTGGTGGCAAAGGCCGAGCCGGTGAGGTGCACCTTCACCACGAATTCGAAATCGGCCGGGTCCATCTTGGCGAAGGTCTTGTCGCGCAGCACCCCGGCATTGTTGATGAGGATGTGGACGCCGCCCCACTTCTGCTTGGCATCCGCGACCATCTTTTCCATCTGCTCGAACTCGGTGACCGATGCGCCATTGGCCATGGCCTCGCCGCCCATCGCCTCGATCTCGGCGACGACCTGCGCGGCGGCATCGGAAGTGCCGGTGCCATCGCGCGCCCCGCCGAGATCATTGACGACGACCTTGGCGCCGCGGCGCGCGAGTTCGAGCGCATAGGCCTTGCCCAGCCCCCCGCCCGCACCGGTGACGATCGCGACCTTGTCCTTGAAGCTGATGGTCATGGCTGTTCTCCTGTCTGTGGCTGTGCGGCGCGCGCTTTACGCGCGCGTCAATGCTGTTGCGCGGCGCTGCGTGGCACTTTCATGCGCCGCTTGCAACCGCCATACTGACAGGGGCCGATGCCGTAGGGTCAGGGGCGTGGGGAGAGCCCTTCGAGCGCGGGGATGAGCGCCGGAAACGAATCGATCACCGCATCGGCGCCCATTTCCTGCGGCGGCCCATCGCCATAGCCATAGCTCACCGCCACCACCGCCACGCCCGCGGCCCTTGCGGCGCGAACGTCATAGCTCGAATCGCCCACGAAGACGAAGCGCCCGCCCCCCAGCCTCGCGCGTGCGGCATGGATCGGGGCGGGGTGGGGCTTGGCGAGGAATTGCCCGTCCGGCCCGCGGCCGAGACTGTCGCCCCCGATCACCGTCTCGAAGCAGCCGACAAGGTCGAGCGCGGCGAGGATGCGCCGGGCGAAGCCTGCAAACTTGTTGGTGACCACCCCGAGGCGGATGCCGCGCGCGGCCAGGTCTGCAAGGGTCTCGCGCACCCCCGGATAGGGCGCGGTGTGAACCGCGCAATGATCCTCGTAATAGGCGAGCATCGCCTTGTAGAGCGCCCGGAACTCGGCCTCGGGCAGGCCGCCTTGCGCCTCGACCGCGCGGGCGAGCATGATCTTGGCCCCGCCGCCGATGAGATCCTTGCTGCTTTCCACCGACACCTCGGCAAAGCCGCCGAGCCTGAGAGCATGGTTCACCGCCGCGCCGAGATCGCGGAAGCTATCGATGAGGGTGCCGTCAAGGTCAAAGCCGATGGCATCGAAGGGGATGGTGTGCATGGCCCCAAGGCCGTGGCGCAGCGATCATCAAACCGCAAGCATTTGCTGGCAGGCGCGGCTTTGCCTAGAGAGAGCCGCATGACCACCAGAGCCACCCATCCTTTCGCCGCGATCATCCTTGCCGCGGGCAAGGGCACCCGCATGAACAGCGCGCTCCACAAGGTGCTCCACCCGATTGCCGGGCGGCCGATGCTCGAGCACCTGTTCGAAAGTGTCGCCGCGCTTGGCCCCGAACGCCTCGCCGTGGTGGTGGGCGCCGGGCGCGAACAGATCGAGGCGGCGGTGGGGTCGCGCGCGGCGATCTGTGTGCAGGAGCCGCAGCTTGGCACCGGCCACGCGGTGCAGCAGGCCGAGGGCGCGCTTGCCGATTTTGCCGGCGATGTGCTGGTGCTCTATGGCGATGTGCCCTTCGTCCGGCCGGAGACCATGCGCGCCATGCTCGCGCGGCTGCATGGGCCCGATGCGCCCGCCGCGGTGGTGCTGGGCTTCGAGCCGGAAGATCCTGGCCACTATGGCCGCATCATCGCCGATGATGACGGGCGCATTGTGCGCATGGTCGAATACAAGGATGCCGACGAGGGCGAGCGGGCCTGCCGCCTGTGCAATTCGGGCCTGCTGGCGGCGCGCGCGGAAGACCTCTTTGGGTTGCTCAGGCGGGTCGGCAATGCCAATGCCCAGGGCGAATATTACCTGCCCGATATCGTCAACATCGCCATTGCCGATGGCCGGCCCTGCGCGGTGATCATCGCTGCGAGCGCGGACGAGGTGGCGGGGATCAATTCGCGCGCCGAGCTCGCCGTCGCGGAAGGCCGCTGGCAGGCGGCGCGGCGCCGGCGGGCGATGGACGAGGGCGCCACCCTGATCGCGCCCGAAACGGTGTTCTTCGCCCATGACACGGTGCTGGGGCGCGATGTCACGATCGAGCCCAACGTGTTCTTCGGCCCCGGGGTGGTGGTGGGCGATGGGGTGCTGATCCGCGCCCATTGCCATCTCGAGGGCGCGCGGCTTGAACGCGGGGTCAAGGTCGGCCCCTTTGCCCGGCTGCGCCCCGGCACGGTGCTCGAGGAAGACAGCTTCATCGGCAATTTCGTCGAGGTCAAGAACGCCGTGCTCCATCCCGGGGCGAAGGCCAGCCACCTCACCTATCTCGGCGATGCCACGATCGGGGCCAAGGCCAATATCGGCGCGGGCACGATCACCTGCAATTACGATGGCTATTTCAAATATCGCACGGTGATCGGCGAGCGCGCCTTCATCGGCTCCAATTCGGCGCTGGTGGCGCCGGTGACGATCGGGGCCGATGCGATCGTGGCGGCGGGCAGCACGGTGAGCCGCGACGTGGCGCCGGGCGAGCTGCGCATGGTGCGCGCCGAGCAGCTGGTCAAGCCCGGCTGGGCCGATCGCTTCCACGACACGATGAAAAAGAAGAAGGCGGCGGAGAAGAAGGGGTGAGCGCGCCGGGCGAGGGTGAGGACGAGGCGCAGGCGCTGGCGCCGCTTGCCTGCTGGCTCTGCGAGCGCCCGCTGGGGCGGATCGTGCAGTGGCATCACCCCGTGCCCAAGTCGAAGAAGGGCAAGATCAAGGTGCCGGTCCACCCGATCTGCCACAAGACCATCCACGCCAATTTCACCAACAGCGAGCTGGCGCGCATCGGCAATGATCCCGAGGCGATCCGCGCCCATCCGCCGATGGCGCGCTTCATCGCCTGGATCGCAGGCAAGCCTGCTGATTTCGACGCGCCGACGCGCTAGGTCGCGCAGGCGCGGCTCAGGCCTCCTCGAGCCGCCCCTGGGCTGCGCCGCCGCCGGTGGCGATGTAATCGGCCTCCCAGGCGGCAAATTCATCGCGGCTCAGGAGATAGCGCGCCCGGGCCTCGTGAAAGCTGATCAGCCCTTCGTGCACGGCGCGCACCACTTCGTCCTTGCGCGCCTTGGACCAGTGGACCCGGTGATTGCGGGGCAGGTGGCGGTAGCGCTTGATCGCCTCGGCGATCGAGATGTCCTTCGGGTAGGCCATTGCTGGTGCTCCTCGTCGCATGTCGCCCCCGACGCTGCGCGAGGATTGGGCCAAAGGCTTAACGAGGCCCTGCCGGACAGGGTTAAGGTCGGGTTGAGCAACCGCTCCGTGCTGCACCTGCGACGAGCCGCGGCCAGGTGTCGGGCGGGTTGACACATGGCCTCGATGGCATGACTGCAAGCGCCCCGCCGCGGCGGGTGGGGCGCGCGCGCAAGGGCGCTATTTCGCCGCCGGCGCGTCCATCAGCCGCTGCATCAGATAGACGAATTGCAGCGCCTGGAGCTTGGCGCGCTGGGCATTGTCCACCCCGCCCGAATGGCCCCCGGTGGTGTCCTCGAAATAGAGATAGGGGTGGCCCTGTTCCTTCAGCCGCGCGGCCGCCTTGCGCGCATGGGCAGGGTGGGTGCGGTCATCGGCGGTCGAGGCCCAGAGGAAGGGCGAGGGGTATCGGGCGCCGGGGACGATTTTCTGATAGGGCGAATAGGCCTCGATCCAGGCGCGCTCCTCGGGAATGCGCGGATCGCCATATTCGCCGATCCACGAGGCCCCGCGCCCGATCAGGTGATAGCGCAGCATGTCGAACAGCGGGATCTGCACGATCGCCGCGCCGAACAGGTCGGGCCGCTGGGTGAAGGCGGTGCCCACCAACAGGCCGCCCTGCGAGCCGCCGATGATGCCGAGGCGTTCAGGCCGGGTGAAGCCGCGCTGCACCAGATCCTCGGCCACGGCGATAAAATCATCCCAGGTGCGCTGCTTGTTCTCGCGGATTGCGCTCTGGTGCCACTGGGGGCCGAACTCACCCCCGCCGCGCAGGTTGGCGAGCACATAGGCGCCGCCCTTTTCCAGCCACAGCTTGCCGGTGGTGCCGAGATAGGCGGGCAGGCGCGGCACCTGGAAGCCGCCATAGCCGGTGAGCAGCGTGGGGGTGGAGCCGTCGGCCTTCATGCCCTTGGGCTTGACGATGAAGTAGGGGATCAGCGTGCCGTCCTTGCTCGTGGCTTGGTGCTGTTCCACGCTCATGCCCGTGGGGTCGAAATAGGCCGGGCTGGTCTTGATCACCTGCGGATCGGAGCTGCCATCGGAATAATAAAGCGTGGTGGGATTGAGAAAATCGCTGACCGTGAACATCACCTCGTCGGTCTCGTCCGAGGCGGCGGCAATCCCGATGGTGGCGTTGTCGGGCAGGGGCACCGGGCGGCTGACCCACTGGCCATTCTCAAAATTGAAGCGCAGCACCCGGCCCACGACATTGTCGAGCAGCGCCACGTAAAGGCCATTGGCAGTGATCGCGCCGCCCTGCTTGGTCTGGCGCTCGCCCGGCGCCCAGACGAGGGTCTTGCGCGCGCCGTTGGGATCGGCCTTCCATTCCTCCAGATCGACCGCGATCAGGCTGTCGGCGGGGAAGGTCTGGCCATCGACCTGCCAATCGACATCGGTGGAAAACAAGAGGTGCCCATCGACGATGCCATAGGGCGCAGCCTTGGTGGGAATGTCGAGCTGGAGCCAGGCGTCATCCTTCCACACATAATAGAGCGTTTCGTGGAAGCTGATGCCGCGAAAGGCGGTGCGGGCGTGGATCGTGCCCTTGGCATCGCGCAGCAGGCTGGCCCCGGCCCAGACATCGCTGGGCGCGCCGCGGAAGATTTCGGGCGCATCCTCGATCCGCGTGCCGCGCTGCCACACCCGGCTGGTGAAGGGATATTCGCTTTCGGTGAGCGTGCCCTCGCCAAACGAACGGCCGACCAGCAGGGTGTTCTCGTCGATCCATTGCACCCCGCCCTGGCTCTTGCGATCGAGCACGAAGCCGCCTTCGACGAATTGCTTCGTGGCGGTGTCGAATTCGCGCAGGATCGTCGCATCCTCGCCGCCATCCGAAAGCGCGATCATGCAGCGCGTGAGCTTGGGCGGCAGGCAGGTTGATCCCTGATAGACCCATTCGCGCCCCTCGGCCCTGGCGAGCGCGTCGATATCGAGCACGGTCTCCCATTGCGGGGTGGCGCTGCGATAGCTTTCAAGGCTGGTGCGGCGCAGCACTCCGCGCGGGTTGGCCTTGTCCTGCCAGAAATTGTAGAGCCCATCGGGGCGGAAGGAGACGAAGGGGATGCGGTCTTCGGCATCGAAGATCGCCAGCGCCTCGGCCGCGAGCTGCTCATAGCGCGGATCCTGGGCGAGCACCGCAAGGGTGCGCTCGTTTTCCCTGGCGACCCATTCGAGCGCTTCGGGGCTGCGGGCCTGTTCGAGGAAGATATAGGGGTCCTGCTCGGGGCCGGGAACGCCGGGGGCGGCGGTCTCCCCGGCCGCGGCGGGGGTGGCAGAAAGGCTCATGACAAGCGCCAGTGCAAAAGTGGAGACAAGTTTCAAGCGTCCTCTCCATCGGGATGGGCAGGGCGCCCTTGTGCCCGCCGCGTGCGCGCTTGGAAAGGGGCGTCAAGCACAAAGGGCGAGCCAGCGGCCCGCCCTCGTTGGCAATTCGTCGATCGGTCGCGGGGCTCAGCCCTCGACGTGCTCGGCAAGGATGGTGAGGCCCGCCTCGCTCACCTCGGCAAAGCCGCCGCGCACTTCGATCACCTCGGGCGCCGCGCCTTCCCTGGCATAGACCTGCACCGCGCCGTCGCGGATCGTGCTCATGAAGGGCGCATGGCCCTCGAGCACGCCGAATTCGCCCTCGGTGCCGGGGACGACCACCATGTGGACATCCTGCGAGCGCACCAGCCGTGCCGGGGTGACGAGTTCGAAGTGGAGCGCCATTTCCGCTTACGCCTCTTCGGCCAGCTTCTTGGCCTTCTCGACCGCCTGATCGATCCCGCCGACCATGTAGAAGGCCTGTTCGGGCAGGTGGTCATATTCGCCATCGACCAGCGCCTTGAAGCTCTTGACCGTGTCCTCAAGCTGCACGAACACGCCCGGAATGCCGGTAAAGACTTCCGCGACGTGGAAGGGCTGGCTCAGGAACTTTTGGATTTTCCGCGCACGGGCGACGGTGAGCTTGTCCTCCTCGGACAGCTCATCCATGCCGAGAATGGCGATGATGTCCTGCAGGCTCTTGTACTTCTGCAGGATCGCCTGAACGCGGCGGGCGGTTTCATAGTGCTCCTCGCCCACCACCCGCGGCTCGAGCACGCGGCTGGTCGAATCGAGCGGGTCCACCGCCGGATAGATGCCAAGCTCGGCGATCGAGCGGCTCAGGGTGGTGGTGGCATCGAGGTGGGCAAAGCTGGTCGCGGGCGCCGGGTCGGTGAGGTCGTCCGCGGGCACGTAGATCGCCTGAACCGAGGTGATCGAGCCCTTGGTGGTCGAAGTGATGCGCTCCTGCAGCTTGCCCATGTCGGTGGCGAGCGTCGGCTGATAGCCCACCGCCGAGGGGATGCGGCCGAGCAGCGCCGACACTTCCGAACCCGCCTGGGTGAAGCGGAAGATGTTGTCGACGAAGAACAGCACGTCCTGGCCTTCGACGTCGCGGAAATATTCGGCCATGGTCAGGCCCGAAAGCGCCACGCGCGCACGCGCACCCGGCGGCTCGTTCATCTGGCCGAACACCAGCGCCACCTTCGAGCCTTCGGAGATGGCATTGCCATCGGCATCCTTGGCGATGACGCCGGCGTCGAGGAATTCGTGGTAGAGGTCATTGCCCTCACGGGTGCGCTCACCCACGCCGGCGAACACCGAGACGCCGCCATGGCCCTTGGCGATGTTGTTGATGAGCTCCTGGATGAGCACGGTCTTGCCGACGCCCGCGCCGCCGAACAGGCCGATCTTGCCGCCCTTGGCGTAAGGAGCGAGCAGGTCGATCACCTTGATGCCGGTAACGAGGATGCTCGCCTCGGTCGACTGGTCGACGAAGGCCGGGGCCTCGGCGTGGATCGGCGCGGTCTGCTCGGCGCCGATGGGGCCGCGCTCGTCGATCGGCTCGCCCACCACATTCATGATGCGCCCCAGCACCTTGGGGCCGACCGGCACCGAGATCTGCGCGCCGGTGTTGATCACTTCCTGCCCGCGCACGAGGCCCTCGGTCGCGTCCATGGCGATGGTGCGCACGGTGTTCTCGCCGAGGTGCTGGGCGACTTCGAGCACCAGGGTCTTGTCGCCGTTACGGGTTTCGAGCGCGGTGAGGATCGGCGGCAGCTCGCCTTCGAACTGCACGTCAACGACGGCGCCGATAACCTGGCTGATGGTGCCGTTGGTGGTCTGGTTGAGAGCGGGGGCGGTGGCCATCTTTCGTTCCTTGAGCCTAGATTACAGCGCCTCGGCGCCAGCAATGATTTCGATGAGTTCAGTGGTGATCGCGGCCTGGCGGCTGCGGTTGTACTGGATGGTGAGCTTGTTGATCAGCTCGCCCGCGTTGCGCGTGGCATTGTCCATCGCGGTCATCGAGGCGCCCTGTTCGGAGGCCTCGCGCTCGAGCAGCGCGCCGAACAGCCGGGTGCGCACATAGCGCGGCAGCAGTTCGGCGAGGATCTCCTCCTCGCCCGGCTCGTATTCGACCACGGCATCGCCCTTGCCGGCCTCGGCCGGGGCGGGGACGGGGATCAGCTGGGTGACGGTCGGCTCCTGGGCGAGGGCCGACTTGAACACGGGAAAGATAAGGTGCGCGACATCGAAGCGGCCCGCCTCGAACAGGCCGATAAGCTCATTCGCGATCGCCTCGGCCTCGGCAAAGCCCGGGGTCTTGACCGTGCTGGTATCGAAGCCGCCGGTGATGAGGCCGGGAAATTCGCGGCTGAGCGGGGCGCGGCCCTTCTTGCCGACGAGGAAGAAGGTGACCTGCTTGCCGGCGGCCTGCAATTCCTGCGCCTTGGCCTTGGCGGCCTTGACGAGGTTGGAATTGAGCCCGCCGCACAGGCCCTTGTCGGTGTTGACCACCACCAGAAGGTGGCGCTGGTCGGCGCCGGTGCCGGCGAGGAGGCGGGGCGCGCTGTCCCCTGCGACCTTGGCCGCAAGGCTGGCCATCACCGCGGTCAGCCGTGCGGCATAGGGGCGCGCCGCCTCGGCCGCGGCCTGGGCGCGGCGCAGCTTGGCCGCCGAGACCATCTGCTTGGCCTTGGTGATCTTCTGGGTCGACTTGACCGAGTTGATCCGGCCTTTGAGTTCCTTGAGCGAGGGCACCGGGCCTGCTCCCTCAGGCGAACTGCTTGGCGAAGGCTTCGAGCGCGGCTTTGGTCTTGGCCTCGGTCTCGCCCTCGAACTTCTTGCTGGTGCGGATCTCGGCGAGCACCTCGGCATGCTCGCGGCGCATGTAATCGAGCATCTGCGCCTCATAATCGTTCACCCGGTTGACCGGGATCGGATCGAGGAAACCGTTGGTGCCGGCATAGATCGAGACCACCTGCTCCTCGAACGGCATCGGCGAGAATTGCTTCTGCTTCAGCAGTTCGGTGAGGCGCGCGCCGCGGTTGAGGAGCTTTTGCGTCGCCGCATCGAGGTCAGAGCCGAACTGGGCGAAGGCGGCCATCTCACGATACTGGGCAAGGTCGAGCTTCATCGAGCCGGAGACCTTCTTCATCGCCTTGGTCTGGGCCGCACCGCCCACACGCGACACCGACAGGCCGACGTTGATCGCCGGGCGGATGCCCTGATAGAACAGCCCGGTTTCAAGGAAGATCTGCCCATCGGTGATCGAGATCACGTTGGTGGGAATATAGGCCGACACGTCGCCCGCCTGGGTTTCGATCACTGGCAGCGCGGTGAGCGAGCCGTGGCCGTTTTCCTTGTTCATCTTGGCGGCGCGCTCGAGCAGGCGGCTGTGGAGATAGAACACGTCACCCGGATAGGCCTCGCGGCCCGGCGGGCGGCGCAGCAGCAGGCTCATCTGGCGATAGGCCACGGCCTGCTTCGACAGGTCGTCATAGACGATCACCGCGTGCATCCCGTTGTCGCGGAAGAACTCGCCCATGGCGCAGCCGGTGTAGGGCGCAAGATATTGCAGCGGCGCCGGCTCGGAGGCGGTGGCGGCCACGACGATCGAATATTCCATCGCGCCGTTTTCCTCGAGCTGCTTGACGATCTGCGCCACGGTCGAACGCTTCTGCCCGACCGCGACATAGATGCAGTAGAGCTTCTTCGTCTCGTCGCCTGAGGCGTTGACTTCCTTCTGGTTGATGAAGGTGTCGATCGCCACCGCGGTCTTGCCGGTCTGGCGGTCACCGATGATGAGCTCGCGCTGGCCGCGGCCGATCGGCACCAGCGCGTCGATCGCCTTCAAACCCGTCTGCACCGGTTCGGACACCGATTCGCGCGGGATGATGCCCGGGGCCTTGACTTCGACCCGGCGGCGCTCGGTCGCCTCGATCGGGCCCTTGCCGTCGATCGGGTTGCCGAGCGCATCGACCACGCGGCCGAGCAGGCCCTTGCCCACCGGCACGTCAACGATCGTGCCCGAGCGCTTGACCACATCGCCTTCCTTGATCTCGGCGTCCGAGCCGAAGATCACCACGCCGACATTGTCGGCCTCGAGGTTGAGGGCCATGCCCTGCACCCCGTTGGCAAATTCCACCATCTCGCCGGCCTGCACCTTGTCGAGCCCGTGGATGCGGGCGATCCCGTCACCCACGCTCAGCACGGTGCCGGTTTCGCTGACCTCGGCCTCGGTGCCGAAATTGGCGATCTGCTCCTTGATGACCTTCGAGATTTCTGCGGCGCGGATTTCCATGTTTCTTCCTTTAGGCCTGCATGGGCACGTGGGTTCGGCTCACGCCCGCATTGCCTGGGCGAGCGCGTTGAGACGGGTGCGGATCGAGCCGTCGATGCGCTGCGATCCGATGGTGACGACAAGGCCGCCCAGAAGCTCGGGATCGACCTTGGTGGTGAGCATGACGGTGCGCCCCTCGCGCTGGGTGAGCTTTGTCTTGAGCGCGGCCAGCTGCTCCGCGCTCAAGGGGTGGGCGCTGGTGACGGTGGCGGCAACCTCGCCGCGCTGGGCCGCGGCAATCGCCTTGAAGGCGCTGATGATCCCGGGCAGCTTGGCAAGGCGGCGGTTGGCGGCGAGCACGCCGAGGAACTTGCCGACCAGCGGGGCAAGGCCCATGGCCTCGGCCACCGCGGCGATCGCCTTGCCCTGTGCGGCGCGCGAAAGCTCGGGATTGGCGATCAGGCCGGCCAGCTCGGCCGATTCGCCAAGGGCCTTGGCGAGGGCATCAAGATCGCTTTCGACCGGCCCGACCACGCCGCTTTCGCTGGCAAGATCGAACAGGGCCGCAGCATAGCGCCCTTCGAGGCTGGCCTTGATTCCGGCGGAATTATCCACGCGCGCTTCATCCTCTCGGATCGTGAAAAGGCAACAAGGGGTGCGATGTATGGCCCGCGGGGAGGCTTGCCCCCGGCGAGGCTGGCGCGCGCCTAGCACCGGCTCTGCCAGAGTGCAAGAAAGCGCCGGGGATTTTGTTGCAGCTGCGAGAAAAAGCCTGGGTCCGGCGCGCCCGGCCCGTGGCTGGGGGGGCATCAGGGGGCAGGCCCGGTGACCTCGCAGGTGCCACCCTCAAGCGCGCATTCCTCCTCGTAAAGCGCCATGACCTTGGCGGCGAGTGGTTTGCCCAGCGCCTCGCCATTGAGCGCATGGAGCGCGGCGAGATAGGCGCGGTCGAACTCGGTGAGACCATCGGGCGCGGCCTTGGGCCCATCGCGAAACAGCGTCATCAGCGTCGGCACGGTGATGCCTTCGAGGTCAGCCCCGGGGCGCGGCCCGCCCAGCAGGTGGAGCGTGGCGAAATCAGCCAGCTGGCCCACCTCGACATCGACCAGCCGGCGTCGATCGAACAGCACCACCGCGGTGTCCTTCTGCATCATCACCGTGGGGCGCAGCCGGGGGATGGAATTGGTGCGCAGCTCATTGCCATCAAGATTGCCGAGCAGCACGCCATTGGTGGGGCGCTGGGTCATCTGGCTCCACGAAACCGCCGGTTGCCCGGCAGCCAGCTCGGCGCGGACGGTGCCGAGCGGGCGGTCACGAAACTCGTAGGTGCCGATCAGCGAGGGGCGCTTCTTGAGCAATTGCTCGAAGATCTTCGCCGGCTCATCGACCACGATGATGAAGGCATTGGGGCGGCAATCGGGCTTGGCCGGGGGCAGCTTGGCAATCGCGCCATTGGCGCGGATGCGCGCGGCGATGCTTTCGGCCAGCGGTGGATCGAGTCCGGCGACCACCGGGCAGAGCGGATCGAAGAAGCGCGGCGGACGCTCGGTGAACTTCTCGCGGACGGTCAGCCGGCGCAAATCGGTGGTGATGGCGCGGGGGGCAAGCACGCGGTTGCCGGGCACGACGATCTCGCGCGGGCCGTTCGCGGCGGGGCTTTGCCCGGCGGGATCGGGCACCGCGCCGGCATGATCCTGCGCCGCGCCGGGAGCGGCCACAAGCGCCGCGGCCAGAACCGGCCAGAGGCGCCTGGCGCGCGTCCAGAGGGCTTGGGAAAGCATCACAGATCAACATCGTCCTTCGCGCGGCTGAACCCTGGGTGAACGGGTGCTCAGCGGCGCGGGGCGCAGGAATAGACCAGCCTTTCGTTGGGGCGCTCCGGCAGCAGCGCGATGAGCGCCGATTGCTGTTCGCCCAGGATGCGCGCCCCGTCGCTGACCCCGCAGGCCGGCGGGCTATAGGCCGCGCGGGCGGCGCGCGCCTGCTCCAGCGCTTCCTGTCCCAGGAGATAGCGATCGGTGCGCAGGGTGCGCGTGGCCGGATCGAAGGTGTTGACCGCCACCGCCGCATCCTCGCGCGCGGCAAACACCCTTTGCCAGGCGCCGCCGGGGCCAAGCCCATACTGGGTGCGCCCGTTGACGCAGCCATCGGCGGACCATTCAAAGGCGACATCATCGGTGCGCGCGCTCGTCACCCGGCTGCGCTCGGGCACGAGGGTGCAGATGAGCGCGCCCTCGGCGGCGGCGCTGGCACTGGGGGAAGGGGCGGGCGCATCCTCGGCTTCGGCGAGCGCGGCGGCGACCTTGTCCTCGATCGCGGCCAGGCCCGGGCGGGTCAGCCACAGCACCGCCGCAGCGATGAAGGCAAGGCCCGCCACAACGCCGGCGATCGCGGCGCGCCGTCTTGGTGCCGCCGCCTCGGCATCGGTAGCCGTGCCGCGCCAGCGCAGCCCGGCGGCTGCGGCGCCGAGGCCGATGAGCAGCGCGACGAGCGCCAAGGCCATGCGGTTCTCGCGCGCGGCGAGCACCTCCATCTGCGCGGCAAGCTGCGCCTTCTCGCGCAGCGCGCGCTGGCGCTCGGCGCGCTCGGCCAGGCGCGCGCGGGCGGCGGCCTGCTCGGCCTCGAGCCGCTGGCGCTCGGCCGCGTCAAGCTCGTCGAGCGAGCGGCAGGGCAGGGCATTCATCACCGGCTCGACCCCATTGGCCTTGAGAAAGGGCACCAGCTCGCGCAGCGAGACGGCAAAGTAGAACTCGCCATCGCCGCTGCCCGAATCGGTGCTGAAGGAATTGACCCCGACCACCCTGCCGCAGGGATCGAGCAGTGGCCCGCCCGAATTGCCGCGGGCGATGGGGGCGGTGTGGAGGATCGTGTCAAACTGCCGCGCGGGCCGCTCGCCAGAGACGAAGCCGCGCGAGGTCACCGGCGGCTGGGCGCGAAATATGTCTGACATATCAAGCCCCTGGGCAAGGTCGACGGTCATCGGATAGCCCACCGCCGCAACTTCCGCGAGGCCGGTGCCGCCCGCGCCTCTGCCCGCGGCCCCGGCCCCGCCGGCAAGCGCCAGCGGCGGCAGGGCGAGCCTGCCCCCGGTGATCTCGAGCAGGGCAAGATCGTTGCGCGGGCTCACCGCCACCACGCGGGCAAAGGCCCCGCCGGCGCCCTCGGGCGGGACGATGCCGATGCGCAGCGTGTCATCCTGCACCGCCTCGCGCACCACATGGGCATTGGTGACGATCCGGGTGGGGCTGACGGCAAAGCCGGTGCCGTGGCTTACCGGCGCGGGCGCGCCGCCCTCCTCGGCGATGATCACCACCCGCACCACCCCGCGCGCGGCCGCGGCAAGATCGCCCGGATCGGCCGCGGCGGGCGCGGCAAGGCAGACAAGGCAGACAAGGAGCGCCGCAAGGGCGCGCAGCAGCAGCGGCATGGCGGTGCTTATAGCGGCAATTTCGCCGCGCGCGAGATTGAACGCAAGGCCGGGGGGTGCGCCGCGGCGCGCAAGCTGGCACAATGTTTCACGTGGAACATTTTACGAACATGGATGACGAAGCGCGCTGGCAGGCGGTGAGGGCGAAGGACCGGCGGTTCGACGGGGCCTTTGTCACCGGCGTCCATTCGACCGGAATCTATTGCCGCCCTTCGTGCCCGGCGCGCCTGCCGCATCGCCGCAACGTGCGCTTCTACGCCACCCCTGCCGATGCGGAGGCGGCGGGGCTGCGGCCGTGCAAGCGCTGCGCGCCCGATCGCCAGAGCGCTGCCGAAGCCTGCGTGCGCGCGGCGATAGCGGCGATCACGGCGCAGGGGCGCATGAGCCTTGCCGAGCTGGCGGGGCTCACAGGTTATAGTGCAACGCATTTTCAACGTATCTTCACCCGCAGCACCGGGCTTTCGCCTGCCGCCTATGCGCGCGCGCTGCGGCAAAGCCGCGCCGAAGCGGCGTTGATTGCGGGGCCAAGCGTGGGCGAAGCGATTGCCGCGGCAGGCTATGCCAAGCCCGATCACTTCTATGCCGAAAGGAAGGGGAGAGAGGGGATGAGCCCCAATGATTGGCGCCGCGGCGGCGCGGGCCGGCGGATCTTCTGGGCGGTGCTGGCGACCTCGCTCGGCGAGATGCTGGTCGCCGCGACCGACAAGGGCGTGTGCTGCCTCGCCTTTGGCGAGGGCGAGGCGCAGTTGCGGGCAAGGTTCCCCAAGGCCGAGCTGGTCGCGGCGGGCGCCGAGATGCGCGATCTGTTTGCCCGGGTGGTCGAGGCGGTCGAGCAACCCGGGCCGCTCAGCGCCGCGATCCCGCTCGATGTTGCGGGCACCGCCTTCCAGCAGCGGGTGTGGGAGGAGTTGCGCCGCATCCCCTGCGGCGAGACGCGCAGCTATGGCCAGCTTGCCGCCGCGCTCGGCCAACCCGGCGCGGCGCGCGCGGTGGGCGGGGCCAATGCCGCCAACCCGGTGGCGGTGCTCACCCCCTGCCACCGGGTGATCGCCGCCGATGGCTCGCTCGGCGGCTATGCCTGGGGGCTTGAAATCAAGGCCGAACTGCTGCGGCGCGAACGCGCGGCGCGGGAGCCGGGGTGACGGTTGGGCGCTAACGGCATTTCATCGACACCCCGGGCTTGACCCGGGGTCCCGCTTGCTTTTCCATCACCTGATGGATCGCGAAAAATATGGCGGCTGGGTCTATATCATGGCGGACCGCTATCGCGGGACCATGTATGTCGGGGTCACGGCCGATCTGGCCGCACGGGTGCGCCAGCACCGGGAGGGCACCGGATCGGATTTTTGCGCGCGCTATGGCTTGAAGCGGCTGGTCTGGGCCGAGCGGACCGATCCCATCGCCACCGCCATCGCGCAGGAAAAGCGCCTCAAGCGCTGGCGCCGCGCATGGAAATTCGCGCTGATCGAGGAGACCAACCCCGGCTGGGATGACCTGTTCGACCGATTGCTCGCCTGAAACAGCGGGACCCCGGCTCGGGGGCCGGGATGACGGTTGGGCGTGAAAGGCATCGCGTCGTCACCCCGGGCTTGACCCGGGGGCCTGCTTTCCTTTCCGCCGCCCGATGGCACGCGCCGCAGGCCAAGGCAGCGAGGCCCCGGATCACGTCCGGGGCGACGGGTGGTCAATCGAGTTTCGGCGGCATTCCGGGCTCGCACCTGGCCATGGCGCGTTGGTAGGCCGGGCGTTCCCCGATGCGCTTGAGGTAGGCCTTGAGGTTGGGCAGGTGGTCGATGCTCATGCCGCTCATCGCCCGGGCGGTGGTGAGCTGGAAGCCCATCATGATGTCCGCCGTGGTGAGCTGGCTGCCGCCGAAATAGGCAGCCTTGCCGAGCCGCTCCTCGACGATCTGCCAGCCCTTGGCCACCCGCTCGGCGACGAAGGGGGGCAGCTCGGATGCGCCCATGAACTGCGCCACCAGCGCCATCATGCCATTGGTCATGAAGGTGGCATTGGCCCAGTGATAGAAGAACAGGTGATCGGCAAAATCGGGGTGATCGGGGCCGGGCACCAGCGGTGTGCCGGGCGCATATCTGGCCACGATATAGTCGATGATCGCCCCGCTCTCGCCCAGCACCAGATCGCCATCGGTGATCACCGGGGCAATCCCCATCGGGTGCAGCGCCTTGTAATCATCGGGCGCAAGGCGGTTGTCGGCGCGGCGGGTGTAGAGCTTCAATTCATAGTCCAGCCCCAGCTCCTCGGCGAGCCAGACGATGCGTTCGGATTGCGACAGGCGCAGGTGGTGGATGGTGAGCACGGCTCTCTCCCTATTCGTTTCGCGCCCAGCCTTTGCGCGCAGGCACGAGCGAGTCGAGAAATTTCTCGGCCGTTTCCAGATATTGCGCCTGCTTGGCTTGGCCCATCCGGTCCCAGGTGGCATAGATCCGCCCGATGCGGTGATTGCTTTCAAGCCTCGCGCGGTTGCGCGCCATGAAGTGCCAGTAGAGCGCGTTGAAGGGGCAGGCATCGGGGCCGGTTTTCTGCGCCACCTTGTAGCGGCAGGCAGAGCAGTAATTGCTCATCTTGTTGATGTAATTGCCGCTCGCCGCATAGGGCTTGGTCGCCAGGCGGCCGCCATCGGCATAGAGCACCATGCCCGCGACATTGGGCAGTTCCACCCATTCAAAGGCATCGGCATAGACGGCCAGATACCAGTCGGCGACTTCCTGCGGGTTGATCCCGGCGATGAGGCAGAAATTGCCGAGCACCATCAGCCGCTGGATGTGGTGGGCATGGGCATCTTGGCGGGTGGTGCGGATGCAATCGGCAAGGCAGCGCATCGGGGTCTCCCCCGTCCAGAAGAATTCGGGCAGGGGGCGGTGGGCGGCGAGTTCATTGGCCTCAGCGAGGCCCGGCATCAGGTGCCAGTAGAAGCCGCGCACATATTCGCGCCAGCCGATGATCTGGCGGATGAAGCCCTCTACGGAATTGAGCGGAGCCGTGCCCGCAAAATAGGCAGCCTCGGCCCGGCGGCACAGCTCAAGCGGCTCCAGCAGCCCGATATTGAGGCTGGTCGAGAGCAGCGAATGATAAAGGTCATCCTCGCCCGCGATCATCGCGTCCTGATAGGGGCCAAAAAGGGCAAGGCGCTCGGTGAAGAAGGCCTCGGCGGCTTCGAGCGCCTGAGCGCGCGTCACCGGCCAGGTGAAGGGTTCCAGATCGCCGAAATGATCGGCAAAGCGCCTGGCGACAAGGCCGATCACCTCGCGGGTGATGGCATCGGGGGCGAATTTGGGCGCGGGCGGGGGCCTCAGCCCGGCGCGCGGCGGCTCGCGGTTTTCGGCATCATAGTTCCACTGCCCGCCCACGGGCCGCGCGCCCTCCATGAGAAGGCCGGTCTTGCGCCGCATCTCGCGGTAGAAATGCTCCATGGTGAGGTGCCGACGCCCTGCGGCAAAGCGGGCAAATTCGGCGCGGCTGGCGATGAAGCGGGTGTCGGCAAGGATGGTGACGGGGCAGGCAAAGCGGCCCTGCCATTCCTGCATCGCCTGCTCCACGCGCCACTCGCCGCTTTCGGTGACGCGGATTTCCCGCGGGGCATGGCGTTCGACGGCGCGGGCGAGCTCGCCAGTGAAGCTGCCGGTGTTCTCGGGATCCTCGAGCGTGACGTAATCGACCGCAAAGCCCCGGGCGCGCAGTTCTGCGGCAAAGTGGCGCATGGCCGCAAAGATCAGCACGATCTTCTGCTTGTGGTGCTTCACATAGGTTGCCTCGTCCCACACCTCCATCATCAGGATGCGGGCATCGGCGGGGCAAAGGCCCTTAAGGCTCGATAGACCATGCGAAAGCTGGTCGCCGAGGATGGGGACAAGGATGGGGCTCAGCATGGCGGCGATACGCTTGGGGGCCGGGCGCGGTTTCAGGCGGGGTCAGACGAAGCTGTAGGGATCGATATCGATCCCCACCCGCACCCCGGGGGGGAAGGGGACGCGCGCGATCCAGGCGCGCAGCACCTCTTGCAGCGGGGCGCTGCGGCGCGCGTTGATGAGGAAGCGAAAGCGATAGCGCCCCCGCAGCAGCGCGAGCGGAGCCGGGGCGGGGCCGAGGATGGCGATATCGGGCAGCTGCGGGCGCGCCTCGCCGAGGCGCGCGGCGGCCTCGCGCGCTTCCTTCTCGTCCTCGGAGGAGAGGATGATCGCCGCCCAGCGCCCGAAGGGCGGGGCGCCCGCAGCGCGGCGATCCTCGGTCTCGGCGGCGTAGAAGGCATCGCGATCCCCGCTCGCCAGCGCCGCGATCACCGGCGCGTCCGGGTGGCGGGTCTGGATCAGCACCTCGCCCGGCTTGGCCGCGCGCCCGGCGCGCCCGGCGACCTGGGCGATCTGGGCATAGGTGCGCTCGGCCGCGCGCAGATCCCCGCCTTCAAGGCCGAGATCGGCATCGACCACGCCGACCAGCGTGAGTTCGGGAAAGTGGAAGCCCTTGGTCACCAGCTGGGTGCCGATGATGATGTCGATCGCCTTGTTCTCGGCCGCGGCGATGAACTGCGCGGCGCGTTCGGGGCTGCCAAGCGTGTCCGAGGTGGCGATGGCCAGCCGCGCCTCGGGGAACAGGCCGCGCACCTCCTCGGCGATGCGTTCGACCCCGGGGCCGCAGGCCACCAGGCAATCGGCCTCGCCGCATTCGGGGCAGGCGCCGGGCACGCCGGTTTCAAAGCCGCAATGGTGGCAGGCCAGCCGCTCCGAGAGGCGGTGCTCGACCAGCCAGGCGCTGCACGCCGGGCATTTGAAGCGGTGCCCGCAATTGCGGCACAGGGTGAGCGGGGCATAGCCGCGGCGATTGAGGAACAAGAGCGCCTGTTCGCCCCGCTCGAGCCGTGCGCTGAGGGCCTCGATAAGCGGTGCGGCCAGCCAGCGCTGGCGCCCCGGCTGATCGCGGGTGAGATCGATCAGGCGCACGCCGGGCAGGCTTGCCCCGCCAAAGCGGCGCGGCAATTCGCAGCGCTGATAGACGCCGATCGCGGCCATGTGCAGGCTTTCAAGCGCCGGGGTGGCGCTGGCGAGGATCACCGGCACACGCTCGAACCGGGCGCGCATCACCGCCACGTCGCGGGCGTTGTAGCGCACCCCGTCATCCTGCTTGAAGCTGACCTCGTGGGCCTCGTCGACCACGATCAGCCCGAGCCGGGCATAGGGCAGGAACAGTGCCGAACGCGCGCCCACCACCACCTGCGCCCCGCCATCCTCGGGCGGCTGCACGATCGCGCGCCAGGCGCGGCGGCGCTGGCTCGACTTGAGCGAGGAATGCCACAGCACCGGGGCAGTGCCGAAGCGCGCGGCAAAGCGGGCGAGCACGTTTTCGGTAAGCGCGATCTCGGGCAGCAGCACCAGCACCTGCCGGCCCATGGCAAGCGCGGCGGCGATGGGTTCGAAATAGGTCTCGGTCTTGCCCGATCCCGTCACCCCGTCGAGGAGGAAGGGGGCAAAGTCTGCGGCCCTGACCGCGGCGGTGAGCCGCGCGGCGACCGCGGCCTGCTCGGCGGACAGCGCGGGCGGGGCGTGATCGGGATCGAGCCGGGGGAAGGGCCGGTCGATCGCGACGCTGACCGGCACGATCAGCCCGGCCCCGATCATGCCGCGCAGCACGCCTTCTGACACCCCGGCACTGGCGGCAAGCTCGCGCAGGCTGCCCTGCGCGCCCGCCAGCCGTTCCAGCGCCGCCTTGCGCTTCGGCGTGAGGCGGGCGGGCGCCGGGGCGGCGGCGAGCCGGTATTCGGTGACGCGGCGCGGCCCGGCCAGCGCGCCGCCGCTCGCCAGCGCCATGCGCGCAACGCTGGCAAGCGGCGCGCAATAATAATCCGCGGTCCATTCGATCAGGCGCCGCAGCGGCGCTTCGAGCGGGGGGACGTCGAGCACTTCGAGGATCGGGCGCAGCCGTTCCGGCGCCACCGGATCGCCGGGCAGCACGCCCTCGTCCCACACGATCCCCGTGACCTTGCGCGGCCCGAGCGGGGCGACCACCACGCTGCCCGGCGGCGCCTCCACACCCTCGGGCAGGCGATAATCGAGCGGGCCGAGCGCGGCATTGAGGACAAGGAGGCGCACGCGGTTCATCCTGGCGCCATATGGGGCGCGGCAAAGCGG
>Ga0075012_10001434_pt1 | contig 24297 bp, 9 predicted proteins | sample All_14_2_FD_71474 | JGI IMG/M metagenome (GOLD analysis project Ga0075012, IMG submission 71474) | Freshwater microbial communities in response to fracking from Pennsylvania, USA - Allegheny Zone_MetaG_DW_15 | ecosystem: Environmental > Aquatic > Deep subsurface > Groundwater > Drilled...
ATGAAAGCAGCAACGTGCTGTATTTTTTTAGGGGAAAAACCTCGGAATCCGGCCAAATCTTGGTGGACACTTTTCGGAACGACCCCCTCCAAGGCACCCTTTTCTTCAAGGTTTTCAATGGCCCCATGCGCACCGATTTGGGCGACGCTGCCCCGTATTTTTTCAACGACAGCATCCTGCTTTTTGCCAGCCGAAGGGAGGGTGGGCTTGGCGGCCAAGACCTATACGTGAGCGTCCGGCAGGAGGGCATCTGGCTGCCGCCGAAAAACCTCGGCCCCAACATCAACTCCGCCTACGACGAAACCTCGCCGTTCCTCTCCCGAGATGGCCGTACGCTTTATTTTTCAAGTAACGACCCCGAACGCAGCATGGGCGGATTGGATGTGCTTCGGTCAACATTTCTGGACAGGTCAAGCCAGTGGGCCACACCTGTCAACCTCGGTTCTCCCGTCAATTCTGCCAGCGACGATGCACATTTCATGCTTTCTTATGCTGGCGACCGAGGCTTTTTTGACTCCGATAGGATAACAGGCGAGGGTGGCCGTGACATTTTCGTGGCCTTATTTGAAGAGCCAAGGATTTGGCAGTTGAGCCAATCGGATCCCATCGCTTTTTGCCTGGTTGCCAATGCCACTGGCCCAAGCGAGAAAGCTGCACAGCAATCCAACAACACGACGCAGTTGGGTTTTTTTGATGAAATCAGCAGTTTCGAACTGCCAGTGATGGCGCTGCCGCCACCCGGCGGGCATCCTGACGAGCAGGCCGTCAACCAGTTTGCCTTGCTGGCGCAAATGCTGAAAAAATATCCCCACTTGAAGTTGGTGCTGGCCATCCACGCCGCTGCTCACGACGAACCCGTGGCTTATTTTTCTTTCGCTTCGCAAATGGCTACCGACCTGCTCCGGCAGGAAGGCGTTGGGACAACTGCCGTGACCTTGCTGTTTGCCGGAAGCAGCTACCCGTTTATAGCCAACGAGCGGCGGGCGGAGGTTTTTGTTTACAACCCGCAACTGCTGCCATTTGGATTGTACCGCCCACCGTTACCGAAGGAAGCATTCCAAGCACAGTTTTTCCAAAAAACAATGACCAGTCTGGCCTATCGGGTGGATGTGGAGGCCAGCGAGGGCCTTGCTAAATTGTTCGAATTGTATCCCCACGGCCAACTTGAAAAAAGCCCCGAAACAGGGAAATTGGTGTTCTCACCGGGCATTTACCTAACTTTTTCCGCCGCCGAGGAATGGCGAAAAAACCTGGTTTCGGATGGCTTCAAAAATGCTCAAACCTTGCCCTACCTTCGTGGTTTCCCGTTGTCGAAGGAGCAGGCTGCGAAGTACGTAAAGGATTTCGCCGACTTGCAGAACTATTTGGGCGAGTAATCCTCGCTAACCATCACTTGCTGCACAACAAGCAAATGTCAAAAATCCTCCAAACCCCTATTTTCATTTTGTTAGGCTTCGCAAAATGGCCTAGCTTCGTACCCTTGCTTATTGACTGAGGGACATCTGGCTCGCATAGCATCTGCTGTGCAAATTTTAGATTATCAACTGATTACATTCTAAATTTATCCTGTGATGAGACATCGCTACCAACTTCTTTCATGCTTAGTTCCGCTTATTTTCCTATTTCAAAACCTGGCATTTTCACAAAATATTGATGTCACGATTGAAGGCCCCACGACGCTCTGCGTCGGCGAGTGCGGCACCTACACCGCAGTATCGGCTGACCCCAATTTCCCTGTGGTCTCTGCCATCTGGACGGTGAACACTGGCGCCGTAACTGGAGACGGGAACCCCTACGTTTTTTGCCCGCAATTGACGACGCCCGGCACAGTGGTTCTGGCGGTGGACGTGTTCACGCTGGGCCAGTTCTCGGGCTTCGACACCATCGTCATCAATGTCGTTGATGGCCTAAGCCCGACCATCGTGCCCACCGTGGCCACCTGCCCGCAGGACAGCAGCAATGCTGGCGGCCAATGTGAAAAAATCTGCGCCTTCGGTACTGCACAGTACGAGGCGACGGGTATCCCTTCTGGCACCCCCGTCACTTGGTCGGTGCAAGGTGCGGAGAGCTTCACCCCGAATGGCAATACCGTGACGGTAGAGTGGGGGGCACCGGGGTATGGGCAGGTAAGCGTGGTGGCGGGCGGAGGTAGTTACTCTAATGCACCTTTCCAGTTTTTTTGCGGGCAGCAGAGTATTGGAAATAGCCCCAATGGCGGCTCCGAAATTTACTTCAATGAAATAGATGGCACAGCGCCTTATACGGTGACTTACAATTACAATGGTATTCCACAGCCTTCTTTTACCTTAGCTTCCATGCCAGCAGTTCTTCCGTTCGCATCTCCCGGTACGTATGTCTTCACAGTGACAGATGCTACAGGTCAAACAGATAACTGCGTGACCATACTTACCAATAGCTCTCAAGGCTGTTGGGTCTCCGCATATCCAACGAATGTAATTCACCCAACTGCTTTATTTTCTTCCGATGGTGTTATCGAAGCAATCGCTGTGGGCGGGCAAGGGCCTTACACGTATTCTTGGAACACCGGGGCAACAACCCCTGAAATAGATGGCCTTAGTTGTGGTACTTATACCGTAACTGTCGTTGATGCTGCTGGATGCACAACTACAACACCAGTGATTTTATCCTGCCCGGACACGCTTACCGCCTGCTCCGGCGAAGCCTCCCTCTGCGTCGAAATCCTCGAAGAACCCGAAGCGCAAATCGGCTCCTTGCCGCCTCCGACGAATGGGGTCATCGCCATTTGCCAAGGCCAGACCGTCTATTTTCAAAACAACAGCCTGAACGCCACCAGCTATGTTTGGGACTTGGGCACGGGCAACACCTCCACGCAGTTCGAGCCGAACCAGACCTTCAACACGCCCGGCACCTACCTCATCTCGCTCATTGCCCGAAATGAATGTTACTGCGCCGACACGACCACCGTTGAAGTCTATGTGATAGCAGCCGATGTGCCGGAAATCAATTGCACAGGCACCATTTGCGAAGGGGAAACGGTCACGTACAGCACCGACGCTTCCTGTGGCAACTATATTTGGGCGCTCACGGGCAGCTACAATATCCTCGACGGCGGCGGCCCCACGGACAATTTCATCACCGTGGAATGGCTGGCTGGGCCAGAGGGCACCATCTCGCTCTCAGTGAGTAGTTGTGCAGGTTCGGTCTGTACTTTGCCGAACGTCGTCCCAATCCCTATTGTCTCCGACAACGTGCAAATCCAAGGCCCCTCAAAGGTCTGCGAGGGAAGCACGGAGGAATACTATATCCCTGATTATCAAGGAACTAGCATCACTTGGACGGTGCTGGGCAGTGGCACCATCACCGCCGGGCAGAGTACCGAGCGAATCACCGTCAATTGGTTCGGCAATGCCAACCTCGGCAACCCGCAACGGGTCGTCGTTGAGTTCGACAACTGCTACCTCGGCTGCTCCGGCAAGGACACGCTGAACGTGAACATCGTGCCCGGCTTCTACGTGACAGGCCCCATCGAGGTCTGTAGCGGCAGCAACGGCAGTTACCAGAGCTTCAATACCATCACAGGAAGCCTGGTACCTTCCAATTGGCAGCTAATCAACGGCAGCGGTACGGTTGTTTGGTCATCGCCCTCGCCAATAAATACGGCCAATATCCTGCTCAATTTCCCCGCAGGGGCCTACACCGTACATGCGGCAGTAGCGAATGCGAGCAGCTTCTGCAACGATTTTTACAATATTTATATCAAAATCGTTGCCCCGCCGCCAGCCCCGACGGCCATCACGGGCGAGGACGAAATCTGCCCCGGCCTGACCTACAACTACGAAGCCACTGGCCTACCCACCACCGATTTTTCCTGGAGTTTCACGGGTGGTGTTCCCGCCAGTTTCAACGGAAATCCCGGCAACGTAATTTGGAATGCCACTGGGCCTTACGCTGTAAGTGTGGTTCAAACGGCTACCACGGGTCTTGCCTGCACTTCTGCTGCCACCACCATGAGCGTCGGCACAATACCCGCCTTCAGCATCACTGGTGATGTTCAGGTTTGCAAAGAGGTAAGCGGCATTTACGCTGTACCATTTTTCGAAAGCATTGATTATGAATGGGTTATAAGCCCTGCCTTGGCGGGAACCATCATCAGTGGCGACCATACCGAGCAGGTCGAAGTGCTGTGGCATACCGCAGGTGCAGCCACCGTGAGCGTGACTATTTGCGGAGCGACAGAAACCTTCAACGTGACGGTGCTGCCACTCCCGGAACCTGTTGCGATAGCGCCAACCACGATTTGTCAAAATGCAACCGACGTGGTGCAAACCACCCTGCCTTACACCAGCTACGTTTGGAAAGATGCCGATGGAATGCAGGTTTCGACCATTTCGACGCCGAGCTTTGGCGCTGGCAGTTACGAGGTAGAGGTCACGGACATACATGGCTGCGTCGGCGACACGATTTTCAGCATTAGCGAACTGCCTGGCCCGAATATTTCCATCTCCACGCCATCTTACTATGCGTTGTGCAGCGGTGGCCCTAGTGCCATTCTCTATGCCACTGAAAGCAGCCCGCCGTACACTTATCAGTGGCAGCGGAATGGCGTGAATGTGGGCACCGATGCGCCCACTTACTCCACCAACCAGCCCGGCAATTATCGGGTAATAGCCACCGATGCCATTGGCTGCACCGCTGTGTCCAATGTGCTGGTGCTGGTGGACTGTGCAGCCACGGGTGGCGTCTGTTCTGGTGGGCTTTGCTTCGGATTGGGCGGAGGGCCTCCAATGCCGAGCTGTACACCAGCAGGTTCCATTGACTTCAGTTCAGCGCCGCTCATTGACGTTTGCAACGAGATTGAATTCACGAACCTCTCCACGAACTTCGTCCCCGGCTCCTTCACTTGGCATTTCGGGGATGGCCAGACCAGCAGCCTCGACACGCCGCCGCCCCATCTTTACCCAGACCTCGGCTACTATACCGTCGTGCAGATTGGGCAGGTGAACGCTACACCGAGCGGGTCGTGCTTGGCTGGCACTTACCATGATATTCTCATTCCCGTGGAGGCCGATTTCACCTACTCGTCGGCTTGCCCCGGTTCGCCCGTGCAGTTTGCTGACCTGAGCGTGTTCATTTCACCGGAAATCATCAGCGACTGGGAGTGGAACTTCGGCGACCCCAGCAGCGGTGCAGCGAACACCTCCAACCTGCGGCATCCGACCCACACATTTGCCTCACCGGGAACCTACAACGTCGAGTTGACTATCACCTCTTCCGCCTTCGGTGGTTGCCATATTTCCTTCGTAAAACCCGTGACGGTGTTCCAGCCGCCAGCCGTGAGTTTTGCTTTGCCTTCGGCAACCTGCGAGAACACGTCCTTGCCGTTCAATGCGTTAGTGGGCAACGAAATTGCCAGTGTTTACTGGGACTTTGGCGACCCAACCAGCGGTGACGGCAACAAATCGGAACTCATCAACGCCTTCCACGAGTTCGATGCGCCCGGCAGTTACAGCGTGCAATTGACTGCACTGAGCATCGAAGGCTGCCTGAACAGTTTCACCGATAATATCACCATCACCCCGAACAATTTATCGGGGACTATCAGCACCTTGCCACCATCGCCGCTCTGCGAAGGTCAAACTACCACGCTCACGGCGCCAGCGGGTGGCATCACTTGGGTTTGGTCGGACAATTCGGCGAACAACAGCATAATTGTCTCAACATCAGGTGTTTACACCGTCACGCTGACGGATGCAACAGGCTGTACCTACTCACCATCACCCGCCATCGTGGACATTTTTGGCGAGCCAAACGGCATTATCAAAGCGGTGGAGTACAACGAGTTCGGGCAACCCCTGGCATTTTTTGAAAACAACTACTCGGCCTGCGATGGCGAAGATGTTTTCCTCGTCATTCAGGGAGCTTCCACCAATACCTACCAGTGGTCAGATGGCTCCACGAACGATGAACTGGAATTCAGCGAGGACAAGGGCAACCTGCTGCCCGTTGGCACCCACAACTTCACGGTGACGGTGACGGACATGACCACAGGCTGCACAGCCACCGAAGGGCCGTTCACGGTGACGGTGAACCCGCTTCCGACCGTTGCGATTGCCAGCACGCCGTCTGGTTTTATCTGCGAAAACACCAGTGCCAGCATGAACGTGGTCGGCCCGAACCCCAGCTACAATTACCAGTGGAACACCGGGGAGACTGGAACGGCCATCACGGTCGTTGCCGGAGGCACTTATTTCGCCACGGCCATCAACCAGTTTGGCTGCAAAAAACAGAGCAACGAAATCGAAGTGCACAACGCCCCCGACGTGGACCTCGTGCCCGCTGGTTGCCACACCCGTTGCACACCCGACACGATGTGCCTGCCCACCGTGCCAGAAGTGGCCAGCTTCCAGTGGTATTGGAACGGCAGCCCCGTTCCCGCCCCGAACGGCACGCAGGAGAACCCGATTTTCAGCCAAAGCGGCGAGTACACGGTGGTGATGACGGACATCTACGGCTGCACAAGCACCAGTGCGCCGCTCTCGCTCGACCTCGTGCCGGGCTTTGGCGACATTGTTGGCGATGTTTATTTCGATGTGAACGACAACGGCGTGATTGACGCAGCGGACACGCTGGTGAGCGGCATCAACATCTTTCTGAACAACGGAACGTCGAATATTGACACCGTAACCAGCAGTGTTTCAACGGGTTACAATTTCGTGGACATCCTCTCGACCAATTACGACCTCTACCTCGACACCCTGAATTTGCCTTCCGGCTGGACGGCGGTCTGGGTAAATACCAACCTCACACTCAGCGGCTGCGACGTGGAGGAACAGTTCGATTGGCTGGTGCAGCAAAGCTGCGCTCCGACCACCTCCTCGGTCGCATTGACCGCCTGTCCCGGCACGAGCGCCACCTACAACGGAACGCCCGTTCTGGCAGGCAGCAGCATGGATTTTACCTTGGTAAATGCGCTCGGTTGCGACAGCATCGTGACCGTGACGGTGACGCCACTGGCCACCAGCACTGGGGTGGCGACTTTGACGGCCTGCCCCGGCACGAGTGCGATGTACAACGGAACGCCCGTTCCGGCAGGCAGCAGCATGGATTTCATTTTGGTAAATGCCCTTGGCTGCGACTCCGTGGTGACGGTGACAGTGACCCCGTTGCCTGCAGCTAGTTCCGCAGTGGCACTCACGGCTTGCCCCGGCAGCACAGCGGATTACCTCGGAACGCCCTTACTGGCTGGAACGGATACGCTGTTCCTCTTCCCCAATGCCCAGGGCTGCGATTCGGTGGTGAACGTGACGGTAGCTGCCTTGGCTACCAGCACGAGTTCGGTGGCACTGAGCGCCTGTGTTGGCGAATTTGCCAACTACAACGGCACACCAGTTGCCGCAGGCAGCAGCATGAATTTCAACCTGATCAACTGGCTCGGCTGCGACTCCGTCGTGACAGTGGCGGTGGCTGCCTTGCAGCCTAGCACCGCCATGGTCAGCCTGACGGCCTGTCCCGGTACGAGCGCTACGTACAACGGAACCTCAGTCCTAGCAGGTGCTTCGCAAGATTTCACGCTCAACAACTGGCTCGGCTGCGACTCGGTGGTGACGGTGAATGTGGCTGCATTGCCCGCTGGCGTGTTGGCGATAGACGGCATGGCCTGTGTAGGAGGATTCTTTGATTACAACGGCACACCAGTTGCCGCTGGCACGACGCAGACTTTTTACGAAGTAAATCCATCGGGTTGCATGGATACGGTGGTCGTTGGCGTGGTGTCAATGCCGACCAGTGCCAGCAGCCTGCAACTCACGGCTTGCCCCGGCACGACCGTGACCTACGGCGGCTCGACGCTTTCGCCGGGGGATGTGCAAAACTTTACCCTCACGAACTGGCTCAACTGCGATTCGGTGGTGACAGTGACGGTGCTGGCTGGGCAGACTGACACGACGCTCGTGGCACTGCAAGTCTGCGAGGGCGAAACGTTGAATTTCAACGGCCAAACCCTGGCCGCTGGGGAGCAATCCATCTGGATTGGCACAAATCAAACGGGCTGTGACTCGGTGGTGATTGCCAGTGCGGCGGCTTTGCCAACGGTGAACTATGACTTGGTTGCTTCGCAAATTTGTTGGAATGCCGTGGATGGCAGCATTGCCGTCGGCAATATCAGTGGCAGCACGGGGCCGTATCAGTTCTCGTTGAACGGCACAGCTTTCCAAACGGATACGCTGTTCCAAAGCTTGTCGCCGGGCGACTACACGGTGAGCTTGCAAGATGTGAACGGCTGTGTTTTCACAGAAGCTGCTAGCATCACGTCCATCCCGCCCATCGTGGCGGAGGCGCAGGACGAGACGCTGGTCTGCGGGGAAACGGTCATGCTGCAACCAATCGTGGTCAGTGCCCTGCCCCTCACTTGGCAGTGGTCGGACAGCACGGGCGTCGTTTCCACGGCGGATGAACTGTCGGTGGGCAAGCCTGGAACTTACAGTTTCACTGTGACAAATGCTTGCGAGAGTACCTCCGGCAATATTCAGGTCATCGTAGAGCCGATATCACAGGCTGGGTTGGTTTACCTGCCCAACTCCTTCTCGCCCAACGACGACGGCCTCAACGACTGCTACCAAGGCTACATGGATCCCGATGTGGAGGTTCTGGACTACAACCTGAAAATCTTTGACCGCTGGGGCGAAATGCTCTTCGAAACCAAGGATGTGAACGGCTGCTGGGACGGCTTGCGCAAAGGCAAGGCGATGGACCCCGCAGTCTTCGTGTACTGGATGACGATGCAGATCCGCAACTGCGACGGGCAGGTGGTGGAGCTTATGCGGAAGGGGGATGTGCACCTCGTTCGGTAAAAATGCTGTTTCGTTCTTCTGTTAATATTTTGCTTAAAAACCGCTGTTCGGCTCTGTCTGGACAGCGGTTTTTGCATATATTGCCCGAAGATTTTTTATCGCAGAACCAAGAAAAATGCTCGCTCGGCAGTCCGTTGTTCTCATTGAGAGAATTCACTGTTTTATTAAATGTGGGTACTGTTATTTTTGACCTACACTTTCACGTAGCAGAAATCAATTGGCTTGAAAACGCTGTAAAACCCAGTGGAAACTGGCTCTCCGCTCGGTAAGTTCCTCAGCTTGGTGTTCTTAAAAAGAGCTGTATGGCCAGCCATTTTTTATCTGAAGCCGCCAACTAGTTTGCAATGAAACAACAATTTCTTAGAAGCACATTTGGCCTTGCCTTGCTCAGTTTAATGGCAAGCTCTAATCTTCTTGCCGAGTTTGATGGGGCAAAAATTAAATGGCTGGAGGTTGAAAATGACCTGTTTGCAACAGTTGAAGGCAAGGCGACCGATTCCCTTTTTGCAGGAATGAACCCCATTTGTGATATTGGGGCCAATATAATTCCATCGCTGCCTCAATTCTCCGTACTGTGTCCAGGCGAGATGTTAACCCTCACAGCAGAGCCTGTGGGGGGCGTGCCACCCTTCACGTATGTTTGGTCAACAGGCGAGACAACGTCCGTGATTTCCATTCCAAACCCAGGCTTGTTTGGAACCAACTACGGATTGACCATCACGGATGATAACGGCTGTACCGGAACGGAGCTGGCCCACCTGAAATACCAAGAATGGACTGCCAATCTGACAATTGAGCCTGGGGTTCAGTGCATTGGAGAGACCACCACGCTGACTGCGCAACTTTTCCCGATTTACAGTGGCTCCACCTTCGAATGGTCAACTGGTGAGAATACGGAAACGATTACCATTTCTGCCAACGGCACTTATTCGGTGACGATTACCAATCCCAATATGCCCTGCCCTTCGGTTACAAATTCCATTGATGTTTCCGTGTTCGTCCCCGTCCCGCAGCCGAATCCTGTCATCACTGGCACGACAACGCTCTGTGCAGGCCAGAATGGACTTCTCACTGCCACAGGCGGGCCTTTCGACAGCTATGTTTGGTTCCCAACCTATGCCTCCGACAACGAGAACCTTCCGATAACCGACCCAGGGCTGTACATTGTCTTTGTTCAAAATGCGGCAGGCTGCGAGGGTATTGACTCCTTCGAGGTAGTATCGGGTGGAATACCGCCAGAGCTGAACAGCCCCAACCCCATTTGCTTCGGCCAGAATAGCACGGTGGAAGTGCTGAATGCTTCGCAATTTGTTGATTTTCAATGGGATAACGGAGGTGTAGGGCCTTCCATCACGGTTTCGGCGGCTGGAACCTACACGGTGACCGTGACCATGAGCGGCGGCTGCACCGCTACTGGCAGCGCCGAAGTCCTTGAAATCAGTTCAGATTTGAGCATTTCTGGAAGTGTTACCAATCTTAGTTCTTGCTTCAGTCCCAATGGAGCAATCAACATAAACGTCTCACCCACAGGTAGTTATGATTTTATTTGGTCGAATGGGGCGACGACCGAGGACATAACCGGCTTAGCGGCTGGAACATACATGGTTACGGTCTCGGAACCGGGGGGCTGCTCCGCTACAGAATCATTTACCGTGCTAGATGACTTGACCCCTCCCACGCTCACAGCCAACCCTACACCCGCCATCTGTGGTCTAAACAATGGGACTATTGACATAACCGTTTCACCAGCAGGTAGTTATGATTTTGATTGGTCGAATGGTTCCTCCTCGGAAGACATTTCGAACCTAGCACCAGGCACCTACACCGTCACCGCTACTTCCACCACAACGGGCTGCACCGCTACTGTTTCAGCCACGGTTTTGAACAGTAACGAGAGCATCACTATATCAGGAGATATAACGCCCATGACATTTTGCCTACCTTTTAATGGCGAAGTGGACATAACGGTCTCACCAACAGGCAATTATACCTACGCTTGGTCAAACGGAGATAGCAATGAAGACATCAGCAACCTTCAAGCGGGAGGCTATGTTGTCACCGTTTCTGCTGGCGGCAACTGTACCGCTTCTGCCACTTTCAATGTTCCAAATGAATCACAGCTCCCAGCCATGAACTTGGCCACTTTTCCCGCAACATGTGGTGAAAGCAATGGTTCCATAAATTTGACTCCTTCTCCATCAGGTGATTATTCTTTTCAATGGTCGAATGGGGCCACCACTGAAGACATTTCCAACCTACCAGCTGGCTTATACTCCGTCACCCTGACAGTGGTTTCCACTGGATGTACGGCTTCCAGCACAATAAACATCATAAACCTTGGCCCAAATTTCAATATTATAGGCAATGCTTGGCCTTTAACCTCCTGTGCCTCACCCAACGGCGCTATTTACATAACCGTCTCACCACCAAATAATTATGATTTTATTTGGTCAAATGGGGCTAATACAGAGGATATCACTGACCTCGAAGCTGGTCAGTATTCGGTAGTTGTTTTATTAGGCCCGAGCTGTAGCACTACGGCTAGTTTCACCGTTCCAGACAATACGGAAATACCAACAGTAAATGCGGCAACAACCCCCACCGCTTGTGGGCAAGATGAAGGCGAAATTGATATAACCGTCTCACCGACAGGTAGTTATGATTTTGCATGGTCAAATGGGGCAACCACGGAAGACCTCACCAACATTGCCGCAGGCACCTACACCGTCACCGTCACAGCGACTGCGACAGGCTGCACGGCTACAGCTTCAGCCACTGTCCAGAGCAGCGGCTCGAACATCGCCATCACTGGCAACTCAACGCCCGTCACCAGTTGCACTGCTCCAAACGGTACGGTTGATATAACTCCCTCACCAACAGGGGCTTATACTTTTGCTTGGTCGAGTGGGGCGAGCACCGAAGACTTGACCAACATTGCCGCAGGCAGCTACACCGTTACCGTTTCGGCGGGTGGCAACTGCACGGCATCCGCCAGTTTTACCGTAGAAAACAACGCCACGCCGCCTGCCATGAACCTCCTCGTTACACCAGCAACCTGTGGTCAAAACAATGGTGAAATTGACTTAACCATCTCGTCATCAGGCACTTATGCTTTCAATTGGTCAAATGGGGCGAGTACCGAAGACCTGACCAACCTTGCTCCAGACAGCTACGAGGTCACCGTCACGTCCAGCACAACGGGATGTACGGCGACGGAAAGCGCCACAGTGCAGAACAGTGGTTTTATCCCAAACATCACTGGCATTGCAAACCCAAATACTTCCTGCACCGTCAGCAATGGCAGCATCAATACAAGTGTTTCACCATCAAGCAGTTATGATTACAGTTGGTCGAATGGTGCCAATACCCTGAATATCGAGAACCTTGCCGCTGCCACCTACACCGTCACCGTCTCGGCAGGCGGGAACTGCATTGGTTCAGCCAGTTTCATCGTCGAGGAAAATGCCTCGCTCCCAAGCCTCGCAGCTAACGTGACCGCAGCGGTCTGCGGCGACCCCATCGGGGCGATTGACCTCAGCGTTGCGCCAGCGGGGAACTATGTTTTCGGTTGGTCCAACGGAGCCAGCACCGAGGATTTGACGGGTTTGGCCCCCGGCAATTACACCGTCATCGCCACGGTCACGGTCACCAGTTGCACGGCCACAGCCACCTTCAACGTACCGAACAACAGCTCCAGCTTCACGCTGACTGGCAGCGCAAGCCCACTCACCAATTGTGGAGCACCCAATGGACAAGTCAATCTAAACGTCTCACCATCAGGGATTTATAGTTTTTTGTGGTCAAACGGTGAGATGACGGAAGACCTCCAAAACTTGGCCGCTGGCAGCTACACCGTCACCGTCACGCAAGCGGGAGCTTGCACGGGCGAGGCCAGTTTTCAAGTGCTTTCTCAGGTCGTTTTGCCTTTGCTTGCGCAAAACAGTAGCCCCGCCAGTTGCGGGCAATCGAACGGTTCGGTGGACCTCAGCGTGACGCAAGCCAGTGGCAATTCCTACATTTGGTCGAACCCCACGGGGGCAAGCGGAGCAACCACGGAAGACCTGCAAAACGTGCCCGCTGGCAACTACACCGTGACCGTGACGAGCGCCAACGGATGTACCGCCTCCGCATCAGCCACGGTGCTGGAAAACAGCACGGCCATCACACTGACAGGTTCGGCCACCGCCAATACTTCCTGCACGGGTGCAAACGGCAGCATTGATTTAACCGCCTCACCATCAGGTGTTTATGATTATATTTGGTCAAACCCATCGGGGGCAGGTGGCGCTAACACGGAAGACTTGCAAAACCTTGCCGCAGGCACCTACACCGTCACCGTTTCGGCGGGTGGCAACTGCACCTCCACGGCCAGTTTCACCGTGCCGAACAACTCCGGCGCACCCGACCTCACGACTGCCGTCACCCCGGCCACCTGCGGCCAGAGTAACGGCAGTATTGATTTAACTGCCTCGCCGTCAGGTGTTTATGGTTTTGTTTGGTCGGTGGGTGAAACCACGGAAGACCTACAAAACTTCCCTGCGGGCAGCTATACCGTCACCTGCACGGGCGCCAACGGCTGCACTTCCTCCACCACCGTGAGCGTCCCGAACAACAACATCAGTTTTACTCTCACGACCATTGTGACACCGAGCAGTTCATGCCTTTCGGCCAATGGCGGAATTGACCTAAGCGTCTCACCAGCAGGCACTTACGGCTTCCTTTGGTCAAACCCCACGGGTGCAAGTGGCGCTACCACGGAAGACCTCCAAAATATTGCCGCAGGCAACTATTCCGTCACGGTGGCGGATGCCAACGGCTGCTCGGACATTGCATCGGTGACCGTGGCCGGCCCAACTGCCCCGCAGGTAGCAGTAGTTGGCCCAACTGCCGCTTGCGCTGGGGCATCGGTGAGCCTGTCAGCTTCGGCGGGTTTTGTAGATTATTTATGGTCAAACGGAATGACAGGGCAGGGTATAACTGTTTCACAACCAGCTACTTATGCCGTCACTGCGACGGATGCAAACGGCTGCACAGCCATCGCCAGCCAGCCATTCAGCAACCTCCCGCAGCCGACGCCCGTCATCAGTGGCCCAAGTTCCATTTGCGTCAGCAGTACGCAATTCACTGTTTCAGGGGGTGTTTTTAACCAGATAAACTGGTCAACGGGGGAAACAACGACGAGCATAATCGTTTCACAATCAGATAATTACACAGTGACAGTGACAGATGCGAACGGCTGTACCGCTTCGGACTCGCAGAGTCTGTCCATCGGCACTTCGCTGCAGCCGAGCATTGCCACTGCAACCGCCTGCGACGGCACGGCGACGCTCGACGCTGGCCAAGGCTACGCCAGTTATTTGTGGTCAAATGGGGGCGATTTGCAAATTTTATCGGTGAACGCCAGCGGCACTTACGCCGTGACGGTCAGCGATGGGACGGGCTGCACGGGCGAGACATCTGCCCAAATCAGCATCCCAGCGCCGCCGCAAGTGGCCATCACGGGGGCGAATTCCATCTGCCAGGGCAGCAGCACACAGTTCTCGGTTCCCAATAATTTCACCCAAATAAATTGGAGCACAGGCGCAGTAACGCCGAGTATAACTGTTTCACAACCAGCAACTTACGGCGTCACGGTGACTGCTGCCAACGGCTGCACCGCTTCCGCTTCGCAAACGCTGAGCGTGGGCGCTGGCCTCTCGCCGGACATTACGGCCATGATGACGGACTGCAACGGCAGCACCAGTCTGGACGCAGGCCTTGGCTACGCCAGCTACCTGTGGTCGAACGGTTCCAATCTGCCAGCCATCACAGTTTCGGCTAACGGGAACTTCACGGTTACGGTCACGGATGCGAGCGGTTGTTCGGGCACGGCTTCCGAAACCGTGACTATTCCCACGCCGCCGCTGGTGCAGGTTTTGGGCGCTTCGCAAATTTGCGAGGGCGAAACTTCCGTGTTGGCTGCTCCTGGCAATTTTGTACAGTACCTCTGGAGCACGGGCGACACGACCCTGCAAATCGTCATCACGCAGGGCGGCACCTACGCCGTGACGGTGAGCGATGCGAACGGCTGCACGGCCTCCGACCAGTGGACGGTGGCGCAGTTGCAGGCCGATTTTACCCTACTGCAAACGACAGCTTGCTCGCCACTTGACACAGGTACGGTGACGACGGTACTCACCAACCAACTGGGCTGCGACAGCGTGGTGGTCATTTCGACCGTTTTGGCGCAGCCGATTTTCACCCAAATACAATTGAGCGCCTGCGAAGGCGGAAGTGCTGTTTTCAATGGAGTAAACCTTTCAGTGGGCAGTACGCAGGATTTTGTTTTTGCTGCCGCAAATGGCTGTGATTCAACGGTTTCGGTGAGTGTGATGGCTTTCCCTGCGATAAGTTTTGAGTTGGAATCTGTGGCAGCTTGCCAAGATTCGCCGAACGGCAGCATCGCCATTTTGATGCTCGGCGGCGAGCAGCCCTACCAGTTTTCCCTGAACGGCGGGGCCTACCAGACGGACACCCTGTTTGCCGATTTGCCGTCCGGCAACTACACGGTGGCGGCCCAAGACGGCAACGGCTGTGTTTTACCTGAAATTGTGAACATCCCAGCCATCCCGCCAATGTTGGTGAAAGTGGAAGATGAAACATTGGTTTGTGGGGAAACAGTACTGCTTGAACCTTTGGTAGTCAGTAGTTTGGACGTAGATTGGGCATGGTTGGATAGTTCGGGCGTGGTTTCCACGGCAGATAGGTTGCAGGTAAATTCCCCCGGCACCTATTTCTTTTCAATGACGAATGCCTGCGAGACTTTTTCCGGGGAAATCAGCGTGGAGGTGGAACCGCTGAAACAGTCGAAGTTGATTTACCTGCCCAATTCCTTTTCGCCCAATGATGATGGCCTCAACGATTGCTACCAAGTTTATGTTGACCCAGAACTGGAACTATTGAGCTACGAGCTTCAAATCTTTGACCGTTGGGGCGACCAAATATTCGTTACTACCGACGTGGAAGGCTGCTGGGATGGCTGGTTCCGTGGCAAGCCGATGGATACCGCCGTCATGGTCTATTGGGTGAAAATGCTCGTGCAGCATTGCGATGGGCAGGTGGTGGAGGTGTTCAGGAAGGGCGATGTGCATTTGGTGCGGTGATTTTATGGAGCAGCTTGCTAATATTTCAAGCATTAGCAAGCTGCTTTTTCTGGAAACTATCCCGCAGTAGCCTTCCCCAATTTTTTATATTCCAAATAAGAATACACGATGGGCACCAGCGTGATAACGCCGGTTATTACCAAGAAAATCGGCATCACGAAATCGTTCGGCAAAAGCAGGGCAGTCAAGATGACGGCCAAGCCGCCCAGCATCCACCATTTGCCCGCCATGCGGTGGGTGTTTTTCCAGACGGTTTCGTTTTCCAGCGTCCACGGGGTGCGTATGCCGATGAAATAGTTGTGGCGGATGGTCTGGAAATAATTGCCCAAAAGGACGAAGGCCAGGCCGAGTACGATGGTGATAAGTTGGTTGCTTATTGCCCCGCCCTCGCTCTGAGCAGAAAAGATGATGACGCAGGACAGCGCCGACATCAATCCAATAATGACCCAGCGGAGCCGCTCGTATTTTTCGCCCATCTGCTCGATTTTCCTTTTCGGGTCAATCTTCGGGATGAGCCATGTGAGGCCGTAACCCAGCACCACCAAAAAAGCTGGCACCCAAATCAGGGTTGATTTGCTGCCCCAGCCATCGGGTTCCCCTTTGATGTTGAAATGGGTGGGAACCGTTTCTGGCAGGCCGCTCCATATCATGGCCAAATAGCCGAATGGCAGCAGCATGACGAGCCAGAGCATGATTTCGCTGAAATTGATTGACTTCTTCATGTTTAGAGTGATTTTAGTTGTGAATTCATTTTTTTAAGGAAATAAGCCAGCTCATGATATCGTCCACCACCGTGGTGTTGATGGAGTACACGAGGAACTGGCCGTTGCGCTCGATGGTCACCAAATCGGCTTGCTTGAGCAGGTCGAGGTGGTGCGAGATGCTGGGCTTCGTCATGTTGAAGCGGTCGGCAATCTCCCCGGCGGTCATGTCCCGCTCCCGCAGCAGGTTGAGTATTTCCCGCCGGGTCGGGTCGTTGAATGCTTTGAAAATCTTGTTCAATGGATGACTGATTTTAGACAATTAGACAAATGTCTAAATGTTATTTTGAAAAAGCAAGCCATTTTCGTTGAAAGTAGAATTTTGATGGATAAAAACGCTTTGGCGCCAGCCATAAGCTAAAGTGCATGATTCAATGCAGCCACCAATTGACCTCCTGCACCGCATTGCGGAGCGAAAAATAAAATGCTTGCTTAACTTGCCTCCCCGAAACGATGACCCAATGAATGGGAACTACCTGAAAGGCTGCCTGCTTACCGTTCTGGCTTTGCTGCTCGCCGATTTTGCGCAAAGCCAATCGCTCTTTGCCATCCACGGTGATGAAAAGGAGTGGCTGCTCAACGAGCACTTGGAGGTAATGGAAACCCGCGACGAGGAGGCTGGACTGGAGGCGGTTTTTCCCGCCAAGTTCACCCCGTACGCTGAGTTCGTCAAAGCTTACCCAGCTACCCAACCCACGGGCCAGCAACTCCTCGACCCTCATAAAATATATTGGTGGCGGATTCGGCTACGCAACGAGACTGGCCGGGACATTTACCGCTGGGTGCTGCACACGGGGCGCTCCAATTCCACCGTGGTTTTTGTTTTGGGTGAAAATGGCGTGGCTGACACCAGCTACACCGGCTACCTGACCCCCGCCTGCCAAAAAGACTTCCAAATCGGCAACCGACAGGACGAGCGGGTGGCATTCAGCCTCCCTGCCGACAGCACGGTGACGCTCTACGGGCGGGTCGCCGTCTTCAACAGCAAGCCGCCCTTCATCCAACTTCGGCTATCGCCCACCGATTTCTACCAGTCGTGGGACTACGTGCTGAAAAGCCGGGGGCACTGGGCTTTTCTGGGGTTCTTGCTCTCGTACGTACTGCTCAACCTGCTGCTCTACGTCTCCACCCTCGACCGGGTTTTCCTCTGGCATTCGTTGTTCCAGACGGGCATTTTCGTCTATCTGATGGAATTTTTCAACATCCTGCCCGACATCCCGTGGCTGCGTGACCACCCGCATTTGCTGCAATATGTCATCTACGTGGCGCTCTGCCTCATGGATGTGGCCTGCCTCCAGTTCGTGCGCTACTACATGGTGATGAAGCGCTCGCAGCCCGTCTGGGATACCCGTTTCAAGTATTTCATTTGGGCCAGAATCGGGCTGGCGGCTGTGGTCATCGGCTTGTACTATGCCCTGATGAACGTGCGCCTGACGGACAATATCACTGCCGCCAGCATGGTGCTAGGCTACCTCGGCGTTATTTTTTTATTGGTAAAATTATTTGGCAAAACCGACCGCCGCAGCTTCTACCTCATTGCCGGGACGGCCTTTTTCGTGACAGGCGTCGTGCTGAATGCCCTGTACGTCATCATGGGCATTGGGCTGCGGTTTTCTTTCACCCAAATTGGGGTGATGGGGGAGGTTGCGCTGTTCACGCTCGGCTTGGGTTTTCGCATGACTTTTTTACAAAACGAACAACGCAAAGCGTTGATGTTCAAGGGTTTGGACGAGTTTAAGACCCGTTTTTACACCAATATCACGCATGAATTCCGCACGCCGCTGACGGTGATTTTGGGCATGGCGGAGCAATTGGACACTGCCGCCAAGCAGCCCATCGGCAGCCAACAGGAGAAAGTGGACACCATCCGCCGGAACGGCCAGCAACTACTCCGCCTCATCAACCAACTGCTCGATTTGTCGAAGGCCCAGTCGGGAAAACTGGCCTTGCAACTCCAACGCTCGGACGTGGCCGATTACCTCCGCTACCTCGTGGGTTCGTTTCATTCCTTCGCCGCTGCGAAGGACATCCGCCTGCGTTTCCTCACCGAAATTGACCAGCTCGACATGGATTTTGATGCCGAAAAACTGGAGAACGTGGTGACCAACCTGCTTTCCAATGCCGTCAAATTCACGCCGCCGGGCGGCGAAATCACGGTTTCGCTGGCGCAAAAACAGCCCGAAACGCTCACGCTCCAGGTACGGGACAACGGGGCGGGCATCTCCGATGAAATGATGCCGCACGTCTTCGACCGCTACTTCACGGCGAAGGATAGTGGCAATCCATCGGGCGGCAGTGGGGTAGGGCTGGCACTGACGAAGGAACTGGTGGAATTGATGGGCGGGACTATTTCAGTGGAAAGCAAACTGGGCATGGGGGCAAGCTTCGCCGTCCATTTGCCCATCAAAAAAAATGCGGCGGCAACGCCCTTGCCGATTTTCCAAAAACCAACAACGGCGGCACTTCCAGCCGATTTGCCTAGCAGTTTTGCCACTGTTCCAACAGGTGAAAAGCCCATCTGCCTCGTGATTGACGACAGCGCCGACATCGTGCGCTACCTGCAAATGTTGTTGGAGCCAAGCTACTCCGTTGCTGTGGCTTACGACGGCAAGCGGGGCATTGAAAAAGCGCTCGAATTGGCACCCGACGTGATAATTTCCGACGTGATGATGCCCGAAAAGGACGGGCTGGAGGTCTGCGATTTTTTGAAAAACGATGAACGCACAAGCCATATCCCCATCATCCTCCTCACGGCGAAGGCCAGTGTCGCCGACCGCATCGAAGGGCTGCGGCGGGGGGCGGATGCCTACCTGCAAAAGCCGTTCGACAAGGAAGAACTCTTCGTTCATCTGCAAAAAAGCCGGGAACTGCGCCAGCGCCTGCTGCACTATTTTACCCAAAAAAACAGCGCCCAAACTGCTGGAGCGCCACCTGAGATTGACCTGAAAATCGAGGATGAATTTTTGCAAAAAGCCAGGGCTGCCGTGCAGGAAAACCTCTCGGACGAGGACTTCGACATCCATCGGCTGTGCCGGGCGCTGACCATGAGCCGGGCGCAGTTGCACCGCAAGCTGACGGCCCTGACGGGTGCCTCAGCCACGCATTTTATCCGAAAAATCCGCCTCGAACGGGCCAGGCAACTGCTGCAAACCACCGACCTGAACATCGCAGAAATCGCCTACGAGGTGGGCTTCCGTGACCCGAATTATTTTTCCAGAACTTTTGCGGAAGAATTCGGAACAACCCCCAGTGAGACACGGAAGTGATTGATAATCAAAGCAATAAGTTGGTGATTTTTTCTTTCTGAAACATTAGTCCAGAAGGTTTTCCCCATTGGAAACATGGCTGCTACACGCTGCAACAATAGTGCGCAGACTTCGGCGGGTGCCACCCACATCTTTGTGCCGTCAGCAGACGACCCGGCTGGCGACCAGATGAAAGGAAGCGAGACACCCAATTTTTTCTAAAACCCGTAGCGCCATGAAAAATAGTCCATTTTCAATCATCGAACGCAAGCCAAAAACAACTGCCGCCATGTTGTACGAACAATTGAAAAAACAAGATTTCCATGCGGTGAAGTGCCTGCACGAAGGGGTCAACCGTCATTTGAAATACAGGAAAAGCCAAGTGAATGCCTCCGCTGAGGACCTTGAAGAGTTGGCGAACGATGCCACGATGCTGGCCCTTCGCAAGATCTGCGACGGGAGCTACAGCTACCTCGGCAGCAGCCCTGTGGGGTTTGCCAACGCCATCGCAGACAATCTGCTCCGCAATTTTTGTCGGAAAAAGCGCCGCCACTACCTAGCGATAGAGGGTGCGCCGCTGCCATCCATCCAGCCGGAAGTCGAAGCTTATTTTACCCAAGAAGACCTGAAAACCCAGTTGGGGCAAGCACTTGGCCAACTCAGCGAACCAAGCCGACAGGTGATACGGTTGCGTTATTTTGAAGAATTGAGCGACGAGGAAATCGTGACCTTGGGCCTGACCGCTCACCGAAACACCGACTCGCTCAAGAGTGCAAGGTGCCGCAGCCTGAAGCGCTTGGCAGGCTTGGTTCGCCACTAGTAGGGGGCTTTCAACTTTCCCGTTCCAAGCCTCGGATGCGCTCCCGCTTGCCGATTAGTTCCAGCCTTTTTTTAAGGAAAAAGGCCTCCGTGGCTTCCATAATGGAAAAATATTGGAGGCTAGTGCCCGTCACCCAAAGGCTGAAAATGACCAATAGGAAAAAGACGGAAATGCTGGTAACTGCCACGGTTTCAAAGACTTGGGCGCCGGTTTCGGTCAGGTAGAAGTTCATGCCGATGACATCAAGCAGGAACCAGAGCAGGCCCGAATCGAGCAGGAGGAAAAACAGGAACCCCGTAATAAAAAGAATGAGGAAGACCCCCAGCATCTGCCCAAATTGGATGACCAACAGCTCGGTGGTGCGGCTGATATTGTTGAAAAAATTCCCACCTTCGTACACCATGACTTGCGTTCCGAGGAAAAAAATCGGGAATGTGAAAGGCATTATGAAATACACAGTCCAGCCCGGTAGCAAGAACATCAGGCTGAATATGGCGACCATCACAGTGATTTTCAGGAAACCGAAAAGGATGGGCACAAAGCCGCTTCCCATTTTTTCGGACTCGTCGCTTTCCGTCTCCGCAGCTTTGAAACGCCAGCGTTTCAATAAAAACTGCGTGACGAAGACGACTGAGCTAACTGCCAACACCGCTAATGGGTAAAGCCAGGGGTTGCCGCTGTTGGCAAAAAAATCCGGCACAGTTTGCACCACGCCAAAAAATTCCTGTTTGTAGGCAAAAAGCTCCTCCGCAGGTACCTTCGCCAGTAGAAAGGCCCCCGTGCTAAAAAGCGCCGTGCCCGCCAGAGCCGCCAAGCAGATGGGGCCAAGCGATTTCCTGAAAAACACGAACGTATCGGTGAAAACATCGCCTGCATTCTTCACTTGTGTGAAGTCCACCCGGCGGTCAACATCAGGTGTGAGGCGGAAGTCATCGTCTTTGAATTGGCCCGCTTTGGCTTTTTTACGGGGATAAATTACGAAGTAAAAAGCAACAATTGCGAAGCAAGCAAATATGAAAAAGCCTCGCAACCAGTCAGGTGCGTTGGTGTGGCGGGTGAGGTAGCTTTCCGTGAAACCTGCAAAAATGAACAGTGGCACGACGCCTATCATCAGGCTCATGCCCCGGCGTGCGGCCAGTTGGAACGAGCGCTCCCTCGACAGCGTGCCGGGGAAAACCAGCCCACGGCCCATCGTCAGGCCAGCAGCTCCGGCGATGACGATGCTCGAAATCTCGAATGCGCCGTGCAGCCACACGGTCAGGAAGGATTCCCTGAAAAGCCCTTTTTCGATGAAAAAAAACTGGAATGCGCCCAACATCACGCCGTTGTAAATCAGCAGGCCGATGGTGCCGATGCCGTAAAAAATGCCGAAAATAAAGGTGCGAAACGCAACGAGGATATTGTTCAGGGTGATGCCGAGGAACATGTTGAACTCCCCGGATTCCTTGTAAACGGCCATCGGGTCGCCGGATTTGATGTTCTCTTCCGTCATTTTGACGTAAGATTCGCCGAGGATGGTTTTCAGGAATTCCGGCTCGGCCCAGCAGGACAGCATGCCGATGGCCACCGAGAGAGCGAACACGAAGAGGGCCAGCCGCATGTCGAAACGGGCATCGTGGATGAGGCGTGGCAGGTCGTTGGTCCAGAACTCGACGAAATTGCTTCGGCGGGATTTCTTGTTTTTGTAAATATTGAAGAAAATCTTTTGCGCCAGCCCGTTGAGATAGACCCGGACAGAGCGGTTGGGGTAAAAAGTGCGGGCGTAGGAGAGGTCGTCCGTCACCTGCACGAAAAGTTCGTTCAGCTTTTCGGGGTCTTCGACCTTGCCGTCCAGCAGTTGCTCGAACTGCTGCCACTTGCGCTGGTTTTGCTCGATGAAGGTTGTTTCACGCATGTCTAGAGGTGTGATCGGGTGAGCGGTGTGAGCGAAAGCCACACCGCTCACTCCATCATTTGCTATCTGATGGACAATAAATAAGCTGCGGCAAATGGCAGCAAAAAAATGAAAGCATCGAAACGATCCAGCACGCCACCGTGGCCGGGCAGCAGGTTGCTGGAGTCCTTCACGCCTGCGCTTCTTTTCAGCATGGATTCAATCAGGTCGCCAATGGAGCCAAAAATGGAAACAATGGCGGCCAAAACTATCCAATCTTTGAGGTAAAGTTCATTGGTAACGGCGCAAAATATGTACCCGACTAAAAAAGTCACGGCAACTCCGCCGAGTGTGCCTTCCCATGTTTTTTTCGGGGAAATGCGTGGCAGCAGCGGGGTTTTGCCAAACTTGGAGCCTACCAAATAGGCGCCGGTATCGTTGACCCAAGTCAGCAGCAATAAGCCAAAAATCGGCCAAACATTAAAGCCATCCTCGTTGAAGGCGATGAAATTGAGCAGGGAAAACGGTGCACCGATGTACACCATGCCCAGCACAATGAATGCCACGTTCTGGAAGGGTTTTTCAGATTCGCTGAATAGCTCGTAGATGAAGGCTAGAAAGAGCAACGGGAAAAACAGGATGGAGGTGAAAATGACGAATCGGTCGTTGGTGACGAGGGCGATGTGCATGGCGGAGGCCAACACGAACGGTGTAAGGCCGAAGGCTACCCCAATCACGATGCGCACCCAGTCCCGGCGGGTGTTGTGGCAAAGCACCATATTGAGGAACTCCCAAAGGCAAAGTGCCGTGATGATGGCAAACAGCACAATGAACGACATGCGGCCCACGAAAAGCCCCACCATCATCACCACCACAAAAATGGCGGCAGTTGCCGCCCTACGAGTTAGTCCTTTCATTCAAAGTTGGTCGTTTCAAAAAGCTGGTTTTGAGGATTGGATTCTCATCAGCACCAGCGCTCAGGTTTAGTTCAAATATGGCTTGATTACCTCCAGCATGTCTCTCGGAGGCAATTGTTTGTCAATACAATCCTTCATCTGGTTGATTAAGTCGGAAATCAAATCCCTTCGAAACCCCAACCTGAAACCCACATGGTGGCAAATGATTTCTTCTTCTTTTTTGCTGTTTTTGTCTGATTGCAACATGAAAAGCAAGTAATAGAGCACAACCATGCGTTCATTTTCATTGGTGTTCGGTGGAAGGTCGTAGGCGGTGGGATTCAACCGAATGGTAACCACCTCGACAACGGAAAGTCCGATTTCCCGGGCAGCGTAGTTCAGATACTTCTTTTCAATGTTGGAAAACTCACCGTCAGCCTGTGCTTCCTGGATGAGCATGGCAATGATGTACCGTTTTAGTGCTAATTCATGTTCGGGGGTGCCGAAATCCATAGGGTCTTCGTAGATTTAAAATAGGTGAAAAAAAATCGTCGTGAAAGTAAGCCTTTTTTGAAAATTCCCGTAAACTATGAAAATAGGGCGTAGAAGCTTTGGTAAATTCTGTCTGAAGCCTCAAGCGCCACACAGTTCAACCTAAAAATAGGTAGCTTTTTGAAGAAAAGTATTTTTGGATTTTATCGCCTTAGATGACTTTTTAGGATAATGTCA
>Ga0075012_10001436_pt1 | contig 24276 bp, 10 predicted proteins | sample All_14_2_FD_71474 | JGI IMG/M metagenome (GOLD analysis project Ga0075012, IMG submission 71474) | Freshwater microbial communities in response to fracking from Pennsylvania, USA - Allegheny Zone_MetaG_DW_15 | ecosystem: Environmental > Aquatic > Deep subsurface > Groundwater > Drilled...
GTATTCCCGGCTTTTTCCTTCCCACCGGGCAGTGTGTACATCTTACAGCCGCTAAAGTAGAAAGCAGTTTTCAACCAAACAATACCTTCCAACAAAAAATGATGAAAATCAATCAAGTACCAACACCTACTTCCCCACCATCCGCTCGTACCGATGCACCAAATCCCGCACCTTCCCAAAATCATCCACCGGCAAATTGCAAAAGGCAATGGCCCCGCTTTTCGTGGCAGGGTCGAAGTAAATAAAGGAATACACACCGACCGAACCGCCATTGTGCAGGCGGTAGCCCGTGGGGGATATGGCCCAGAAAACGCCCACGCTCTGTTGGTCGTTGAAAAGGTAGTCGTTGCGGTTTTCAAAGCAGGAATCGGGCAGTTGCGGCTGGAAGAGGGTCTGGTAGGAGGCGGCGCTCAGGAGTTTGCCACGGCCTTGGTAGCCGTTTATCATTTCCAGCAGGTATCGGCCAAGGTCTGCTATATTGGTTTTGAGTCCGCCGGAAGGGTAGTCGGTTAGCTGGTATTTCGGCATTTCAATGGCCTTGGTGGGCGCTTTCCGGTCGTTCGGCATGTATAGCTTGCTGACGAGCGGGGCTTCCAGGTCCTTGTACTGCCAACTGGTATGCGCCATTTTCAGCGGCTGGAAGATATGCTGCTGGGTATATTCCTCGAACGACTGCCCCGATTTCAGCTCCACGATGCGGGCAGCGATGGCGGCATCCAGGTTGGTATAATCGAATTTTTCGCCGGGCTGGCTTTGCAGGAAGTTCTCGGTAGTGTACCATTTGCCCGTGGGCTGGGTATATCGCTGGATATGCTCGTCGAGGGGGAGGGGTTTTCCCATCTGGAAATAAGTGAGGGCGCTCTTGATGTCCTCCGGCGTATTGTCGTGCAGCGGATAATCCTCCAATAGGTAAATGCTGGCCTCGCCCACCTCCTCCGGGTCGAATTCCTCGGTGAGCGTGGACGTATGCGTGACGAGGTGCCGGACGGTTATCGCTTGGTCGGGATGGTGCGGGTTCGTGATTTTATAGGGCAGGATGTCGTTGATAGGTTCATCGAGCTGGAGCTTTCCTGCGTCCACCAATTGTAGGATGGCCAGCCCGACAAAGGTTTTGGAGATGGAGGCCACCCCGTGGATGGTCTGCGACGTGAACGGGACTTTGTTGGCGAGGTCGGCGTAACCATAGCCTTTTTCAAAGATAATTTGGCCGTCCTTGGCGATGGCCACCGAGAAGCCGGGGATAAGGCTCGTGCTGGAGAGTTGGCGCAGGTCTGCGTCCAGCGAGTCCAAGAGCAGTTGCTGGGCAGTTGGGAGGCCTTGTGCATTTTTCCGGGCAGCGTTGCAGGCCATGGTGTGGCACAGCAGGACGAAGCAACTGAGATAAAGGAATTGGCGGGAGATTTTGGTCATGCTGTTCTTATTTGGTCATTTTAGGGACATGAATATTTTTCTTTGGATGGTAGGAGCGCCAAGGTAACGAAGGTTTATATTTCAGCGAAACCTGCATGGGAAAATGATGAAAATCAATCATTTCAGCTGCCCGCACCCAATCCCCAGCAAATTTTTATTCAGTCAAACCGCCGCTTTTGCCCGCCTGTTAGAATAAAATTTCGTTTATGAAATAAAAGCCGTAACTTGCAGGGAATTCCAAATCGCCATTTTTTCGACTTAAAAATTTTACATGCAGATCATCAATCAATCGAAGCTCCTCTACGACTACCGCTGGGCACCCATCTCCAAAGACGATGCAAGGGTTTCCGGCGAGCCGGACAGCTCTATGCTGAACAGGCGGGAAGGCTACGAGGTCTTGTATTTCATCAACAAGGTCTGTGAGCAGTTCAACTACACCAGCCTGGAAGCTGCCCTGAAGATGGAAAGGATGATTCGGAACGTCGTGCCCAACGAAGTGGATAGCCAGGCAGGCGTGAAGGATTGGCTGCACAGCAACTGGGGCAAGTTCTGAAGCCGCTGGCAGTCGCAAACTATTTGAAATAAGGGACTCCACCGGCAAACCCCGTGGGATTTGTTGCTGTTTTGGCTTCCCGATTTTACCCCTCACCGGGTGATGCTAGGGAGTATTTTTGATTCCTGACCCCTAACCAAGTCCCCGAAAAACTGTATTCATCTTACGATGTTCTGCTTGCCTTGGCAGGATTTGTATCTAGCAATTTGTATCAAGAACGATAATCATTGAATAGGAGGCTGTTTTCTTCTCAGATGTAATCCCTCAGTCGCTTGGTTAAATGATTCTTTCGTATAACCTCTTTTCTCCCAAATAGCATCCAACTCGGCGTCCACCTTTTGTTGGTAATAATTTACTAGAAGCGCTTTGATTTCAAGCAATTCTTTGTCAGTCATGCTCTTTGAGAACAATTCCAATAAGTGACGTTGAACTGGATTCAGGCCCATTGCGATTTTTTTAACAAAGTTAGATTTTTTTTCTAATTACTACACCCACGCTCACCCGCTCACATCTCCGCCGTCGCCACCTGCTTCACTTGCCAGATATTACGAGCGTTTTCTCAGCTTTCCTACGGCATGGTTTTGCCCTGCCTTTTAATACCGCAATATTATTCCTTCCTATCCCGCCAAGCCAGCACCACCCCCAGCAATCCCACCAGAAAAAAGCTCAGCACCAAGGCAAGCACGCCTTTTTCCATCCAACTGCTGACAATGGCGCCGATGAAGCCACCGATGAAGAAGAATACCGTGCCATAGACCGAGGAGGCGAGGCCCGCTTTGTCGCCCATGGGTTCCATGGCGAGGGCGCTGCTATTGGGTTCTATGGCGAGGTTGAGGGCCAGCAGTATCACTACGGGCACGAAGAAGAAAGGCATGGGCGGCGGGTTTCCCATCGTCAGGTTGATGAGGAGCAGCGCCCCGGCGATGAGCGTGTAAATCAGGAGGGAATGGCGCAGGGTCTTTTTGGCGCCGTAGCGGATGGAGAGGCGGGAATTCAGCAGGGAACTGCACGACATCACCAGCCCCATACCACCGAATATCCACGGGAAATAACTGGGCTTGCCATATAGCTCCCCGATGATGCGCTCTGCCCCGGCCACATACGTGCCCAATGCGGAAAAGAGTAGGGTGGTGATGGTCGTATAGCGCAGGAAGATGCGGTTGCCGAGCACTTCCCGGAGGGCTTTCCCGATGGCCTTCCAGTTCAGTTTGCTGCGCATGTTGGCGGGCAGCGATTCTTCGAGCCGCAACGACCACAGGAATATCAGACAGGCAAACAGGGGCGGCGCCAGAAAGACGTATTTCCAAGTGGCAAAGGACAGAATCGCAATGCCCAGGAACGGGGCCAGCACGGGCGTAAACAGGAAGATGGTGAATATCAGGGACATGATGCGGGCCATCTGGTCGCCCACGTACCTATCCCGCACGCCAGCGATGGTGCTCATGAAAACGGCGGAAGCACCCATCCCCATCACGAATCTTGCGGCGAACATCATCCCCAGGCTCGGCGAGAATGCAGCGGCCACGCCACTGATGATGTAAAGCGGAAACCCAATCCGCAGGATGGCGAGCCGTCCGTAGCGGTCGGAGAGGATGCCGAATATGATTTGGGCGACCTGCCCCATGAAGAAATAGGAGACGATATTGGCGGTGGCCGTGGAGCTGGCTGGTAGGCCGAAGTCCTGTCGGATGGCTGCAAAAGCAGGCAGCATGATGTCAATGCCCAATGCCGTCAGCGCCATCGTGCAGGCGGAAAGGGCAATGAATTCCCCCGATTTCATTTTCATGTAAAACAGTCGTTTTGGTCGGTGATACTTGGCGGGGGCGCAAGGTAGTTAGACTTTCCAAGTTTCAAAAACTTGGAAAGCCGGTGTTTCAAGGCTCATTCAATAGCATCCAAGAAGTCCCGAACCTATCACGCAACATGGCGAAACGATTGGCGAAATAGGTCTTTTCCATCTTCATGAAGATGGTTCCACCATCCGAAAGTAACGCATAAACCTGCTCTGCTTGTTCGGGTGTGTCCAATACCAGCGTCAAATAAGCACTGCGCATGGGCTCTGCATGGGGTACGTCTGCTCCCCTGACCGTTGTTCCTCCCAAGTCTAAAATGGCGTGTAGTATTGGCCTATCCCATTCCTTTGGAAAATTTTCGGGCACCTGTTGGTGGGGCATCATCATTTTTATGCTACCGCCGAGATTTTCCTCATAGAATTTGAATGCTGCTTCGCAATGCCCTGGGAAATTGAGATAAATTTCAAGCTTTGAAAAAAGTCCGTTGTTCATACTTGACTGGTTTAAGATTCAATGTTGATGATGCCGCAAAAATGTGCTTGAAGCTGGGTATTGCAAAGTGGTATTTGCGACAGAAAGGAGGCAGATTAAGACAATATGAATTTTGTTGCTGACTTATATATTCACCAAAATCAAAACGGGTAAACTCCTTTCAGAATTTACCCGTTTTACGCTTATAGTTTCTTATCACCCCGCTCACATCTCCACCATAGTCACCCCGTCGCCGCCTTCTTCGCTGGCCGGATGGTAGGAGCGTTTCACTTCCCGGTATTCCCGCAGTTTGCTGCGCACGAGGTTTTTCAAGACACCCGTGCCACGGCCATGCACGATGGTGAGCAAGCTGGCGTTATTCACCAAGGCCCGGTCCATGAATTCCTCAAAGCGTTTCAGGGCTTCGTCCGGCGTGAGGCCACGGATGTCCAGCTTGTTTTCGAAGGCCGCCATTTGGTGCAGGGTGTCCACGCTGATGTTTTTGGGTTTCTGCGCATTCAGTTCCTCACGGGCATGTTCGAGGTCACGCAGCTTCACCGTCAGGCGCATCGGCCCCATCTGCACGATGGCTTTGTTCTTGTCAATGGATTCCAAGGTTCCCGCCGAGCCACCGGTTTTCATCCGCACCAAATCCCCGATTTTGATGTCGCCCGTCTTGGCTTTTTTGTACTGCGTAAGGGGGGCTTCGTTGTAAATCTGCTCTTCGAGTTGGATGACGGCCTTTTCGGCTTCTTCCCTTTCCTGCCGCACCTTTTCGGCCATTATTTTGGCCATTTCCAGGTTCTGCTGCTCTCGGATTTCCCGCACCAGTTTTTCCATTTCACGGGTATCCCGCACGGTGGCTTGGAGGTTCTTTTCCTTGGCTTCCAGTTGGAATTTCTTGCGGCGGTATTCGAGGTCGCCGTGCAGCTCGTCGTAGCTCTTGATAAGCTTGGCAAGCTTATTCTGCTGCGTGGTGATTTCGAGGAGCTTGTCCTCGACTTCCTTTTTCTCCCGCTGTAGGTCAATGAGCAAATCGTCCACGGCGGTCTCATTCTTACCCGTACGCTGTCGGGCGTAGGCAAGTATGTTTTTGGGCAGGCCGCTTTTCTGCGCAATCTCGAAAGCATAGCTGCTACCGGGGCGTCCAGCCTTGAACATATACGTTGGGGCGAGGTGCTCCTGGTCGAAAAGCATGGAGCCGTTGAGGATGCCCGGCGTTTTGAAGGCGAACATCTTCAGGTTGGAATAGTGCGTGGTGATGACGCCATAAACCTTGCGCTCGTTGAGTTCTTTTAGGATGGCTTCCGCAATGGCGCCGCCCATCTTCGGGTCGGTACCGGAGCCAAATTCGTCAATGAGGACGAGGGTATTTTCATCGGCATGTTCAAGGAACTTGCGCATATAAACCAATCGGCTGGAGTAGGTCGAAAGGTCGTCCTCCAGCGATTGCGAGTCGCCGATGTCGGCGAAGATGTTCTCGAATACGCCCATCTCGCTGATTTCGTCCATCGGTACGAGCATCCCGCTCTGCACCATCAATTGCTGCAAGCCCACCGATTTCATCAGGATGGATTTGCCCCCGGCGTTGGGGCCGGAGAGCACGACGATGCGGTTCTCGCCGAAGAGTTTCAGGTCGAACGGCACGGTTTCCCGCCCCGTTTTTCTATTCTTCAAATAAAGCAGCGGGTGCTTGCCCATCTCGGTGCCAAAGCTGGGTTTTTGTGCCAGTTTGGGCATGATGCCATTCATGTCAAAAGCCAAGCGGGCCTTCGCCATGATAATATCGTACTGCACGACGATGGTCAGGTAATGCCGCATTTGCGGGGTGTAGGGGCGCAGCGTGTCGCTGAGTTCCTTGAGGATGCGCCAGATTTCCCGCTTCTCGTCCTGCTCCAGGTCGAAGATGTCGTTGTTGATTTCGATGACGGGTTCCGGCTCGATGAAGGCCGTGCGTCCTGTGGCGCTTTCGTCGTGGATGATGCCCCGGATTTTGCGCTTGTGCTCCACGGGCACAGAGAGTACCCGGCGGTTGTTTCGGATGGATTCGACGTTGTCGGTCAGCCAGCCGGAATTGCGGTAGCTGTTGATGAGCGTGCGGAAAACCTTGTCGAGTTCCCGCTGTTTGCTGCCGATTTCCCGGCGGATGGTCTGTAGGGCAGGGGAGGCGTCGGGCCGGATGTCGCCGTTTTCATCGAAAACCTTTCCGATGGCTTGGTGCAGCGCCGGGTCGAAGTTCACGGGCCGGATGATGTCGTAGAGGCTGGGGTAAATCTGCTGTCGGTCCGGTGTGAAAAACCGGAACACATCGGCCATGATGACCAGCACTGCGTTGAGGCGCACGAAGCCTTCCTCCGGCAGCACGTAGCCCTCGATTTCCAGCATTTTCAGGTCTTCGGCGAGGTCTTCGTATTGCGACAGCGGGAAATGGTCGCCCTTGGAAATGGAGAGTTTGTACTCGCTGACTTCCCGCAGCCGCCGCTCGATTTCGGGCACGTCTGTCAGGAATGGCAACCGATGGATGGCGGCACGGCCCAGTTCGCCGAGGCATTCCCGGTCGAGCAAGGTGATGATTTTATCGTACTCCAGTTTTTCTAGGAGGTTGTGAGGCTCAAGGCGCATTATTCAATGATTAGTTTCCCTTCGGGAATGACAGTAAAGCGGAATTGGGGCGGCAAAAATACGGGGAATGGAACAAAGGGAGGCGAGGATAGTTCCCCGATGAATGGAAAGCGGCATGATTAATCCCAGTAATTTTCAAAACCCTTGGTTTCATTGAGATTCAACGGCTATTTATGCCATTTTCATTGGCCCTGAAACGGCATAAAGCTGCTTTGCGATATGAGTAAGTTTGCGACAAAACGATACATTTCTTCAAAAACAGCTGAAAAAAACCAAGATAATACCGCCCGTTTTCACAGTTAAACTCCTACATTTGGCACTTGGAACTGTTACTCATTCTTCTAAGAAAATATGCTAGGTATTGACTAAATGGGACAAAGCGGTGTAGCACCTAAACTGCCCCTCATACTTGGCATCCAAGATTTTCACCCATTCCTATACAAAAATTTATTTTTGAAAACAATCATTTCAGAGCCTGCCACTGGTAGGTTTTGCTGTAGGTTCTTGTGATTATTGGCATCTACAATGAGTAGCGCCTAGGCTCCCACAAGTGGCCTGACAGCAAACCTCCATGGATGGAACTGGGTTTCAAAACATTAACCTTTTTAGCTTATGAGAAAGAATTCAACTTGCAAACCTCTAAAGATTGAACGCTTCGCTGGCTTGGCACTTGCCTTGTTTTTGCTGGTGTTTTCGGCACAAAAGGCAATGGCCCAGGCCGACAACTGCGCAAATGCCGGGGCGGTCACTTGCGGTACTTCGCTCACTGGCCAGACAAACGTTGGCGCTACCAACGATGCCTTCCCAACTTGCAACACAAACGGGACCTTGGCCACAGGGGCACCCAATGTTTGGTACACCTTCGTAGGGACAGGCCAGAGTGTTACCGTAAGTACCTGTGCCAATACCAGCTTCGATTCAGAAATAGGCATCTTCTCCGGCAGTTGCGGTGCTCTCGTCTGCGTGGCAGGCAGCGATTCCGATGCATGCGGCACTTCTGACGAAACGATTACCTTCAACTCCGTTGCAGGAACCAACTATTTCTTCATGATCCAAGGGCATGGAAGTAGCACGGGCACATTCACCTTGGATGTGACCTGTGCCGCACCTCCTGCCGACCCATGTGCAGCGCCCATCGAGACCATTGCTTGCGCAAGTTCAAAATCGGTCACACTCAGTGGAGGCGGCGCTGGCTGGAACGTGACGGCTTGTGGGTTCTCTACTCCCGGTGCAGAAAAGGTTTTCAGCTTCACCCCTACGGTGACTGGCACCCACACGCTTCAGGTCACTGCCACCAATGGCAGTTTCATTGACTATTTTTTCAAAGCTGCCTCTGGCGGTTGTTCTTCCTCTGGTTGGACGTGTATTGATGATATTTCCACACCACTTTCCGTGAATTTCGGGCCACTCACGGCTGGCACCACGTATCTGATACTTTTGGACGACGAGACTACGGCCAGTTCGACGGCCACCTTCCAAATCAACTGCCCAGTACCACCCGTTGACCCCTGCGCAGCGCCCATCGAGACCATAGCTTGCGCAAGCTCGAAAACGGTCACGCTCAGCGGCAGTGGCGGAGGTTGGAGCCCAAACAGTTGCGGCTTTTCAACGCCCGGCGCTGAGAAGGTTTACAGCTTCACCCCAACGGTGACTGGTACCCATACGCTCCAAGTTACAGCTGCCGATGGTACTTTTATTGACTATTTTTTCAAGGATGCTTCCGGCGGCTGCTCTTCCACTGGCTGGACGTGTATAGATGATGTCAGCAGTTCGCCCACTTCGACCAGCTTCGGGCCACTGACAGCTGGAACAACGTATTACATCCTTTTGGATGACGAGACAGCGACTAGCACCACACATACTTTCCAAATCAACTGCCCGAACCCACCTGTTGTACTCACCTGCCCGATCAACACAACGGTAGCGGCTTGCCAGACCCAAGCTGCGGTAAATGCGCAATTTGCCGCATGGCTCGCCACGGCTAGCGGCAGCGGCGGTTGCAGCGGCGTTTTGACCAACGACAACACAGGCGCACCGAGCGCTTGCGGCGGTAGCACGACGGTGACTTTTACGTACACCAGCACCTGTGCACCGCTGACGACGACCTGTCAGGCTACCTTTACCGTAGCAGCGGCACCAACCGTGGTACTGACTTGCCCCACGAATACGACTGTAGCAGCTTGCCAGACACAGGCTGCGGTGAACTCGGCTTTTGCAACTTGGCTCGCCACTGCTACGGCCAGTGGCGGCTGCAACGGTGTCTTGACCAACAATAACACAGGCGCACCATCGGCTTGCGGTGGCAGCACAACCGTCACTTTCACCTATACCAGTTCTTGTGCTCCATTGACGACGACCTGCCAGGCCACCTTCACCGTAGCTGCGCCACCGACGGTTATACTGACCTGCCCGACGAACACGAACTTGCCAATAGGCCTGACACAATCACAAGTGGACTCAACTTTTGCCGCTTGGTTGACTACGGCCAGTGCGAGCGGCGGTTGCAACGGTGTCCTGACCAACAACAACACAGGGGCACCATCCGCCACTGGCGGCAGCACGACGGTGACCTTCACTTACACCAGCAGTTGTGCGCCTACGACAACGACCTGTCAGGCTAACTTTACCGTGTCATCAGCTCCTCCAGTGATATTGACCTGCCCTACCAACACCACGGCTGCGTCCTGTCAGACGCAGGCTGCCGTGAACGCACAGTTTGCTGCATGGCTGGCCTCGGCCACGGCCAGTGGCGGCTGCAACGGCGTTTTGACCAACAACAACACAGGCGCTCCGGCTGCTTGCGGTGGCTCGACAACGGTGACCTTCACCTACACCAGCACTTGCGCACCCCTGACCACCACTTGCCAAGCTACTTTCACAGTGGCAGTACCCTCAACAGTGGTGCTTACCTGTCCTGTGAACACGACAGTGGCTTCCTGCCAGACACAGGCTGCGGTGAACACGGCCTTTGCCACATGGCTGGCCAGTGCAACGGCGAGCGGCGGCTGCAACGGTGTCCTGACCAACAACAATACGGGAGCGCCTGCTGCCTGTGGTGGTTCTACCACTGTTACTTTTACTTATACAAGTTCCTGCGCACCATTGACGACGACGTGCCAGGCGACCTTCACGGTTGCGGCAGCGCCTCCAGTGGTTTTGACATGTCCAACCCCGACGACCGCAAGCGCCTGTTTGACCCAATCGCAGCTTGATGCAGCCTACGCTGCATGGTTGGCCAGTGCCACGGCCAGCGGCGGCTGCAACGGCGTGATCACCAACGATGGAGGAACTGCCCCGTCCATCTGCTCCGCAACGGCAGTGACCAAGACGGTGACTTTCACCTACACGAGCAGTTGTGCACCGACGACAACGACCTGCACTTCCACATTCACGGTGCCAGCTTACCCGACTTTCACTTTGCCCGCAAACGGTGCCGCAACGGTCGCTTGCCCAGCAAACGCCACGCAGCCAACACCTCCGACTCTGGTTGATGGTTGTGGCAAGCCGCTGACACCCACTGGGCCGACTATCGTCAACAACCCGAACCCGCTTACCTGCGAAGGTACCCGGACCTATAGCTGGGTCTTTACCGACTGTGCAGGCCATGCGAACACTTGGAGCTTCGTCTATACCATCGAGCGGAACCCGTTTACGGTTCCAGCAAATGGAGCATCCACCGTGGCTTGTCCATCCGCCATCGTGCAGCCAGTACCACCTACGGTGCTGAGCAACTGCGGCGAAGTGCTGACGCCGACCGGCCCTGTCATCGTGAACAACCCGAACCCGATCACCTGTGAGGGCACGAGGACTTTCACCTGGACCTACACGGACTGCGAGGGCAACACCGCCACTTGGAGCCACGTGACCACCGTGGAAAGGCAGCCGTTCGGCGTGCCCGCCAACGGCGGCAGCACCGTGTCCTGCCCGGATCTGACGGACGCACAGCCCACGGCCCCCGTGGTGACGAGCAACTGCGGCGAGGTGCTGACCCCGGTCGTCACGTCTTCACCGAAACCCGGCTGCGAGGGCAGCCGCAACTGGTTCTTCACCTACACGGACTGCGAGGGCAACACGGCCACTTGGACTTATATCTACACGGTCGAGTACCAGGACTTTACCGTTCCGGCCAGCGAGGTGCTGACCGTTGAGTGTCCACTGAACGCCGTCGAGCCTACGCCGCCAACGGTGCTCGACAACTGCGGCAAACCGGTGAACATGAACGGGCCGGTAATCACCAGCACGGACAATGCGAACGGCTGCGAGGCCACCCGCACCTACGCATGGACCTACCAGGACTGCGAAGGGAACACCCACAGCTGGAGCCGCAAGTACAATTTCCAGTACACTTCCGATTTCTTCACCTATCCTGACGGAGAGGACTTCGTGGGCTGCATCCTCTTTGCTCAACCGCCAGTACCCCCGACGGTTTACGACAACTGCAACCTGGAAGTGGCCGTCACTGGCCCAGTGGTGACGGAGAACATATCCGGCTGCAACGGCTGGCGCAAGTTCACCTACACCTACAAGGATTGCGGCGGCCACAGCCACGACTGGAGCTTCACCTACTTCGCCAATGACAACGAGCCACCAGTGGGCAATTGCCCTGCCGGTTCCCTTGCCAGCGTTGACGTGACGGACCTCTCGTGCATCGCCGAGGTGCCCTGCCCCGGCGACTTCGACTTCAGCGCCAAGATTGATGAACTGATTGATGCGGGCGGGTTCTACGACCTTTGCAGCGGCAACGACCTGGTGGTGGAACTCGACAGTTGGTCGGCCCTGTGGGAATGCGCTGACCCCGACGGCGACGGCCAGTTCACCTTCGGCCGCACCTTCTACTTCCGCATCGCCGACCAGTGCGGCAACGAGTACCCGTCGCTCTGCGGCGTGACCTACTCCGGCCCCTGCTCGCCCATAGAGACCTTCCCGCAGGGGGCATGGGGCAACGCTGGCGACGAGCCTGGCACGGATGCGAACAGCACCGATGTGCAGGTGATCACGACGCTTTTGGCCAACAACCCGCTCGTGGTGGGCGGCGGCAACCGCTCGCTGACCTTCACGGATGCGAATTGCGTGGTGGCACTCCTGCCCGGTGTCGGAAACCCGACGCTGCTCGGCAACTGCCACCAGACCAACTGCACGGGCGGCTGCAACCCGGCAGGGCCCATCGGCATGAAGAACATACTGGCGACCAACACGGCGGCGCTGATGCTCAACATGCGCTACAACGTCAGCTACAACGGCATCCCGATGGCCACGGTGCGTGCGCAGGGCCTGGACTGCATTTCCATCAGCCCGAACATCAAGGCCTGCACGGAGAACGGTGGCTGCAAGCTGCGGGTTTTCGAGTCGAACGGCACGGTGCACGACTTCCCGTACACGATCGGCGGCCTGGTTGACCTGGCGAACCTGTTCCTGGGCGGCAACCTCCAGCTCACGTCGTCCTTCACGTCCCTGTACGCCAATGCCCTGAACACGAGCATCGGCAACGTGAACGACTACTTCCACGGCGACATGGCGCAGAGCGCAGCCTGCAACCCAAGCGCAGGCATTGCCCCCGCACTGGTCGGCGATGTGGCCAAGCCAGTGCCTTCCGGCAACGCAGGCCCTGCCCAGGTGGCCATCAAACTAGCCCCGAACCCTGCCAGCAGGGAGGTGGTGCTGCAACTGACGGAACTGCCCGAGATGCAGGAGGTGACGATGGCCGTCTTCAACTCGCTGGGGCAGCAGGTGCTGTACCAAGACCTTGGGGTGGTAACCTTCGTCAACGAGCGGATTGACCTCGGCGGCCTCAGCAGTGGCCTGTACATCGTCGTTGTGAAAGCTGGCGGGCAGCGCTTCGAGCAGAAGCTGGTCATCAGCAAGGATTGATGGATAGTCGCTGCTTTCGTTTCTTAAGCAGCTAATTCAGTTCAGTTTAAAATAAGTGGCAGTCGTTCCATTGCGGAGCGGCTGCCACTTTTTTGTTGGACTATAGTTGTTTGAATAATAATTGAGCAAAAAATCCTAGCATTCATTTTTTGAAACACATGAGGCACATTAGTTCACATAGAAAATTCGCCAAAGGCGAATTGAATCCTTATATGAATTAATGTGCCTCATGTGTTTAATAAAACTCGATCAGTTAAGCAAACAACTATAATCGGATTGTGGCAAAGACTGGCATCCCGTTGGCTATTTACAATTGTTGAAGAAACGGTTATTTTGTGCCGTTTTCTGTCATCGCCTTTGAATGCAGAAAATCCTTCTTCCTAAATTTTGTGAACCGCTGCCAAAGTTGTCGTGGAAAAAATCAGCATCTTAATCGTTGAGGATGACCCCATCATTGCCGCCGACCTCCAGGATAGGCTGGAGGAAATGGGCTATCATCCACTGGGGCCAGTGGCAAGGGGGGAGGAAGTACCCGCCTTCTTCGAAAATCCCGTATTGCCCGACCTCGTAATCATGGATGTGCATTTGGAGGGCGAATGGGATGGCATTGAAACTACCCGGCGCATTCAAGAAAAACACGACCTGCCCATCATTTTCCTCACCAGCAATTCCGACGACGCTACTTTCAATGCCGCAAAACAGGTGAAGCCACAAGCTTTCCTCTCGAAGCCTTTCCGGGGCCGGGACTTGAAGCACGCCATTGAACTGGCCATCAGCCAGTCGGCTGCCAAACAAGCCTCCATTGCCGACCCTGCTGCCGACGACAATGCTTTCCTGTTCAAAGACCGCTTGTTCATCAAGGCAAAAGACCGCTTGGTGCGCCTGTTTTTCAAGGACATCCTTTGGGTGGAGGCCGATGATTATTACTGCAAGGTTGTGACCTTGGAGCGGGAATATTTGGTGACGCAGACGCTGAAGAAATTCAACGAAGAATTGGCAGGGGTTCCAGAACTGATGCGGGTTCACCGCTCCTTTATCGTGAACCTGGCACACGTGGAGGCGATTGGGGAACTGAATTTGCAGATCGGCAAAACGAAAATCCAAGTCAGCCGTAACATGCGGGATGAATTGTTGAACCGGTTGAAAAATATTTGACGAAGGCCGCTTTTTGCACCACTACGGCTGCACGGGCGCTTCCCCATCTTATGAAAAAAATCGTAAAAATTCTTTTTCTGATTGGCTGTTTGCAACAGGCAAATGCCCAATCCAATACCGTGGACAGTTTGAAAACGCTGCTGCCAACCTTGCCGGATGGCGAGCAGAAAATCGAAGTGTTGGGCCAATTGGTCAAGCAGAACCTCAACTCCGATTTAGAGGCTTCCAAGCAATACGCCCACCAGATGGTCGGGCTGAGCCGAAAAATTGGCAATGAACTGGCGGCGGCAGGAGGCCTGAAAGACTTGGCTGCCATTCACCTTATCGCATCTCAATACGACTCCTCGAAACATTTTTGCCTGCTCGCCATCAAAGCTTTCGGGGAGCTTTCCCAAAAGCCTGGGAAATATGACAAAGCCAAGCTCTGGGAGGGCTATGCTGGCTCCTACGGCAACCTTGGCAACTGGTTTTATTTCCAAACGCAGCTCGATTCGGCCATTTTTTACCATGAAAAAGCCATTGCAATCAGCGAAAAATCGAGCAAGGAGAAAGTGAAAGCCAACTGCCTCGGCACACTGTCCTATATCTACCTCGACCAATCGAAGTTCGACAAGGCACTGGAAATGCAGTTGGAGGTGCTGCATTCTTTCGAGCGGCAGGGCGACAAGGACGGCATTTCGAGGGCCTACCAAGGCATCGGGGAAATCAATTGCGACTACCTCGATAAATGCAAGTTGGCGCTGGATTATTATTACAAGTCCCTAAGAATCAAGCGTGAAATAGGCAGTGACCGGGGCGTGGCTTATGTGATGCGGAAATTGGGCGACGCCCATGAAAATCTCGCCAACCTGGACTCTGCGGAATACTATTTCAAAGAGACAGCGAGGCTGGCCGAAAAACTGGACGACAAGCGCTTGATGGTGGACGGCTATTCAGCTTTGGCCACCTTGTGGAAGGACATGGGAAAACCCGATTCGCAGCTACTTCGCATCAACCTCAAAGTCATCGAGCTGGGAAAAGAGGCCAAATACCAAGAAGGGCAGTACGGAAGCTATTACAATATCGGGGAAGTCTATCGCAAACAGGGCGACTACCGCAAAGCCGCCGAGTACTATGACCAAGCCGCTGTGCTGGGCAATGCATCGGGCGATTATGATTTTTTGAGCAAGCTCAATTTCGCCCGCTACACGGTTTACAAGGAACACCTGCAAGATGCGCCAAAGGCTTTGGCGGCATTAGAAGCTTACCTCGTCAGCCACGACAGCGTGACCAATGCGGCCAAGTTCAAGGCTGTGGAGGACATCAGTACCCAATACGAGACAGCGAAAAAAGAGGTCATCATTGCGGAGCAAAACGAGGCCATCCGGCAGGGGCGCATCCGTTTTTGGCTGATAGTGGGCATTCTTGCGCTGGCCTTGGTGGGCGGTGGTTTGCTTTTCCGTTTGACCCGGCAGTTGCGCAAGCGCAACGAGGAAAAAGAGTTTTTGATAAAAGAAATTCACCATCGGGTGAAAAACAACCTGCAAGTCTTGTCCAGCCTGCTGCACCTGCAAAGTCGGCATATCAAGGACGAAATGGCGCTCGATGCCGTGCGGGAGGGGCAAAACCGGGTGGAGGCGATGGGCCTCATCCACCAAAAACTCTACATGGGCGACAAGCTCGCTGCCGTGGAAATGAAGGACTACCTGAAAAACCTCGGCGACACCCTGCTCGACTCTTTCGGCTTGGACGACCGGGTGAATATCAGCTACCAGCTCGAACCGCTGCACTTGGACGTGGACACGGCCATTCCTTTGGGCCTGATTATCAACGAGTTGGTGGCTAATTCCTTGAAATACGGCTTTCCTGACAGCAGGCAAGGCACGATAGAAATCTCATTTTGGAAAGAATCGGGAAGCCTTTGCCTGAAGGTCGCCGACGATGGGGTGGGGAAGGCAGGCGCCACGCAGCTTAAAGGCAGCACCTCCTTTGGCACCAATCTCGTGGAGATTTTGAGCAAAAAACTCAAGGGCAAACCTCAAGTGTTGGATAACGGTGGCTATGCCACTTTGATAAAATTTGAAAACTTCAAAGAAGTTAAGATTTGAATTTCCGACGCTGTTGCAGTGAAAAATACTTGAGTATTTGTTTCAGATATCGCGTTCTTGGTGACACCGAAAGCAGTATTTGTAACAAGTACTCCGATAATTGTTCCAGGTATCGCGATAATTGTAACATCGGAAGCAGTATTTGTAACAAGTACTCCGATAATTGTTCCAGGTATCGCGATAATTGTAACACCGGAAGCAGTATTTGTAACAAGTACTCCTTACTTTGAAAGGGAATTTTTGATAAAAAACATGGCTCCCTGAAAATTAGAGGGTATTCCCTGAGTTTAGAAAACCCTTCGTTGATTGCAGCGATTATCTTTCCGGATGTTTGCAAAATCCATCCTATTGTTGGAAGACGAACCCGTTATTGCCCTCGACCTACGCATGGAACTGGAGGAACAAGGTTTTCAGGTACATGTTGCCGAGGACGTACCTACCGCTTTGCAGCTATTTGAGAAGCATCGTCCCAGTTTTGCGCTGCTGAATTTTGTGTTAAAGACAATGGATGGCATGGCCCTTGCCCGATTGCTGCAAAGCCGTTCTCCCGTGAAAATACTATTCATCACAGGTGCCCGCCCAAAGGATTTAATGGCTTCTGCCCAGTTCAACCCCGCTCACGGGGTACTTTATAAGCCTTTCTCCATTCACCAACTGCGTTCGTTTTTGCTTCCCTGATAAATTCCCGCCCTTCCCTGAGAAATGGCTGGCCTTCCCTTAAATGATTTCGCTGTCGCTGTAAGATGGTTGCAATTTCATGCCCTTAAAATGTTTGTCGTGGCTTTTTCCAATTGACCTGCGAGGAGATTGGAAAAAGTGGAGCAACATTTTTCGGCACCCCGCCACGCCTTGAGAAAACCGAGGTGGCGGCGGCGGTGATTCTTTATTCTTCGAATAATCAAGCCTGTGTTTATCCTTAAAATGTTGTTTCCATGAAAAATCTTTCCGCTTCTACAGCAGCCATGCTCCAAGTTTTGCTGGTATTAACCGGGTGGCTTTTTAGCCTTCAACCGAACACTCTCCATGCCCAGTGCTTAGGCGGCAGGGCTTTCCACGACAAGAACTACTTCCGCACACAAACCAATGCGGTGTATTTTGTAATTGTGAATTCCACCAATTCAGCCAATAACCTGACAGCGGTGCTGAACCCCGATGCAAACTTTACCATCACGGCCATCAATGCTCCGGCTGAGTGGACCTGCAATCTGGCCACTAAGACTTGTACCCGTTCCAATACTGGAACGGCGGTATTTGAAATAATACAGGTAGTCGGCACCATCAATGCCAACGCAACGTCTACCATAAACAACGGGGCCACCATTTCCGGTGGATGCCTTGCCTCGCCACTTACCGTAAGTGACCAAGGATTGGTTTACACCCCATCAAGGGTAAAACAATGGGGGTCAAATAATTATGGTCAATTGAACAATTTGCCAACCTATCCCGGGTTCACCTACCTTTCCATTGGCTTCAAGCACTGTGTCGGGCTAAAGACCGATGGCAGCATCCTGCAATGGGGAAACCCTGACCCAAGTAACTCTCTGCCCCCAGCCGGCACCGGCTACTTGGCAATAACCTCTGGTCATAGTAATACTTGGGCTATAACAGCCGATGGACACATTGTGGGTTGGGGAGCGAATAACATAGGGCAACTCAACGGCATACCTGCTGAAAATGGTTTCATTGCCATTGCAGCAGCACAGGCAGGTTGCGTTGCGCTCAACAACAAGGGACAAGTCTTTCAATTCGGAGCCCAGATGGATGGTACAGATTTTCCAACCGGGAATGGGTATTGGACAATTGCCGCCGGGTATGCGCATGGGCTTGCACTAAATTATGGTGGAACCATTACTCAATGGGGATCCAACAGCCTAGGACAACGCAATGGCCAGCCACCCGGTGGTGGCTGGAAAGCAATAGCAGCGCCCAGCTACAACGGAATTGCCCAACGGCAAGACGGAACACTGATTGAATGGGGCTCTACCAGCAATAATCCAGCCGCTGGCCTGCCTACCAACAGCGTGGCCGCTTTCGGTTCTACAGCTTTGAACTCAGGCGCTTGGTCAATGAACAACGATGGCTCTGTCTATATCTGGGGTGATGCCTTTGGTGTTTTTCAGACCAATAAGCCAACAACAGGCGGTTATGCCATCAACTCGATTGCCTTCGGGCTTAACTGTGCAGATGTATTGGTGCCACTGGCCAATCTGGCAATCACAGGGGGCAACAATCAGTCGGCAAATGTGAACACGGCCTTCGCCATCCCGCTTTCGGTGCAAGTGCTGGATGCTATCGGCACCCCGATGCCAAACCTCAGCATCACTTTCACCGCACCCGCCTCTGGCCCATCCGGCACTTTTAGCAACGGAACACAAAGCATAACAGTGATGACCAATTCAAGCGGCATTGCATCGGCAACTATCACCGCCAACGGCACAATTGGCTCCTACGGTGTGACAGCATCTTACCCCGGCTTGAATTCGGCTTCTTTTAGCCTCTCAAATACCTGCCCCGCACCCGGCAACCCAACCGTTTATGGTGCCAACCAATGGAATGTGTACGCCTTTGATTCCGGCAACGGCACCATTCCGGGAAGCGATTGGGCCACCAATTATGCGGGCTACTATGTGGACAACAATTTGAACATCAATACCGAACTGAGGTGGGCAGCTACAGGCGCTCCCTCCATGGCCAATGGATACCAAGGCTGTACCGTCGGCAATGACAACCATTCCTATAGTTACAAGCGTGAAGGCTTCCCTTCGGGTAGCTACCAATTGAATGTGAATGGCCATGATGATGCTGCGCAGCTTTTTGTGAACGGCACAAAGGTCTGGGAGCACAACGGCTGCTGCGATGCCCACACCAACGTTTGGTCGGGCACCTTGGGCGCTGCGGACAAAGTGGAGTTTCGGGTGACCGATGGCGCTGCGGGCAGTATTGGCATGTTGTCTTTTATTGATGCATGTCCCAATGCAAATGTTTTATACGTCAATGCCAACACCAACGGCGCCAACAACGGCACTTCCTGGGCGGACGCCTACACCGACCTTCAGGCGGCACTCGCCAAAGCCAACCAGTGCACCAATATCACCGAAATATGGGTGGCCGCAGGCACCTACAAGCCCACCACAGGCACCGACCGCAATATTTCCTTCGTGATGAAAAACGGCGTGGTCATCTACGGCGGCTTCAACGGCACGGAGACACAGCTTTCGCAAAGGAACTGGGTGGCGAACGTGACCACGCTGAGCGGTGAAATCGGGGCGGCTGGCATTGCAGACAATACTTACCGGGTCATCAATAATAATTTCAACGCAGGCACACCACTGACCAGCAGCGCTATCTTGGATGGTTTTAACGTGGAGGCAGGTAATGCGAATGGTGTGTTTCCGCTGAACCTTGGTGGTGGCATGTGGAATTCCCATGCCTCGCCCACGGTCAGAAACTGTATTTTCAGGAACAACAGCGCCGTTTCGGGTGCGGGGATGTTCAATGACAACTCCCAGGCAAATGTGACCAACTGCCTGTTCGTCGGCAACAGTTGCACCGTAGCGGGTGCGGCCATGTCCAATGGCGGTGGCACGGCTTCAGCCAAGGTCACCAACTGCACCTTCTATGGCAACACGGGCGGCAACAGCACGATAAGCAACGAGGTGAACGCAACCGCCATTACCAACTGCATCATCTGGGGCAATGCCAATGGCGTGACTGGTGGCACGGTCACCTATTCCACCGTACAGGGCGGCTTCGCTGGCACGGGCAACCTAAATGCCGACCCGCTTTTTGTGAATGCAGCCGGGGGCGATTTTCGTTTGCAGCAATGCTCGCCTGCGATTGATGCCGGAACCAATACCAATGCGCCGACCACCGACTTTGAGGGGAATGTACGGCCCTTTAATGCCACGGGGGTAAGCAATGCCGATATGGGAGCCTACGAGTACCAATCGACCTACAATGTCTGCGCTGCTTGTGCAAACACTACCGGAGGAATTGTTTACGTCAATGCTTCCGCTGCTGGAAGCAACAACGGAAGTACTTGGGTGAATGCATTTACGGATTTACAATCGGCACTTACCTTGGCACGTGCCTATCCCACGTGCGTATCTCAAATATGGGTGGCCGCAGGCACCTACAAGCCCACCACGGGCACCGACCGCACTATCAGTTTTAGGATGATAAACGGCGTGGCCATCTACGGCGGCTTCCCGAATACGGGCAACCCGGCTTTTGCAGACAGAAACTGGGTGACGAACATGACGACGCTCAGCGGGGATATCGGGGCGGCCGGGGATACCGACAACACCTATACCGTGGTTTTTGCTAGCGCTGGCCTCAACGCTACGGCCCTGATTGACGGCTTCACGATAACTGGCGCTGCTGGCGGGAGCTATGCTGGTGGCATCTATGTGCAAAACGGTTCTCCCACCATCTCCAATTGTTTGCTCACTGGAAACTCAAGCACCGTTTTTGGAGGCGGCTTAGGCTGTGAAAATGGTTCCCCTATCATTACCGGTTGTACTTTTTCAAACAACACGTCAAATGGTGGTGGTGGGATGGCAAATGGCTTTGGTGGTTCGCCCATTGTAACCAATTGTCTTTTTATCAATAATACCGCCTTATATTTCGCTGGTGGAGGTGGCTTGTACAGCTTTCAAGCACCCATGACCCTGACCAACTGTACTTTTTCGGGCAATTCTCCGGAAAGCATACACTGCAATACTGCCATCAATATTTCCAACTGTGTTGTCTGGGGGAATGGGCTTAGTTTTTACAATGAAAATGCCAGCATCACCAATTGTATTGTACAGGGCGGCTATGCCCAATGCATGAACTGCCCGAGTGGAAATGGCAATGCCGACCCGCTCTATGTGAATGCGGCGGGCGGCGATTACCGCTTGCAAGACTGCTCCCCCGCCATTGACGCTGGCACCAACACGGGCGCACCTTCCACCGACTATGATGGCAATGCCCGTCCCTTCAACGCCACTGGCCTGAACCGGGTGGACATAGGGTTTTATGAAGCACAGATAGTGTTGCCGGGCGTGCCCCAGCAATTTGGCAACAATGTTTGGAACGTCTATGCTTGGCGCTCAGGCGGTGCGAGCATTCCCAATACCAATGCATGGAGCATGGGCTATGCTGGCTTTTATGTGGACAACAACTTGGACATCAACACGGAATTGAGGTGGCCAGCTTCAGGCTCGCCCTCGCAGGCCAGTGGTTATCAAGGCTGTACCGTTGGCAACGACAACCATTCCTATAGTTACAAGCGCAAGGGCTTCCCGGCAGGGGATTACCAATTGAACGTGGACAACCACGACGATGCGGCACAACTCTGGATAAATGGTGTCAATGTATGGGAACATAACGGCTGCTGCGATGCGCACATTAACGCCTGGACAGGCAACCTTGGAGCCAACGACGAAGTGGAATTCCGGGTAACGGAAGGGAACAGTGGCAGCTTGGGCAAGCTCAATTTCATCCAGTGCCCTTCGGGCAATGTGGTTTATGTAAATGCCAATGCCACGGGTGCCAACAACGGCACTTCTTGGGCAGATGCCTTTACAGACTTGCAGTCAGCCTTATCCGGTGTATGCAGTTCTGTAACGGAAATCTGGGTAGCTCAAGGCACCTATAAGCCTACCACGGGCACCGACCGCAACGCCGCCTTTGTGATGATAAACGGCGTGGCCATCTACGGCGGCTTCAATGGCACAGAGGCCCAACTTTCAGAAAGGGATTGGGTGAACAACCCGACCATTCTCAGTGGCAATATTGGGGATGCCAACCTCGCCACCGACAATAGCACGCACGTCATTTTCAACAACAACAATGGGCTGACCGCTTCAGCCCGTTTGGATGGCTTTACGGTTAGGGATGGCTATGCGACAGGGGCTTCCAGTAGCGGAGGGGGTATGTTCAATAATGCTGTTTCTCCGACTGTTGCCAATTGCATTTTTGAACAAAACTTTGCTTCGTTTGGCGGGGGGGCAGTCTATTGTAATACCTCCTCCACTTCAAGTTTCACCAATTGTGCATTTAATAGTAACACGGCAATTGCTGGAGGGGCATTCACGGCCACAGGTTTTGGCGCAGCCATCTCGTTGACCTTTACCGATTGTAGTTTCGACAGCAACCGGGGAACTAATGGTGGTGGCGCCGTTAACAATGGGTTCAGCAACACCACAGGCTCCTCCATCATGAATTTCAATAATTGCAAGTTCACCAACAACCTTTGCCACAACGATGCAACGCTTGGGTCGGGAGGTGCCTACCAGTCGCAGGCTTCAGGCTTTGATGCCAATTTCACCAATTGTGTGATGGACGGGAACCGAGCAATGGGAACAGCCGACGATGGTGGTGGTGCCCTCATGATATACAGAGGGCAAGTAACTCTTGTCAATACCACCATTGCCAACAGTGTTACTGCCACGCATGGCAGTGTGGTTAGCTTGTATTACCCAGAGGCATCCGTGAGTATCAAGAACTGCATCTTCTGGAACAATTCCGAGGCAAGTGGGGATGATATTTTTAACAACAACAATGGCATCGTCAATGTAGAATACAGCCTTTTCCAAGAAGCTGCCTGTCCCACCGGAGTAACCTGCGGCGATGGCATGCTATACGACACCGACCCGCTTTTTGTCAGCTTGCTAGGTGGCGACCTTCATTTGCAGCCCTGCTCGCCCGCCATTGATACCGCCACGGCCACAGGTGCCCCGGTCACGGATTATGACTACAATGCAAGGGTGGACGCAAGGTATGCTGGCCTCCTTGTGGACATGGGCGCTTTTGAGTACCAAAGCGATATTGACGTGGACAATGATGGCGTTGCCGATTGCTTGGACAACTGTGTGGATATTTACAACCCCGTACAGGAAGATACGGACGAAGATGGGATCGGCGACGTCTGCGATGCCTGCACCGAACCGAGCATCACCCTGCCCGCTAATGGGTTTGCCACGGTCGCTTGTCCAGCGCAAGCAACAATGCCAACCCCGCCCAACGGCACCGACCAGCACGGACAGCCCGTTGCGCCGAGCAGTGGCCCGGTCGTCACGAACTTGCCAGCCCCATTGACCTGCGAGGGCACGAAAACCTACACTTGGACTTATACGGATTGTGATGGCAATGACTACACCTGGAGTTTCACTTACACCATTGAGCGCAACGATTTCACGGTTCCTGCCAACGGCAGTGCGACCGTCTCATGTGCGTCGCAGATTGTCCAGCCCATACCGCCCATCGTATCTGATAACTGCGGCCAGCTCTTGAACTCTGTCGGCCCTGTCATCAGCGCCACGCCCGCCTGCGAGGGCACCAAGACCTATACCTGGACTTACACAGATTGCGAGGGCAATAGCCACCCGTGGGTGTTCACGTACACCATCGAGCGGAACGACTTTAGCGTTCCGGCAAACGGCTCGGCCACTGTCGCCTGCCCTGCACAGGCAACCACGCCTGTGCCGCCTGTAGTCCTGAGTGACTGTGGCGAAACGATAGTGCCGACAGTCCCGGTCATCAGCACCACACCCGCCTGCGAAGGCACGAAGACCTACACGTGGACCTACACCGACTGCGAGGGCAACAGCCATCCTTGGGTCTTCACCTACACCATCGAGCGGAACGACTTCACCGTCCCTGCAAACGGTTCTGCGACAGTAGCCTGCCCGGCAGCCGCCAACGTGCAGCCAACACCGCCAACGGTTTTGAGCAACTGTGGCGAAACAATAACGCCGACAGGCCCGGTCATCAGTTCCACGCCTGCTTGCGAGGGCACGAAGACCTACACCTGGACCTACACCGACTGTGAAGGCAACAGCCACCCGTGGGTTTTCACCTACACCATTGAGCGGAACGACTTCACCGTCCCTGCAAACGGTTCTGCGACAGTAGCCTGCCCGGCAGCCGCCAACGTGCAGCCCGTTCCGCCAACGGTTTTGAGCAACTGCGGCGAAACGATTGTGCCAACTGGCCCGGTCATCAGCGCAACGCCTGCTTGCGAGGGCACGAAGACCTACACCTGGACTTACACGGATTGTGAGGGCAACAGCCATCCTTGGGTGTTCACTTACACCATCGAGCGGAACGACTTTGCCGTTCCGGCAAATGGCTCGGCAACGGTCGCCTGCCCTGCGCTGGCCACCACGCCTGTGCCGCCCGTGGTACTGAGCGACTGCGGCGAAACAATCACGCCAACAGGCCCGGTCATCGGTGCAACGCCAGTTTGCGAAGGCACGAAGACCTACACTTGGACGTACACTGACTGCGAAGGGAACAGCCATCCTTGGGTGTTCACCTACACCATCGAGCG
>Ga0075012_10001438_pt1 | contig 24255 bp, 22 predicted proteins | sample All_14_2_FD_71474 | JGI IMG/M metagenome (GOLD analysis project Ga0075012, IMG submission 71474) | Freshwater microbial communities in response to fracking from Pennsylvania, USA - Allegheny Zone_MetaG_DW_15 | ecosystem: Environmental > Aquatic > Deep subsurface > Groundwater > Drilled...
GGCCTGGCCTCGCGCCGCGAAGCCGACGAGTGGATCAGTAAGGGCTGGGTCAAGGTCAATGGCCGGGTGGCCGAGATGGGCCAGCAGGTCACGCCTGATGTGAAGATCGAGATTGACAAACAGGCCAAAGGCGCACAAGCCAAACAGGTCACCATCCTGATCAACAAGCCCCTCGGCTTGGTGAGTGGTCAGGCCGAAGACGGCCACCAACCCGCCATCACCCTGGTGCAGCCGCCAAACCGCTGGGCCGAAGACAACGCGCGCTTTTTCTTTCACCCAAGTCAACTCAAAAGTCTGGTGCCTGCCGGGCGGCTGGACATCGATTCCACCGGCCTCTTGGTGCTGACGCAAGACGGCCGCGTGGCGCGCCAGCTGATTGGTGAAGACGCCACCATGGAAAAAGAATACCTGGTGCGTGTGATCTACACCGGGGTGGAGAACACGCTGGCCGCCACCTCGGCGGCGGCCACCTATGCCGCGCGACCGGTCGCGCGCGCGGCGATGCCCCCGGGTGCCACCCAGCAACTCAGCCGCATCGACGATGACGACCCCATCACCCAGGACGTGCAGTCGGCGTTTCCAGCGGCCAAACTCGCGTTGTTGCGCCACGGATTAAGTCTGGATGGCCAAAAACTCAAACCGGCCCTGGTTGAGTGGCAAAATCCGCAGCAGCTTCGCTTCGTCCTGACCGAGGGCAAAAAGCGCCAGATCCGGCGCATGTGCGAGCAGGTTGGCCTGAAAGTGGTCGGCTTAAAACGTGTGCGCATTGGCCGGGTGATGCTGGGAAACCTGCCGGTCGGGCAATGGCGCTACCTGGCACCGCACGAACAGTTTTGAGTCTGGCCCAGGCCCGGCCCGGCTGTTCTCAGGCTGAGCTGGCACTGCGAATGTGATCCATCGTCGTCTCACAAAGATGCGGTCTGCACGCTGCAGCACCGCACGACAAGCACTTTTTTCTCTCTTCAAGGAACACGCATGAAACTCTTTTCCCACACCTTGACTGGTTTGGCCTGCGCCGTTGGCCTGGCCTTCAGTCTGCCCGCCCTGGCTGCCGAGAAGGTCAACATTGGGGTGGTGACCGGCCCGACATTTGTGCACACCGTGTCGGCCAACAAGTTCAAGGAAGAAGTCGACAAGGCCCTGCCCGGCAAATACGACGTGGTGGTGCACCACTCCGCCGCCCTGGGCAGCGAAACCCAGGTGCTGCAACAGTTGCAGTTGGGCACGGTGCAGATGAGCGTGACCACCACCGGCCCGATCGAAGCGTTTGTGCCCGAAATCAAGGCGCTGGAAATGCCCTTCCTGTTCAGCTCGTACGAGGCTACCGACAAGGTACTGGACGGCCCGGTGGGGCAGGACCTGCTCAAGCGGTTCGAGAAGGCGGGCCTGGTCGGCATGCATTTTCTGGACAACGGTTTTCGCAACGTGACCAACGCCAAGGTCGCGGTCAAGGGACCGGATGATCTGAAAGGCCTGAAGATCCGCACCATGGAGTCACCCACCCACTTGGCGATCTGGCGTGCGATTGGCGCCAACCCGACACCGATGGCCTGGCCCATCACCACCCAGTTGCAGCAAGGTGTGCTGGACGGTCAGGAAAACCCGATCTCGGTGATCTCGGCGGGCAAGCTCAATGAATCAGGCCAAAAACACCTGTCGATGACGCGCCACGTTTACTCGGCCCTGGTGTTTGTGGGCAGCAAGGCCTTCATGGACAAACTGCCAACAGCAGACCGCAAGGTGTTCATGGATGCGGCCAGAACCGCGGCGCTGGCGGGTCGCAAGTTTGTGCGTGACAACGAGGCCAGCCAGCTCGCGGCCCTGAAAGCGGCGGGCATGCAGGTGGTCGATGCGCCTGACCTGGCCGCTTTCCGCGCCAAGACCGAGCCGGTGTACGCCTCGCTGAGCGGTGACACCAAAAAAATCGTTGACGACATCCGCAAGACGGTCAAATAACACCGGACACTTGGTACTGCGTCACAGAAATATAGGAACATGAAAACGCATCTTTTCCCGCCTGGCGTTGTTGTTCGTCGTTGCCATAGCTACGGCTATGTCGCCTCCTCTCGCCTAGCCAGTCCGAAAAATCTGTCGTTTTCATTGCGTTCCTTCATTTCTGCGACGCAGTACTAGCCTGGGGGGCGGGCGCCACGGCAGCCCGCCCAAGCGTTGGAAACATTCATGAGCATTCATCATCGGTTGCTGGCCATCAGCAACGTTGTCAACCATTGGGTCGAGCGGTTTTTGCTGCTTGTGGGGGTGGTTATTTCAGTGATTCTGTTTGCCCAGGTGGTCGCCCGCTACAGCGGCAACTCGCTGAGCTGGTCGGAAGAAGTGGGCCGTTACCTGCTGGTGGCCACCACCTTTCTGGGCGCCACCGTGGCCTACAAACGGGCCCACTTCATCGGCCTGGCCGGGTTTGGTGCCCGTTTTGGTCGCCTGGTGGAAAAACTCATTTTTCGCGGCCTGCAACTGCTCACACTGGGCTGTTTTGGCCTGATCACCTGGTATGGCGTGATCTACACGTTGAAAGCCTGGGAGCAGACATCGACGGCGGTGCAGATGCCGATGTCGCTGCCGATCTCGGTGCTGCCCCTCTCAGGTGCGATCTTTTTGATCCACGTACTGACCGATTTGACCAAGCGCCACACCTCCAAACTGGATGAAGACGCTGACGACGAGGACGACACACCATGATCATCGTCCTGTTATTTGGCCTGATGTTTGCGCTGATGGCGCTGGGCCTGCCGATTGCGCTGGCCATTGGCCTGCCCGCCATCGGCCTGATCGTCACCCCCGGCGTGTTTCCGGATGTGGTGACGGTGGCCGCGCTGGGCCAGACCATCGTGCAGCAACTGTTCTCAGGCGTGGATTCGTTTGACCTGCTGGCGGTGCCGCTGTTCATGATTGCCGGGGCGTTGATGGAGCACGGCGGTATTTCCCGGCGCCTGATCGACTTTGCCAACAGCCTGGTCGGCTGGGCGCACGGCGGGCTGGCGGCGGCGGCGATTGTGGCGTCGATGATCATTGCCGGCATCTCGGGCTCGGCCGCGGCCGACACCGCAGCGATTGGCGCGGTGGTGATCCCGGCGATGATCCGCCAGGGTTACCCTGCCGCCTTTGCGGCGGCGGTGGTGGCGGCGGGCGGGGCGATTGGCATCATCATCCCGCCGTCGATCCCGATGGTGATTTTTGGCTTCATGACCAACATTTCCACCTCGCAGCTGTTTGCCGGGGGCTTGATGGTGGGGATTTTGCTGGGCCTGTCGTTCATGGTGGTGGCGGTCTGGATCAGCTGGCGCAAAGGGTACGGCCAGCGCACACCGTTTTGCTGGCGCGAGGTGGCGGCCACCGGGCGCGCGGCGTTGTGGTCACTGGGCGCGCCGGTGGTGGTGCTGGGTGGCATTCTGAGCGGCATCGTGACCGTGACCGAAGCCGCGGCGCTGGCGGTGTTTTACGCACTGCTGGTGGGCACGGTGATCAACCGCGAGCTGGCCTGGAAAGATTTGCCCAAGCTCATCATCCAGTCGCAGGTGGCGGCAGCGGGCATTTTGTTCATCATCGCCATGGCCAAGGTGTTTGGCTGGCTGCTGGCCATGCAGCAAGGCGCGCAACTGCTGGACGGGTTTGTCAATTCGCTCTCACTGCCGCCGGTGGGCCTGCTGCTGCTGGTGATGGCGCTGTTGCTGGTGGTCGGCTGCGTGATGGAAACCACCGCGGCGCTGCTGCTGGTGGTGCCGGTGCTGGCGCTGCTGACGCCGCAGATGATGATCGACCCGGTGCAGTTTGGCGTGCTGGTGGTGATGAATCTGGCCATTGGCATGATGACCCCGCCAGTGGGCATTTGCCTGTTTGTCAGCTGCGGCATTGCCAACGTGAGCCTGGGCAAGATCTCGCGCGCGGTGGTGCCGCTGGTGGTGGTGGCCATGCTCGACCTGCTGGTGGCCGCGCTGTGGTCGCCGCTGACCATGTGGCTGCCCACGCTGATTTACCGATAGTGCCACCCATTCTGGACACACCATGCATTTACCCCACGAACCCAAGCACCTGCCCATCGAAGTGCACGACCCCAGCGAGCCGGAAGAAAAAACGGCGGTGCCCTTGAAGATCGAAGACTGGCTGACCGTGATCGTGATGGCGCTGCTGGCGCTGATCACCTTCAGCAACGTGCTGGTGCGCTACTTCACCAACGAATCGTTTGCCTGGACCGAAGAGTTTTCGGTGTTTTTGATGATTGTGCTGGCGCTGGTGGCGGGCTCGGCCTCGGTGGCGCGCAACCGGCAGATCCGCATCGAGTTCTTTTCTGACAGCGGCTCACCCGCACGCCAGCGTGCACTGGCGCGTTTTGGTGCGCTGATGGTGTGTGTGTTGTTCACCTTGATCGCCGTTTTGAGCGTGCGCACCGTGTATGACGACTTCCAGTATGGCGAAACCTCACCCGGCATTGGTGTGCCGCAGTGGTGGTACACGATGTGGCTGCCGATTTTGTCCACCGCGATTGCAGCCCGCGCGCTGGGCCTGTTTGTGCGCCGGGGAAAGCAGCCATGAACACCGCACAGAATCTGAGGGCTCCATCATGATCGCCACGCTTCTGTTTGTGGTGTTTCTCGGCATGATGCTGCTGGGTGTGCCGATCGGGGTGGCGCTGGGTCTGGCCGGCGCCGCCGCGATTGCGCTGGCCAACCTGGACAGCCAGTGGTTCGGCCTGCTGGCGGTGCCGCAGAACTTTTACGCCGGCCTGGGCAAATACCCGCTGCTGGCGATTCCGATGTTTGTGCTGGTGGGCGCCATTTTTGACCGCTCCGGGGTGGCGCTGCGCTTGGTGAACTTTGCCACCGCCATTGTGGGCCGCGGCCCGGGCATGCTGCCGCTGGTGGTGATTGGCGTGGCCATGTTCATGGGCGGCATCTCCGGCTCGGGGCCGGCCACAGCCGCCGCCGTGGGCGGAGTGATGATTGCTGCCATGACCCGCGCCGGTTATGTGCCCGCGTTTTCGGCCAGCGTGGTGGGCGCGGCGGCGTCCATCGACATTCTGATTCCGCCGTCGATTGCCTTCATCGTGTATTCGGTGCTGGTACCGGGTGCCTCGGTGCCGGCCATTTTTGCGGCGGGCATGATCCCCGGCATGCTGGTGGGGCTGGCGCTGATGGTGCCTGCGGTCTGGCTGTCGCGCAAACACGGCATGGGCCAGCAAGAAGCGCTGCTGCCACGCCCGCCGTTTTGGGCCAGTCTGCGCGAGGCCTCCTGGGGGCTGATGGCACCGGTGGTGATTCTGGGCGGCATGCGTGCGGGCTGGTTCACGCCCACCGAGGCCGCTGTGGTGGCGGTGTTTTACGGGTTGTTTGTGGGCATGGTGGTTTACCGGACCATCAAGGTGCGCGACCTGTTTGTGATTCTGCGCGAATCGGGTGAGCTGTCGGCCATCATCCTGCTGGTGGTGGCGCTGGCGGGCATTTTTGCCTACTCGCTGTCCACCCTGGGCATCATCGACCCGGTGACACAAGCCATCGTCAACTCAGGTCTGGGGGAATACGGCGTGCTGGCGCTCTTGATGGCGCTGCTGGTGGCGGTGGGCATGTTTCTGGACGGGATTTCGATCTTTTTGATCTTTGTGCCGCTGCTGCTGCCCATCGTTAACCACTACCAGTGGGACCCGGTATGGTTTGGGGTGCTGCTGACGCTGATGGTGGCGTTGGGTCAGTTCACCCCGCCGATTGCGGTGAACCTGATGGTATCGTGCCGGATTGCAGGCGTGCGCATGGAAGAAACCGTGCCCTGGGTGATCTGGCTGCTGGCGGCGCTGCTGAGTGTGCTGCTGCTGGTGATAGTGTTCCCACAGGTGGCGATGTGGCTGCCGACACGGCTGGGCTATTGAATCTGCAGGATGGTTTTGGGGCTGGTTTTTTAAAAATTCTAGGAGATTGAAGATGATGAAATGGCGTAGAACACTGGTGGCTTGTCTGGCGGCGGTGGCAGCGCTGGGCGCGGTACCTACGGCGGCGGTGGCCGACACACCGTACAAGTCAGAGTACCGCATGTCGCTGGTGCTGGGCACCGCTTTCCCCTGGGGCAAGGGTGGCCAGATCTGGGCCGACCTGGTCAAAGAGCGCACCAAAGGCCGCATCAACATCAAGCTGTACCCCGGCGTGTCGCTGATCCAGGGTGACCAGACGCGTGAATTCAGCGCGCTGCGCCAGGGTGTGATCGACATGGCGGTGGGCTCCACCATCAACTGGTCACCGCAGGTGCGCCAGCTCAATTTGTTCTCGATGCCGTTCCTGATGCCCGACTACGCCGCCGTTGATGCACTCACGCAAGGCGAGGTGGGCAAACAACTCTTCACCACGCTGGACAAAGCCGGTGTGGTGCCGCTGGCCTGGGGCGAAAACGGCTACCGCGAACTGAGCAACTCCAAACGTGCGGTGCGCGCCCCGGCTGACCTCAAAGGCATGAAGATCCGTGTGGTCGGCTCACCGCTGTTCCTGGACACCTTCACCGCACTGGGCGCCAACCCCACGCAAATGAGCTGGGCCGATGCACAGCCCGCTTTTGCCAGCGGCGCGGTCGACGGGCAGGAGAATCCGCTGTCGATCTTCACCGCTGCCAAGTTGCATAACGTGGCACAGAAACACATCACCCTGTGGGGTTATGTGGCCGACCCGCTGATTTTTGTGGTGAACAAGGAAATCTGGGCCTCCTGGACACCCGCTGACCAGGCCATCGTGCGCCAAGCCGCGGTGGATGCCGGCAAACAAGAGATCGACATCGCGCGCAAGGGTCTGGTCGAGCCTGGCCAACCGCTGCTCAAAGACATTGCCGCGCTGGGTGTGACGGTGACGCAACTCACCCCGGCCGAGCGCGACGCGTTTGTCAAGGCGACTCGCCCGGTGTACGAGAAGTGGAAAAAAACCATCGGCGCCGATCTGGTGACCACGGCTGAGCAGGCGATTGCCGCCCGCAAGAAGTGATGCCCCCGCGCGCCGGACGCTGGCGTCTGGCGCGGTGATTCAACCCAGGAGCCGTCATGCCCATTTACGAATACGCCTGCAGCGATTGCGGTCACCAATTTGAAGTGCTGGTGCGTGCCAGCACGGTGCCGACCTGCCCGAACTGCCAATCCACCGCGCTGGACAAGCAGTTGTCCGTCTTCGCCACCACCGCCTCAACCGCGACCATGGCGCCCATGCCACCCAGCCCCTGCAGTTCGTGCCCGAACTCGGGCGGGTCTGGGGCGTGTGCGATCCAGTGACGTTCAGGGCGGTCACCAGCGCCCTGCATCACCCACCCGGGTTTGCGCCCACATCCTCCAAGAGAGCGCCAGAGAAGGCGACCATCACCCATGAAAAAAGTCAATTGGGGCATTCTGAGCACCGCCAAGATCGGTCGCGAAAAAGTCATCCCCGCCCTGCAGAAAGGCCAGCACAGCCAGGTGAGCGCGATTGCCTCGCGCTCGCTGGCATCGGCACAAAAAGTGGCCACCGACCTGGGCATCCCCAAGGCCTATGGCTCGTACGAAGAACTGCTGGCCGACCCCGAGATTGAGGCCATCTACAACCCGCTGCCCAACGACCAGCATGTGCCCTGGACACTGGCGGCCGCACGCGCAGGCAAACACGTGTTATGCGAAAAGCCGTTCTCGATGAACGCGCCAGAAGCCGAGCAGCTGCGCGAGGTGGCGGGCCAGGTGCACATCATGGAGGCTTTCATGGTGCGGTTTCACCCGCAGTGGCAGCGTGCGCGCGAGCTGGTGCGCAGCGGCGCCTTGGGGGAACTGCGCACGGTGCAGGCCTTTTTTTCGTACTTCAACCGCCAGAGCGACAACATCCGCAACCGCGCCGATGTGGGCGGCGGCGCCCTCTACGACATTGGTTGTTACGCGGTGGTGGCCGGGCGTTTCCTGTTTGAGGCCGAGCCGCTGCGCGTGATCACCCTGATGGACCGCGACCCGGATTTCCAGACCGACCGCACCACCAGCGCGATGCTCGACTTTGGCGGCGGGCGGCGGCTGGACTTCACGGTGTCGACCCAGTCGGTGCCGTTCCAGCGTGTTCAGGCCATTGGCACCCAACAACGCCTGGAACTGGTGATTCCGTTCAACGCGCCGCTGGGTGGCACCACCGACCTGCTGATCGACAACGGCAGCGTGATTGGCGGGGTATCGGCGCTGCGCGAGACCACTACGACTTGTGACATGTACACCCTGCAAGGGGATGCGTTTTCACAAGCGGTGCGCGGTGAGATTCCCCTGCCCTATGGACTGGATGACGCGATCTGCAACATGCGCATCATCGACGCCTTGTTCAAGTCGGACCAGAGCGGGCAGTGGGAAGCGGTGTGAGGCGCTGAAGGGCCGACCCAGCCCCTACCCTGGCACCGTCTCAGCCCGCTGCGGGCGGCGCCTGGGTAGCGCCGCTAAAATCGGCGCCTTCCAAGGAGCGTTGCAGCGGGCCACACGACCCGTCAGGCTTGGATATTCACAACGACGCTCACCTGCCACTATGAATTTCACAGGTGAGTTGCATGTCTGATTTTGTTGTCCCCCCCCTCAAACTGTCCGGCCTGGAGCCATTGACGATTGGTATTGCCGCGGCGGCTGACGCCGCGCCAAGCGCCACCTTTGTCAACGTCGGCGAACGCACCAACGTGACGGGCTCCAAGGCTTTTGCCCGCATGATCCTCAACGGCCAATTCGACCAGGCCCTGAGTGTGGCGCGCCAGCAGGTGGAAAACGGCGCCCAGATCATCGACATCAACATGGACGAGGCCATGCTCGACAGCCAGGCGGCCATGGTGAAGTTCCTGAATTTAATAGCGTCTGAACCAGATATATCCAGGGTTCCGGTCATGATTGACTCCAGCAAATGGAGTGTCATCGAGGCTGGCCTGCGCTGTGTGCAGGGCAAGGCGGTGGTCAACTCGATCAGCATGAAAGAAGGCGTAGACGCCTTCAAACACCACGCCAAGCTGCTGCGTCGTTACGGCGCCGCTGCGGTGGTGATGGCCTTTGACGAACAGGGCCAGGCCGATACCTATGAGCGCAAGATCGAGATCTGTGAACGCGCTTACCGCATTCTGGTCGACGAAGTTGGGTTCCCTGCGGAAGACATCATTTTTGACCCGAACATCTTCGCGATTGCCACCGGCATTGAGGAGCACAACAACTACGCGGTGGACTTCATCAACGCCACGCGCTGGATCAAACAAAACCTGCCGGGCGCCAAAGTCAGCGGTGGTGTGAGCAACGTGTCTTTCAGCTTCCGGGGCAACGACCCGGTGCGTGAAGCCATCCACACCGTGTTCCTGTACCACGCGATCCAGGCGGGCATGGACATGGGCATCGTCAACGCCGGCATGGTCGGGGTCTATGACGACCTGGAACCCGAACTGCGCGAACGGGTGGAAGACGTGGTGCTGAACCGCAGACCCGATGCCGGTGAACGTCTGGTCGAGATTGCCGAAACCGCCAAAAGCGGCGCCAAGGACGAGAGCAAAAAACTCGAATGGCGCGGCACCCCTGAGCAGCCGGTGAGTGTAGAGGCGCGCCTGAGCCACGCCATGGTGCACGGCATCACCGACTTCATCGTCGAAGACACCGAAGAAGCCTACCAGCAGATCGTGGCCAAAGGTGGCCGCCCCTTGCATGTGATCGAAGGCCCATTGATGGCCGGCATGAGCATCGTGGGTGACCTGTTTGGCCAGGGCAAGATGTTCCTGCCGCAGGTGGTGAAAAGCGCCCGGGTGATGAAGTCCGCCGTGGCGCACCTGATTCCCTACATCGAGGAAGAAAAGCTGCGCGATGAAGCGGCAGGGCGCGATGTGCAGACCAAGGGCAAGATCGTGATTGCCACCGTCAAGGGCGACGTGCACGACATCGGCAAAAACATCGTTACCGTGGTCTTGCAGTGCAACAACTTTGACGTGGTGAACATGGGTGTGATGGTGCCCTGCCACGAGATCCTGGCACGCGCCAAGGCCGAGGGCGCCGACATCATTGGCCTCTCAGGCCTGATCACGCCGAGCCTGGAAGAAATGCAGTACCTGGCCGGTGAAATGCAAAAGGACGACTACTTCCGCATCAAAAAAATCCCGCTGCTGATTGGCGGTGCCACCACCAGCCGGGTGCACACTGCTGTGAAAATTTCGCCGCATTACGAGGGCCCGGTGGTGTATGTGCCCGACGCCTCCCGCAGCGTGGGGGTGGCGCAAAGCCTGCTCGGTGAACATGCCGATACCTATCTGGCCGAGTTGCAGACCGACTATGAGAAGGTGCGCCAGCAACACGCCAACAAAAAACAGACACCACTGTGGCCCTTGGCCAAGGCGCGCGCCAACAAGACCCCCATCGACTGGGCAACCTTCCAGCCCACCACACCGAAGTTCATTGGCCGACGTGAGTTCAAGAACTTTGACCTGGCGGAAATCGCCCGTTACATCGACTGGGGCCCGTTCTTCCAGACCTGGGACTTGGCCGGACCGTTTCCGGCGATTCTGGAAGACGATGTGGTGGGGGTCGAGGCCAAAAAGGTCTACGCCGACGGCCAGGCCATGCTCAAGAAAATCATCGAGGGCCGCTGGCTCACGGCCAATGGTGTCATCGGCCTGTACCCGGCCAACGCGGTGGGTGACGACATCGAGTTGTACACCGACGACACCCGCCGCAACGTGGCCCTGACCTGGTATGGCCTGCGCCAACAAGCCGCGCGCGAGCAGGAAGACGATGGCAGTTACCTGCCCAACCGCTGCCTAGCCGATTTTGTGGCGCCTGGTGCAGCCTTGCCAGCCGCCCCGACCTATGCGCAAGATTACGTCGGGCTGTTTGCGGTAACCACGGGTTTGGGCGTGGAAAAGAAAGAAGCCCAGTTCCTGGCCGCCCACGACGACTACAGCGCCATCCTGTTCAAGGCGATGGCAGACCGGCTGGCCGAAGCGTTTGCCGAGTGCCTGCACCACAAGGTGCGCACCGACCTGTGGGGCTACGCGCCCAACGAACACCTGAGCCCGCCCGAACTGATTGCCGAAAAATACCAAGGCATCCGCCCGGCCCCCGGCTACCCGGCCTGCCCGGACCACAGCGCCAAAACCGCCCTGTTTGCGTTGCTGCAGTGCGCCGACATCGGCATGACGCTGACTGACAGCCTGGCCATGGCCCCCGCTGCAAGTGTCAGCGGTTTTTATCTGGCGCATCCGCAGGCCAGCTACTTCAGCGTCGGCAAGATCGGGCAAGACCAGGTGCAAGACATGGCCGAGCGGCGTGGCATGGATGCCAAAGACTTGCAGCGGCTGCTGGCGCCGAATTTGTAGGCGGCCAAATTCCCGCTGCCGGGCTGACCTGTGCAGCGGGTTGTAAGCTGTGAGCGTGTCGTCCGACCAAGACGGTGTGCCGTAGAACCCAGTCCCGGTCAGCGCACCTGTCCTGAGCTGTGTCAGACGCATGAATGCCACCCAACGGAGCCCCACTGCATGAATTTTTCCAAAGTCACCACCACCCTGTCAGCGCTTGCCGTCAGCCTGGGCGCGGCCCTGACCGCCCAAGCGGCAGATTGGCCGCAAATTGAAGCCCAGGCCAAGGGCCAGACGGTCTATTTCAACGCCTGGGGCGGTGGCGAAGCCATCAATGCCTACCTGACCTGGGCCGCCAAAGAGGTGCAAGGACGTTACGGCGTCACGGTCAAACACGTCAAGATCACCGACGCGGCCGAGGTGGTGAAGCGGGTGCAGACCGAAGTGGCCGCTGGGCGCACCAACGACGGCTCGGTCGATCTGATGTGGGTCAACGGCGAAAATTTTCGCAATTTAAAAAACGGTGGCCTGCTGTTTGGCCCGTGGGCCGAAGCGCTGCCCAGCTGGGGGCTGGTGGACTTGAACAAGCCGGTGCGCAGCGATTTCTCCGTGCCCACCGACGGTTATGAAGCGCCCTGGGGCACGGCGCAGCTCACCTTCATCGCCAACCAGGCCACCACCCCCGTGCCACCGCGCTCAGCCGCTGAGCTATTGCGCTTTGCCCAGGCCAACCCGGGCCGCATCAGCTACCCCAAGCCGCCGGATTTTCATGGCAGCACCTTCCTCAAGCAGTTGCTGCTTGAACTCACCCCCACGCCCGCGCTGCTGCAACAGCCGGTGAGCGCGGGGGCCTTGGCCAGCGCGACGCCCAAGCTGTGGGCCTATCTGGACGCCTTGCATCCGCACCTGTGGCGCGGCGGCAAAACCTTCCCGGCCAGTGCGGCGGCCATGCACCGCATGCTGGCCGACGGGGAGTTGAAGATGTCGCTGACCTTCAACCCCAACGAGGCCGCCAACCTGATCGCCAGCCGCCAGCTGCCCGCCAGCGTCTACAGCTTTGGCTGGCCCGGTGGCACGATTGGCAACGTGCACTTTTTGGCCATCCCGGCCAACGCGCGGGCCAAAGCGGGTGCGCAGGTGTTTGTGAACTTTTTACTGTCCCCCGAAGCGCAGGCACGCAAGGCCGACACCCGCGTGTGGGGCGACGGCACGGTGCTCGATGTGGCCAAGCTGCCCACAGACCTGCAAGCGCTGATGCGCAACAAGGCGCCCGGCGCGCTGGCTGAATCGGTTCCGACCCTGCCCGAACCCCACGCCAGCTGGGTGGAAGCGCTGGAGGCCGAGTGGCTCCAACGCTATGGTGCGCGCTGATCACCCCTGAACGTGAACAAGCGTGACTGTCATGTCGGCCCCGGATCGCGCCCGGGGTTGCCATCCAGCCAGTCGGGGCCTGGATGGCAGCGCGGTGCCCGCCATGACAGCCGTGATGCAGGCGCCAGCGTGACGGCCCCCCCATGGCCGTCAGGTCGCCTGCTGGCGCTGGTACTGGTGGCCGTGGTGTTTGTGCCGCTGCTGCCTGGCCTGGCCTGGGCGCTGGGGCCCAGCCTGAGCGCGGCGGTGTGGCAAGCGCTGCTGGCGGACCCGCAATGGCCGCAGGCCTTGCGCGCCACGCTGGTGTCAGCGCTGCTGGGCACGCTGCTGGCGGGCCTGATCGCCGCGGCCTTGGCAACACGCCTGTACCCCAGCCCGGCCTGGCAGCGGCTGCAACAGCGCTTGCCGCTGCTGCTGGCCATGCCGCACGCGGCGTTTGCCATCGGTTTGTTTTTTTTGATGGCGCCTTCGGGCTGGCTGGCCCGGGTGGCCGCGTATTGTTTTTCCTGGTCCAGCCCGCCCGACTGGGTGACGGTGCAAGACCCGTATGGCTTGAGCCTGGCGCTGGCGCTGGCGCTCAAGGAAAGCTGGTTTTTGCTCTGGGTGTTGGTGGCTGTGCTGGGTGAGCAGGCGGTGACACGGCAGATGGCGGTGGCCCGCTCCCTGGGCTACGGCGCGGCGCAGACCTGGCGGCTGATCCTGTGGCCGCAACTGTTGCCACGGCTGGGTTGGCCGGTGGCGGCGGCTTTCGCCTACGGCCTGTCGGTGGTGGACATGGCGGTGATTTTGGGGCCGGGCACACCCCCCACGCTGGCGGTGCTGACCTGGCACTGGCTCAGTGACCCGGATGCACGGGTGCAAGCGCAAGGCGCCGCCGCCGCGCTGGCGCTGCTGGCGCTGTTCCTGAGCGTGACGGCGCTGGCCTTTGGCTTGTGGCAAGCGCAGCGGCGCTGGCGGGCCTACCCCGACGGGCGGCGCCGGGCCGCCGCGCAGCCGTCCCGGTTTTGGCTGGTGCCGTTGTGGGGCATCGGCTACGCGGTGCTGGCGGTGCTGGGCGTCTGGTCGGTGGCCGAGAGCTGGTTTTTCCCGGCGCTGTGGCCGGATGCGCTGACTGGGGACAGCTGGCGCGCTGCCGACTGGGCGCCGTTCTGGACCACGCTGTGGCTGGCCTTGGCGGCCAGTCTGCTGTGTTTGCCCCTGGCCCTGGTCTGGCTGGAGTGGGGGCCAGCGCAGTTCAACACGGTGCTGTATCTGCCCTTGATCATCCCGACGCTGCCGCTGGTGGCCGCGCAGTACGCCGCGTTGTTGCGTCTGGGCCTGGACGCCACGCCGCTGGCGCTGGTGTGGAGCCACCTGCTGTGGGTGTTGCCCTACATGGTGCTGACGCTGGTGGGGGCCTACCGCGCGTTTGACGCGCGCCTGATGAGCAGCGCCCGTGCGCTGGGCAACACGCGTCTGCAGGCTTGCCTGCGCGTGAAATGGCCGCTGCTGCTACGGCCCATCCTGGGCGCCTGGGCGGTCGGGTTTGCGGTGAGTGTGGCGCAATACCTGCCCACGCTGTTTGCCGGTGGCGGCCGGTTTGCCACCGTCACCACCGAGGCCGTGGCCTTGAGCGCTGGTGGCAGCCGCCAGATGCTGGCAGTGCAAGCGCTGCTGCAAGTGGCGCTGCCGCTGGCGGCGTTTGCCCTGGCGACCGCGTTGGCGCGCGCCAGAAGTCACAACCGGCAAGGCCTGCGCTGACATGCTCCAGATCGACCACCTCACGCTGCGCCTGGGCGCCGCCGTCTTGTTGTCAGACCTGCAACTGCGCATCGCCCCGGGCGAGATCTTGACGCTGACCGGCGCCTCCGGCTCAGGCAAATCCACCCTGCTCCACTGGCTGCTGGGCGACCTGCCCCCGGCTTTTTCGGCAGAAGGTGAACTCTGGCTGAATGGTCGTGCGCTGCACGCTCTGCCGATTGAAGCGCGCCACATCGGCATCCTGTACCAGGACGACCTGCTGTTTGCCCACCTGAGCGTGGGGCAAAACCTGGCGTTTGCGCTGCCCGCCGCCGTGACAGGCGCAGAGCGGCGGCGGCGCATTGCGCAGACCCTGGCCGACATCGGTCTGGACGGTTTTCACGACCGCGACCCGGCCACGCTCTCGGGCGGGCAGCGCGCGCGGGTCAGCCTGATGCGCGCCCTGCTGGCCCAGCCGCAGGCGCTGCTGCTCGATGAACCTTTCTCGCGGCTGGATGCCGCGCTGCGGGTGCAATTTCGCGGCTTCGTGTTTGAGCAGATTGCGCGCCTGCGCATCCCGACCCTGCTGGTCACCCACGACCTGGCCGATGCGCCGCCGGATGGGCGCGTGTTGGACATCAGCACCTAGCAGCCAGACCATGTTTGACCGCGTGCTCAACAACGCCCTGCAACGCCCGCTGAAGCGTTTGGCGGGCGCGCTGGTGCGCCGTGGCTGGCGCGCCGACCAGGTGACCTGGGTGGGTTTTGCACTGGGCCTGTGCGCCGTGCCCTTGATTGCGCTGGGGCACACCCACTGGGCGCTGCTGGCGATGGCACTGAACCGCTTGGCTGACGGGCTGGACGGCAGCATCGCGCGGCTGACCCAGCCGACCGACCGCGGCGCTTTTCTGGACATCTCACTCGACTTTCTGTTTTACGCCAGCATTCCGCTGGCTTTTGCGCTGGCCGACCCACAAGCCAACGCGCTGGCCGCCGCGGTGCTGATTTACAGCTTTATTGGCACCGCGGGCACTTTTCTGGCCTTTGCGGTGCTGGCCGCCAAGCGCGGCTTGAGCAGCACCGCCTACCCCGGGAAAGGCTTCTATTACCTGGGGGGACTCACCGAAAGTTTTGAGACCCTGCTGGTGTTCACACTGATGTGCCTGGCCCCCGGTTGGTTTGTGTCGCTGGCCTATGGCTTTGCCGCCTTGTGTGCGCTGACCACCGTGATGCGCATCGCGGCGGGCATCCAGGTGTTCAAGTCAGACTGATTTCAACGCCCGGCGGTACTGCATGGCCTCGGCCACATGCGTCACCTGGGTGGTACGCGCACCGGCCAAGTCGGCAATGGTGCGCGCCACTTTCAGTGCCCTGTGCGTGCTGCGGGCTGACCAGCCCAGGCGGGTGGCGGCCACGTTCAGGAACTTGGCGGCGGCATCATCGAGCAGCACAAACTGGTCAATTTCCTGGCCCTGCAGCGCCTGGTTGGGCTTGCCCTGGCGGGCGATGGCGCGCTCACGCGCCGCCACACAACGCGCCCGAATGGTGGCGCTGGCCTCGCCGGGCGGGGCTTGCATCAGTTCGGTGCTGGCCACGGCAGGCACTTCCACATGCAGGTCGATGCGGTCCACCAGCGGGCCGCTGAGCTTGCCCTGGTAGCGCGCCACCTGGTCCGGCGTGCAGCGGCAGGCTTTTTGTGCCGAGCCCAGGTAGCCGCACGGACACGGGTTCATCGCGCCAATCAGCTGAAACCGCGCCGGGAACTCGCTGCGCCGCGCCGCGCGTGAGATGGTGATGGTGCCGGTCTCCAGCGGCTCACGCAGCGCCTCCAAAGCGGCGCGGGGAAACTCGGGAAATTCGTCCAGAAACAACACGCCATGGTGCGCCAGCGATATTTCGCCAGGGCGTGGCGGCGAGCCGCCGCCCCACTTGCCAGCGAAAAACGCCCGCCCAGGCTGGCCACGGCAGCGCTTTGCAAGGCCTCGTTCGTGGTCATGGGCGGCAGCAGGCCGACAAAACGCTGGGCCAGCATGGATTTGCCCGAGCCGGGCGGCCCCATCAACAAAAGACTGTGACCACCGGCCGCCGCAATCTCCAGCGCCCGCTTGGCGCCCAGCTGGCCTTTCACATCGGCCAGGTCAGGATAGTCTGCCGCCTGGACAAAAGGCGCCGCGTCGATGCGCGCCCAGCCTTCACCCGGACCCGCCGCGATGGTGTCTGACGCAACAGGTAAAAAATGCTGCACCACGTCCAGCAGATGCCGGGCCCGGTACACCTGCGCACTGGGCACCAGCGCCGCTTCTTCGGCGCTGCCGGGTGGCAACACCAGTTGGGTGACCACGCCGCTGCCATGCAGCGCCAGGCTCATGGCCAGCGCACCGCGCACCGGGCGCAATTCGCCCGACAGCGATAGCTCACCGGCAAACTCCCAGCCGGCCAAGGCCGCAGCCTCAATCTGCCCGCTGGCGGCCAGAATGCCCAGCGCCATCGGCAAATCAAAACGTCCGGAATCTTTGGGCAAATCTGCCGGTGCCAGATTGACGACGATTTTTTTGTTGTTGGGAAACTCCAGCCCCGAGTTCTGGATGGCCGAACGCACCCGCTCGCGCGCCTCTTTCACCTCCACATCGGCCAACCCCACCAGCGTGAAACTGGGCAAGCCGTTGGCCAGGTGAACCTCGACGGTGACAGCCGCCGCTTCCAGGCCCAGCAGGGCTCGACTTTGCACTAAAGACAGACTCATGAGACTCCCTAGCTAAAACGGTGCGCAAACCGCCAGCAGCGCCTGAAATCATGCACTGCTTTGGTGCAAACTGGTTATTTGTACAGATATGTTAACCCACAGACTTCCGGTGGATTTGCCCTGTCCCGCGCCAGTCGGCGGCCTTTGCTGGCACGAACTCTGCTTTACAGCCTTGTCAACCCACTTGTTGAAGAGGCCAATGACTCAGAACCCGCCGAGTGTGACCCACTCTTTCCAAGCCAAGGAGAACTCATGAAACTTGTCACCGCCATTGTTAAACCCTTCAAGCTCGATGAGGTGCGCGAAGCGCTCTCCTCCATCGGCGTGCAGGGCATCACCGTTACCGAAGTCAAAGGCTTCGGTCGTCAAAAAGGCCACACCGAGCTGTATCGGGGTGCCGAGTATGTGGTCGACTTTCTGCCCAAAGTCAAGGTCGAGGCGGCCGTGTCCGACGAGATGCTTGACCAGGTGATTGAAGCCATCGAAGGTGCCGCGCGCACCGGCAAGATCGGTGACGGCAAGATTTTTGTCACACAGGTCGAACAAGTGATCCGCATCCGTACCGGCGAGACCGGCAAAGAAGCGCTTTAACTCATCGCCACTTCACACGAGATCACACTTATGAAAAAAATACTTGCATCCCTCGCGTTGGGAATCAGCCTACTGATGGGCGGCGGGGCTGTGTCGGCGCAGACACCGGCCGCCTCCGACGCCGCGCCAGCGGTCACCGCACCGGCCGAGGCGGCAGCGCCAGCCGCTGAAGCCACCGCACCCGCAGTCGTCGCGCCTGAGGCACCGGCTGCGGCCATGGCACCCGCCGCACCTGCGGCAGCCGAGCCCGCCGCCGCTGAAGCGGCCCCAGCCCCGGTGCCCAACAAGGGCGACACCGCCTGGATGATGGTCTCCACCCTGCTGGTGATTTTGATGACCGTGCCCGGCCTGGCGCTGTTCTACGGCGGCCTGGTCCGCTCCAAGAACATGCTGTCGGTGCTGATGCAGGTGATGGTCACCTTCTCGATGATCGTGGTGCTGTGGTTCATCTACGGCTACAGCCTGGCGTTCACCGAAGGCAACGCGTTCATTGGCGGCTTTGACCGGCTGTTCATGGCCGGTGTCTGGGACAACGTCGCAGGCACCTTTGCCAACGGCGCCACCTTCAGCAAGGGCGTGGTGATTCCTGAGATTGTGTTCGCCGCCTTCCAAGCCACCTTTGCCGGTATCACCGGTGCGCTGATCGTGGGTGCCTTTGCCGAACGCATGAAGTTCTCCGCCGTGCTGGCGTTCATGGTGCTGTGGTTCACCTTCTCCTATGCCCCGATTGCCCACATGGTGTGGTTCTGGATGGGCCCGGACGCCTACAGCAGCGCCGAAGTGGCGGCTGACATGACCAGCAAGGCCGGCATGATCTGGCAGTGGGGCGCGCTGGACTTCGCTGGCGGCACCGTGGTGCACATCAACGCCGCTGTGGCGGGTCTGATTGGTGCCTACATGGTGGGCAAGCGCGTGGGCTATGGCAAGGAATCGATGGCACCTCACAGCCTGACCTTGACCATGGTCGGTGCGTCCCTGCTGTGGGTGGGCTGGTTTGGCTTCAACGCCGGTTCCGCCCTGGAAGCCAACGGTTTTGCAGCGCTGGCCTTCATCAACACCTTTGGTGCGACCGCAGCGGCCATCCTGGCCTGGTGCATCGGTGAATCGCTGATGAAGGGCAAGGCCTCCATGCTGGGTGCCGCTTCCGGCTGCGTGGCGGGTCTGGTGGCCATCACACCGGCTGCCGGTAACGTGGGCATCGGCGGTGCGCTGGTGATCGGTTTCCTGTCGGGCTTTGCGGGTCTGTGGGGCGTGAATGGCCTGAAGCGCCTGCTCGGTGCGGACGACTCGCTGGACGTGTTCGGTGTGCACGGTGTGTGCGGCATCCTGGGTGCGATCCTGACCGGCGTGTTCAACAGCCCGGCCCTGGGCGGCCCTGGCTACGTGGCAGACTGGGTCACAGCCACCATGGTGACCTCGGCCGACTACTCCATCGCCTCACAAGTCTGGGTGCAGACCAAGGGCGTGCTGACCACGGTGATCTGGTCTGGCGTGGTGTCTTTCGTGGCCTACAAGATTGTGGACATGACAATTGGCCTGCGTGTCAGCGAAGAAAGCGAACGCGAAGGTCTGGACATCACCTCCCACGGCGAAACTGCCTACGGCAGGTAATCAGGGAGGTGACGGCAGGCCACGCGCCTGTCGTCTGGTTGAGTTGTTCTTGAGAGTTAACCCACCAGGGCCTTGCGGTCTTGGTGGGTTTTTTTTACGTCTGTGCCTTGCCTACACACCCTGACAGAAAACACCCTAAGCGCGCGTACTTATTCACAAGCCGCAGGCACCACGCTACGCTCCCCGGCCATGCCAAGCTTCGAAAGACAACCGGTGACAACAAAGAAAACAACCCACGCCTGCGGGCTGGCCGATCTGCGGTTTGCGTCGTGGATGGAGCTGGCCCATCTGGCCGCCAACCTGCGCTGGCAAGACCTGGGCACCCGGGTGGTGGTGCGCCTTTTGGACCTGCAGGGTAACCGTGCCTGGTGGGGCGTCACACTGAACAATCGCTGGCTGCGCGCGAGCAATGGTGCCATCACCATTTTTGACTCACTGCTGGCGGCCGACCGATTTTTGCGTCTGCTCAAGGTGGACCGCTTCATGATTGGTGAACACTGTGAACATGCCCTCTTTATGGCCGGTCAGGCGCAAGAGGTCTACACGCTGGGCCAAGGCTGTCGTGCCTGTGACCGCACCCAGTGTGGCGCCGCCATCCACCAGGATGTCTTTCAATGCCTGCACCTCACCCAGCAACGCCTGGCCATGAAGCCCGACACCCACAGCACGGCCAGTCAGTTGCAACACACACCCGCCCCGGTGTTGACATAGGAGGCTGTCCTTGCGCGGCGCGGGGTGAGTTGCTGGGCGCTGATGGCCGCCTGGTCACGTGGCAAGGCACAATGCGCAGCTGTTTTGACGCCAACCTGCACGCCCATGACACGCACCCTCAGCACCCTGGATACCCCCTGGCAAGTCGTCACCCCGCACCGCTGCCAGCTGGGTGAATCACCGTTCTGGCACCCGCAGGAGCAGATGCTGTACTGGGTCGACATCCCTGGCCAACAGGTGCTGCGCGCCAACATCTACATGGGCACGGTCGAGACCTGGGGTGTGCCCGCGGAGCCCGGCTGTATCGCCCCGGCCCGCAGCGGTGGCCTGGTGCTGGCACTGCGCGACGGCATTTTTCGCGCCGCCGACTGGGGCGCGCCGCTGCAGCAGATCGCCCGGCTCGACATCAACCCCGCCACCACCCGCGCCAACGACGGCAAGTGCGACACCCAAGGCCGCTTCTGGATCGGCACCATGGATGAAACCCGCCAGCTGAAAAACGCCGGTCTCTACTGTGTGGATGCCCGCGCCCCGGGCCAGCCGCGGGTGGACTGCAAAGTGGCGCCCACGTCAGGCCTGACCACCGCCAACGCGCTGGCGTTCAGCCCCGACGACCACACCTTGTACTGGGGTGACTCGGCCAGCCACACCGTCTGGGCCTGGGACTTTGACGCCGCCACGGGCGAGATCCGTCACCAGCGCCCCTTTATCAGCGTGCCGCCCAAACCCGCGGGCTGGCAGCCGCTGGAAGCAGGTTATGGCGGTCGCGCCGATGGTGCGGCGGTGGATGTACAAGGCAACTACTGGGTGGCGATGTACGAAGGCCAGCGCGTCTGCCAGTTTGCGCCCGACGGCACCCTGCTGCAAACACTGGCCACCCCGCTGCTGTGCCCCACCATGGTCTGCCTGGGCGGCGAAGACCTCAAAACGCTGTTTGTCACCAGCGCCGGCCTGCAGCGCAGCGCGACCGAGCAGGCGGCTTACCCCCTGTCAGGCTGCGTGTTGTCCACGCGGGTCGAGGTGGCCGGACTGCCGGTGAACCCCTTTCGGGACTGACGTCCGGGAGCGCAGCCGAGCCTCACCGGGACTTTTTTGAACAACAGGTGATCGAAAAATTCAATCCGGCGTGCTGGCTCAGGCCGTAACATGGCGGCCCGCCTACTGACCACGCCGCCACCATGACCGACACCTTGCAAGCCCTGATCGACCCCATTCGCGCCGCCGCTGCTTCCAAGACGCCGCTGCGCATCCGTGGCCAGGGCAGCAAGGACTTTTATGGTCAGCCCCCGCAGGGCGAGCTGCTCGACACCACCGTGCACAGCGGCATCGTCAATTACGAGCCCACCGAACTCGTCATCACCGCCCGCGCCGGCACACCGCTGGCCGAGCTGGAAGCGGCGCTGGCCGAGCAAAGCCAATGCCTGGCGTTTGAGCCACCGCGTTTTGACGGGCGCGGCACCGTGGGCGGCATGGTGGCGGCCGGTTTGAGCGGCCCGGCGCGCGCCAGTGTCGGTGGTGTGCGCGACTATGTGCTGGGTGTGCAGATGATCAATGGCCGCGCCGAGCACCTCAGCTTTGGTGGCCAGGTGATGAAAAACGTGGCCGGTTACGACGTGACGCGCCTCATGGTGGGCAGCCTGGGCGTGCTGGGTGTGCTGACCGAGGTGTCGCTCAAAGTGCTGCCCGTGATGCCGCTTGAAGCCACGCTGGTGTTTGACATCGACCAGGCGCACGCGCTGGACCAGCTCCACGCCTGGGGCGCGCAGCCGCTGCCGCTCAACGCCAGTTGCTGGGCGCAGGAGGACGCCGCACCGGGCGAGGTCGGCAAACTCTATGTGCGCCTGCGCGGTGCGGCGGCGGCGGTGAACGCGGCCATCCCCAGGATGCTGCAAGACCTGCCTGGCGAGGTCATGGACAACGCCCAGGCCGAGCCCGACTGGACCGCCTGCCGCGACCAGACCCTGCCGTTTTTTACCGCCGCCGACCACCCCGGCGAGGCCCTGTGGCGGCTGAGCGTGCCGCAAACCGCCCCGGCGCTGAACCTGCCGTGGCCACAACTGGTGGAGTGGCACGGCGGCCTGCGCTGGGTCTGGGCACCGGCGTCAGCCTTGCCCAAACTGCGCGATCTGACCCAGGCGGTGGACGGTTTCACCACCCTTTTCAGACTCGCCAGCCCCGGCGACGCGGGGGCGACCAACCGCTTTGAGCCGCTGGAATCGCCACACAAGCAGATTCACGCCCGCCTGAAAGCCGAGTTTGACCCGGCGCACCTCTTCAACCCCGGGCGTCTGGTGCCGTCGCTCTGAGCCGCTGTTGCCATGCAAACCCAACTCGCCCCCCAATACCAAGGCACCTCTGACGGCATCGCCGCCGAGGCGATTTTGCGCAACTGCGTGCACTGCGGTTTTTGCACCGCCACCTGCCCCACCTACCAGCTGCTGGGCGACGAACTCGACGGCCCCCGTGGCCGCATCTACCTGATCAAACAGGTGCTCGAAGGCGCCACGCCCACCCGCAAAACACAAGCGCACCTGGACCGCTGCCTGACCTGCCGCAACTGCGAAACCACCTGCCCCAGCGGCGTGCAATACGGCCACCTGCTCGACATTGGCCGCAAGCTGGTGGACGAGCAAGTGCCGCGCCCGGCTGGCGACAAGGCGCTGCGCTGGGCCCTGAAAGAAGGCTTGCCCTCGCCCCTGTTTTCGCCCGCCATGGCGCTGGGCCAATGGGCGCGGGGCCTGCTGCCGTCGGCACTGCAGAAAAAAGTGCCCGCCAAACAAAGCGCGGGTACCTGGCCCACGCGCCAGCATGTCAGACGCGTGCTGATGTTGGCCGGTTGTGTGCAGCCCGCTATGAGCCCCAACATCAACAGCGCCACCGCGCGCGTGCTCGACGCCGCAGGCATCCAGACCGTGATCGCGCCCAAGGCGGGTTGCTGCGGCGCGGTCAAGTTCCACCTGAACGACCACGATGGTGCCCAAGCCGAGATGCGCGCCAACATCGACGCCTGGTGGCCATTCATCGACGGTGCGACAGGCCAGCCCGGTGTGGAAGGCATCGTGATGAACGCCTCCGGCTGCGGCGCCACCGTCAAAGACTACGGCCACATCTTGCGCGACGACCCGGTCTATGCGGCCAAGGCGGCCCGCATCAGCGCCCTCACCCAGGACATCAGCGAGTGGTTGCCCGAGCTCAGCGAGAAGCTGCGCGACCGCGTCAAAGCGCGCGCCAGCCAAATCGCCTTTCACCCGCCCTGCTCCCTGCAGCACGGCATGAAGCTGCGCGGCGGGGTAGAAAAATACATGGTGGAGCTGGGCTTCAACCTCAAGATCACCGGCTGCGAAGCCCACCTGTGCTGCGGCTCGGCGGGCACCTACAGCGTGCTCCAACCCGAGATCGCCACCCAGCTGCGCGACCGCAAGCTGGGCCATCTGAACCAGACATTTGATGGCGGTAAACCGGACCAGATCGTCTCCGCCAACATCGGCTGCATCACCCACCTGCAAAGCGGTACCCAAACACCGGTGCGGCATTGGATTGAGCTGCTGGATGAGGCACTGCGCTGATGCCTCGGGCACAACATCAGCGCAAGCACAGTCCGCTCCCGAAACCGCTAACCATCCCTGTGCGCCCACTGAATCACTACATTAAGCATAGCTACCAGCCCCTATAAAATCAGGGCAATAGCACCATTTAAAGCCAAGACACCATGCCCTTTCCCAACGCCTTTGAAAACCTGAACGTGCTGTCGCAGCAAACGCTGCTGCCACCTTCTGCCCTGCACGACGCCGTGCCCGCCACCGAGCGTGCCACCCGCACCGTGAGCAGCGCCCGCCAGACGGTGGCCAACATCCTGCAAGGCCGCGACCCGCGCCTGCTGGTGGTGGTGGGGCCATGCTCGATCCACGACATCCCAGCAGCGATGGACTACGCACAGCACCTCAAGGCACTGGCGGCCGAGGTGCAAGACCAGCTGTTTGTCGTGATGCGGGTGTATTTCGAGAAGCCGCGCACCACGGTCGGCTGGAAAGGGCTGATCAACGACCCACGCATGGATGACTCGTTTCACATCGAGGAAGGCCTGCAGATCGCCCGCCAACTGCTGGTGGACCTGAACGACATGGGCCTGCCATGTGGCACCGAGGCGCTGGACCCGATCACGCCACATTACCTGGGCGACCTGATCGCCTGGAGCGCCATTGGCGCACGCACCACCGAGAGTCAGACCC
>Ga0075012_10001439_pt1 | contig 24239 bp, 24 predicted proteins | sample All_14_2_FD_71474 | JGI IMG/M metagenome (GOLD analysis project Ga0075012, IMG submission 71474) | Freshwater microbial communities in response to fracking from Pennsylvania, USA - Allegheny Zone_MetaG_DW_15 | ecosystem: Environmental > Aquatic > Deep subsurface > Groundwater > Drilled...
CCGGCGGCTCAGCTTTACCAGGGGGTCTCCCTGGGCAAGGACGTCACGATGAAGATCGGCGCGCTAGCCCAGTTCCGCTATACCTGGGCCGACGCCCCCGTGACGCGAACCAACACCTCCTCCTTGGCGGTGAAGACCGCCCGGCTTAAATTCTCCGGAGATCTGCCCAGGAAGTTCAAATACTCCTTCCAGCTCGCGTTCGACCGGATCCCCAGCACCTCCACGATGAACAGCGCGCTTTACGATTTTTTCCTGGTCTACGCGCCCCGCCCGGCGTTCGGGCTGACCATGGGGCAGTTCACGGTCCCTTTCGGCGCCGAGACGCTGCAGCCGCTGGACCAGCTGGATTTCGCGGCGAGATATTACGCCCAGGACAGGCTGTTGAACCCCGGCGCCAACCACGACACAGGCGTAATGGCCTCAGGCAAGGTCCTGAAGGAGCGCCTGCAGTATTACGCCGGCGCGTTCAACGGCAAGGGCGCCAACTACTGCGAGAACGACAACGAAAAATTCCTGTATGCCGGGCGCCTCGTCTGGACGGCCCCCGGCTGGAACCTGCTGGGCGAGAAAGCCGCGCTGACGCTAGGCGGCAGCGGGATGGCCGAATCCACGCGCAAGGACCCGAGCCTGATGGCTTCCGACGCCGGCGCGGCGGCGTTCGCCCGCGCCTACCGCCGCTACGTCTACGGCGGGGATGCCGCCTTCCGGGTGGGACCGGCGGCGCTTAAGGGCGAGTATATAGCCGCGCTGCTGGAAGGCCGCGGCACTGACCCCGAGGTCCGCGCTTACGGCTGGCAGGCCACCTTCGCCTACCGTCTGCCGGGGGAGAAGGTGGAGCTGCTCGGGCGCTTCCAGGTCTATGACCCCAATACGGCGCACGTGACCTCCAGGGACCTGCGCTGGGCCACGCTGGGCGCAAACTGGCTGATGAACGGGCACGGCGCAAAAGCGCAGCTCAACTACACTTTCAAGCAGGAGCGAAAGTCGATAACCGACAACAACGAACTGGTAGCGCAACTGCAGCTCTCATTCTGAGGGCGAGAGGGGTGGAAACATGGATTCGCCTGAAGCGGCAGCTGGAACTCTTAACCCGGAACTCGGCAGGGGGCATTTCGAAAAGATCGCCTCCTTGCTCTATTCCGCCTCGCGGATCACCATGCAGGAGGGCAAGGAAGAGCTGGTCAAGTCCCGCCTGGTCAAGCGCATGCGCGCGCTGGGGCTGGGAGGCTTCGACGAATACCTCTCCGCCGTGAACGAGAGTCCCGCGGAGCTCTACCACATGGTGGACCTGCTCACGACCAACAAGACCAGCTTCTTCAGGGAAGACGCTCATTTTAATTTCATGAAGGCCAGGATCCTGCCCGAGCTTAAGGGCGGCAGGATCCGCGTGTGGAGCGCGGGCTGCTCCTCCGGGGAGGAGCCCTATACCATAGCCATGGTGCTCCGGGAACACTTCGGCGCCGGGGCCCTGCCGGACGTGCGCATCCTGGCCACGGACCTGTCCAAACGCGTACTGGAGAAGGCGGTTGCCGGGGTTTACGACGAGGAGAACCTCCGGGACGTGCCGGTGCCCCTTATCTCCAAATATTTCGACTGCGTGGACGCGAAGAAGCCCCGGAAATATTCCGCTAAAAAGAGTCTTCGGAGCCTGATCACCTTCGCCCCGCTCAACCTGATGGAAGAATGGCCGATGAAAGGCCCGTTCGAGCTGATCTTCTGCCGCAACGTCATGATCTATTTCGACAAGCCTACGCAGGAGAAACTGGTGAACCGCTATTGGGCGATGCTCAAACCCGGCGGCTACTTATTTTCCGGGCATTCAGAAAGCCTGGCCGGGATGAACCACAGCTTCAGATACGTGCAGCCCGCGGTGCACCTCAAGGAATGATGAAATGCTGCTGACGGTAGGAGTCGGTGACCTGAAGATCTCCCGCGACCCCGCGGACAGGATCATCACCCACGCCCTGGGCAGCTGCCTGGGCGTCACCGTCTACGACCCCGTGGCCAGGGTGGGGGGCCTGCTGCACGTGATGCTGCCGTTGTCGACCATCGACGCGGAGAAAGCCATAACGAACCCCTTCATGTTCGTAGATACCGGGGTGCCGCGGCTGTTCCTGGACGCGTACAAGGCCGGCGCCAGGAAGGAGCGGCTGATAGTGTCGGCGGCCGGCGGCGCGAGCCCCACCGGCAGGGACAGGGAAGATTTTTTTCAGATAGGCAGCCGGAACGTGGTGATGCTGCGCAAGCTCCTCTGGAAGAACGGCGTGGTGCTTAAGGGCAGCGACTTCGGGACCTTCGACGCCAGGACCATGTGGCTGGACCTGGCCACGGGCGACGTGACGGTGAGGGTAAACGGCGTCGAGCGCCGGCTGGCCGGCGTGGGCAGGGCGGAGAAGGAAGAGGGCGCGCCCCTGAGCGGCGCGGCCTCCGTAGCGTAGCCGCAGGATGGAGGAACTATGAAAAAAGCGCTGATGTGGTCTGTTCTGTTTTTCGCCGCGGTCTTCCCCTCTTGGGCCGGCCCCACCGCGAATATAAGCGGTCCCTCGACTGGTTTCCAGGGGTACCTGGACCCCGCCATGACCGTGGCGGTCAACCTCGCGGAAGGGCGTGACGCCGCGGGCGCGCGGCCCTCGACGCTGACCGGTCTGGGCGTCATAATGGGGATCCTCCCCGGCTCGCTGGTCAGCGGCGAGGCGGGCTTGGACTATAAATCATGCGGCGGCCCGGCCGACGATAACCCGCTGTATTTCAACGCCAAGATAGGCTTTCCCGAGGGTGCGCTGGGCGCCGGCGCGCCAGCCCTGGCGGGCGGTATCTTCGACGCGGGCACCAACTCTGCCCGCAGCGCCTACAACATCTACTACACCCAGGCGGCCAAGGCGGTGAAGGTCGGCGGGTTCGACCTCGGCAGTTTCTCCGCCGGCTGGTTCCGCGGCGACCCGGACCTGCTGGTGGACTCGGCCGGCGGCAGGGACAACAGCGGCCTCCTGGCCGCTTGGAGCAGGACCATGTCCGAGGTCTCGGAGAAGCTCTGGGTTTCAGCCGACTACCTGGGCACAAAAAGCGCCTACGGCAGCCTTAACCTGGGCCTGGCTTGGAAGTTCAACAGCAAGGTCAGCGCCATCCTCGGCTACAACATCTTCAACAATAAAGACTACGTCAACACCCATAACGTGCAGCTGACGCTGGGTCTCGGCGCCGACGCGAAGTGAGCGGGAGAGGTGACATATGGGCCTTAACATACTGGTAGTGGACGATTCGGGCGTGATGCGCGCGATGATAATAAAGACGCTGAAGATGTGCGGCGTCCCCGTCGGCGAGATACATCAGGCGGCCAACGGCGAAGAGGGCCTGAAGCAGCTGGAGAACCACTGGGTGGACCTGGTGCTGGTGGACATCAATATGCCGGTGATGGGCGGCGAGGAGATGATAGACCGCATGCGCCAGAACCCGGTCACCAAAGATATCCCGGTGGTGGTGGTCTCCACCGAGAGCAGCCAGAGCCGCATAGAGATGCTGGAGAAGAAGAGCTCAGGCTTCGTACACAAGCCGTTCAACCCGGAAATAATCAAGGGCGTGATAGACGGGATAGTGGGAGGCACAGATGGAAAGCCAGCTGAAGGAAAAACTTTACAAGGCGTCGGCCAGGACTTTTGAGGACCTGGCGTTCCTGCTCCCGTCGGAAACTCCGGGGGAGGCCCAGGCCGCGCAGCCCGTGGAGCGGGCCGTACTGGTGCGGTTCAGCGGGCCGTTCAGCGGCCGGCTGGTGCTGAAGGTGTCCGGCGGCCTGCCGCAGGCGTTGGCGGCCAATATGCTGGGCGAGGACGGCCCCGCGCCCGAAGGCGCCAAGGCGGACGCCCTGAAAGAGGCGGCTAACGTTATCTGCGGGAATTACCTGCCGGAGATAGCCGGGCCGCGGGAAGTCTTCCGCCTGGAAGCTCCCGAGCTTATAGAGCCGGCCCCGGCCGGCCCGGAGGTTTCCGCGCGGGCCGAACTGGGGGTGGAGGAAGGCCGCTGCGAAGTGGAATTTTACGCGGAAGGCCCCGGCGCGCCCGGGCGGGGCTGATATGATAAAGGTCCTGGTTGTGGACGATTCCGCCCTGGTCAGGAAGGTCCTGACCACTGAACTGTCCCGCTATGAAGATATAGAGGTGGTAGGCAGCGCCGTAGACCCGTATTCGGCCAGGGACAAGATAGTCCGCCTCAAGCCTGACGTGATCACGCTGGACCTGGAAATGCCGCGCATGGACGGGCTGTCCTTCCTGGCCAAGCTGATGCAGTACCACCCGATCCCGGTGGTGGTGGTCAGCTCCCTGACGCCGGAACGCAACGAGACGGCGCTGAAGGCGCTGGAACTGGGGGCGGTGGAAGTGCTCAGCAAGCCCTCTCCGCACTCCACCACCGAGGATATGCACAGGGCGCTGCTGCGCGCCATCAGAGCGGCCTCGAAAGTTAAATTTACCAGCCTGGTTTCCGCCGCCGCTCCCGCCGCCCCCGCGGGCCCCGCCCCGGAGCTGAAGTTCCTTACAACGCACAAGATCCTGGCCATAGGCGCCTCGACCGGGGGCACCGTGGCGCTGGAGGCGGTGCTGACGCGGCTGCCGGCCAATATCCCGGGGACCGTGATAGTGCAGCACATGCCGGAGGGCTTCACCGCCTCGTTCGCGCAGCGGCTCGACAGCCTCTGCGAGATGGAGGTGCGCGAGGCCAAGGATATGGATTTCGTTGTGCCGGGGTGCGTGCTGATCGCCCCGGGCAACAAGCACATGATACTGCAGCGCAGCGGCGGCAATTACATCGTCCGGGTCAAGGACGGCCCGCCCGTGCACCACCAGCGCCCGGCGGTGGACGTCCTGTTCGAGACCGTGGCGCAGAACGCCGGACGCAACGCCGTGGGCGTGATACTGACCGGCATGGGCGCCGACGGGGCCAAGGGGCTGCTGGACATAAAGAATGCCGGCGGGTATACGATAGCGCAGGACGAGAAAAGCTGTCTCGTGTTCGGCATGCCGAAAGAAGCGATCAAACTGGGCGCGGCCCAGGAGATAGTGCCGCTGCTGGCGGTGCCGCAGGCCGTCCTCAAAGCTTTCAGCGCGCAGCCGGCCGCCCTCAAGGCGGCGTAGCAAAGGAAAACATGGATGCCGTGAAGGAACTTTCCGCCGAGGCGGTGGCTGAAATACTGAAGGAGGTCTTCTCCTCCATGGTCAACCTGCCGCTCGAGGCCGGGGGCGGCCCCGCGGCGACCGGGGCTTCGGCCACCGCCATCGTAGGCCTGATAGGCAAGCCCGGCAAGCTGGTGATCCTCCGCGCGGGCGAGGCCCTGGCCTGCAGGATAGCCGGCGGGCTGCTGATGGCCGAATACGCCGCCTGGGGCGACGAGGTGCGCGACGCCTTCTCCGAGCTGGCCAACATGGCGGCCGGCAATATAAAGGCGAAGTGCTTCTGCGAGAGCGGCTTTTCGCTCTCGCTGCCGACGGTGATCTTCGGCGGCGACTACAAGATGTCGGCGAACAGGCTCAGGACGCTGACGGAGGTCTCGATGTGCAGCGGCGGCGCCCTGCTGCGGGTTACCGTGGCCGAAGAGACTTAGAACAGGGAGAATCTATGAAGATAGGCTTGCTTACAGGCGGCGGAGACTGTCCCGGGCTCAATGCTGTGGTCCGCAGCGTGACCAAGGCCGCGCTGCGCCGCGGCTGGGAAGTGCTGGGCTTCCGGGACGGCTACAGGGGCGTGGTCGAGGGGCGGTGCGTTCGCCTCGACGACAAGACCGTTTCCGGCATCCTGATACGGGGCGGCACAATCCTGGGCACCTCCAACACCGCGAACCCCTTCGCCTACACGCTCGCGCCGCTGGGATCGCCGGCGGCGCCGAAGGACCTCTCCGATTTCGCGCTGGAGAACCTCCGGGACCTGGGCGTGGACGCGCTCGTGGCGATAGGCGGGGACGGCACGCTCAACATAGCGCTGAAACTGCACCAGAAAGGTTTTCCCGTGGTCGGCGTGCCGAAGACGATAGACAACGACCTGTCCGCCACGGATGTCACTTTCGGTTTCGATTCCGCCCTGCGGGTGGCCAGCGAGGCCATCGACAACGTGCATACCACTGCGGAGTCGCACCACCGCGTTATCATCGTGGAGACCATGGGGCGCTACGCCGGCTGGATAGCGCTGCGCGCCGGCATAGCGGCCGGCGGGGATATCATACTGCTGCCGGAGATACCGTACCGGGACGCCGACATAGTGGAGGCCATACGAGAGAGGCGCCGCCAAGGCAAGAACTTTTCGATAGTGGTGGCTTCGGAAGGCGCCAGGCCCCAGGGCGGGGAAATGACCGTGGACCGCGTGGTGGAGGGCTCGCCGGACCCGCTGCGGCTGGGAGGCGTTTCCTACAATATCGCGGAACTGATCGAGAAGGCCGTGGATGTGGAGTGCCGCGTGGTGGTACTGGGGCACCTGCAGCGCGGCGGCCAGCCGACGCCCTTCGACAGGTGGCTGGCCACCGGCTTCGGGGTCAGCGCCGCGGACCTGGTGGAGAAAGGGCAGTTCGGCCGGATGGTGTCCTTTACAGGCTTTCGCTGCGGCAGCGTGACGCTGGCGGAAGGCGTGGGCGCGCTGCGCCGCGTGGAACCCGGCTGCCAGGAGATAAGGGCCGCGCTGAGCATCGGCACGACTTTCGGTAATTCCAGCCTGGCTGCGGCCGGCGCCGCCCCCGGTACGATGCCGGAACCCTGCGCCTGCGCTTCTTAAATGTTTAGCGGGCCGCCGTGCGGCCCGCGCGTCGTCAGGCGCGTCCCCTCCGGCGGCTTTCGGCGTAGACCCAGGCGAAGACCTCGGCGACCGCCTTGTATAATTCCGCCGGGATGCTCTGCCCCGGCTCGGCCACTTTGTAGAGCATCCTGGCCAGCGGCACGTTCCGGTGCACCGGCACTTTGTTCTCCCGGGCTATCTCGATCATCTTGAGCGCCATCAGGTCCATCCCCTTGGCCACCACTTCGGGCGAGGCCATGGTGGCGCGGTCGTATTTAAGGGCCACCGCGAAGTGGGTCGGGTTCACCACCACGACGCTGGCCTTGGCCACTGCGGCCAGCCTGTTCCTGCGCGACATCTGCCGCTGCAGCGTGCGGATCTTGCCCTTCACCAGGGGGCTGCCGTCCTGGTCCTTGCGCTCCTGCGTCACTTCCTGCTTGGTCATCTTCTGCTTCTGCTTCAGCCGCCACCAGCTATAGGCCAGGTCAGCCGCCCCGAAAACCAGCAGGATCGCGGCGGCCTTCCAGGCCAGGGCGTAAAGCAGCCCCAGTATAGCCCGGGCGATATGTCCGACGGGAAAGGTCATGATGGAGAAAATGAACTCCTCCCTGGAGCGGACCTCCGAATAGAGCACCCAGCCCAGCACCGTCAGTTTCAGCAGGTTCTTCACCAGCTCTACCAGCGATTCCGGGCGCCAGAACCTCTTGATCCCGTTGACCGGGTTGAGGCGGTCCGGGTGCAATTTAAGCTCGACTCGCGGGATGCCCGAAGGGATGGCGCCGAAGACCAGGGCCAGCGCGGCCGCTGCGGCCCAGAAGGGCCAGAGCGCCGAGAGAAAAACGCCGCCCGCGGCGAAAAGCAGGCTGTCGGCGGCGCCGTCGGACCTGGGGATCAGCAGCAGCGTGCTCTTCCAGAAGTCGCAGAGCCTGCCGGCGGCTTCCGGCAGTATCCAGTTAAGCAGGTAAAGGCCGGCCATGAAGCTCATGGCGAAAGCCAGCTCCGGGCTTTTGGGGATCTCGCCGCGCTTCTTGTGTTCCCCCAGGCGTTTGCCTGTGGGTTGTTCTGTTTTTTCCTGTGATTGCGACATTGTGACGCGTCAGAGCTTGGCGATCATGGCCGCCCAGCGCCCCATGAAATCAGAAAGTATCCTGGAGTTCAGCGGTTCAAGCAGGCCTATCACGGCTACCGCGGCCGCGATGCCCATGGCGAAGCGCACCGGCTGGCCGAGCACGAGCAGGTTCAGCTGCGGCAGCACCCGGGAGACTATGCCCAGTGTGAATTCCGTCAGCAGCATGAGCGCCACGATGGGGGCCGCGGCTTGCAGCGTGGTGGCCAGGATCAGCCCTGTCATCTCTATCCAGGCGCCGATCCCGGCCAGCCGGGGCCAGGGGCCGCCCACCGGCAGGGTGCGGAAGCTGGAGGCCAGGCCGTCGAGCACCCACAGGTGGCCGTCGAGGCCGAGGAAAATCACCAGCGAGAGGGTGCCCATGAAGGAGGAAAGCGCCGTCTGGCTCTGGCCGCTGGAAGGGTCCACCATGTGGGCCATGCTCAGTCCGGTCTGCATGTCCATCAGGCTGCCGGCCCCGCGCAGCGCGGCGAAGGGCATCTGTACCGCCGAGCCCATGATGGCCCCGATCAGTCCTTCGCGGACTATGCAGAAGAGGGTGTTGCCGATAAATTCCTGTTCCGCCGGGACCAGGCCCGGCAGCGGCGCCATGGCCATGGTGAAGGCCAGGCTGGCCACCACTTTAAGCGTCCTCGGGCTGCCGGTAGGGAAGAAGACCGGGCAGACCGCCATAAAGACGGAGATCCGCGCGAAGACGAAGAGGTAGTGCCAGAGGTCGAAGGCCATGCTCAGCCCCAGGCCCCCGGGAGCCTGCCCAGCAGCTCGGCGGAATAGGTCACCAGGGTGTGCAGCATCCAGGGCCCGAAAATGGCGAGGGATACCAGCGTGGCCAGCAGTTTCGGCACGAAAGCCAGGGTCGAGTCCTGGAGCTGCGTTACGGTTTGGAACACGCCTATGAGCAGGCCCGAGAGCATGCCGAAGCCCAGTACCGGGGCTGAAACTTTAAGCGCCACCAGCAGGGCGCCCTGCGCTATCACTATCACCGTTCCTATGTCGTTCATATTATTTAAAACTCGCGGCAAGCCCGGAGAGCACCAGCGTCCAGCCGTCTATCAGCACGAAGAGCAGCAGCTTGAAAGGCATCGAGATCATCGCTGGCGGGATCATGACCATGCCCATGGACATCAGCACCGAGGCCACTATCATGTCCACGAGCAGAAAGGGGATGAACAGCAGGAAGCCTATCTGAAAGGAGGTCTTGAGCTCGCTGGTCACGAAGGCCGGGATCAGGACGGTCAGGGGTATTTCCGCGGCGTCCTTGACCCCCGACATGGAGGCGAAGGCCTGCAGGTCTTTGCGGCGCGTCTGGGCCAGCATGAAGGCCCTCAGGGGGGGCTGGGCCCGCGTGAAAGCTTCCGAATGCGAGATCTTTCCCTTGAGGTAGGGTTCGAGCGCCGCGGTGTTGATGGCCGAGACTTGCGGGCGCATGACAAAGAGGGTAAGGAAAAGGCTGAGGGCGACTATCACCTGGTTCGGGGGTATCTGGGGCAGGCCGATAGCCTGGCGCAGCAGCGAAAGCACGATGACGATCCGGGTGAAGGAGGTGACCATCAGGATCAGCGCTGGCACAAAGGCCAGCACGCTCATCAGCAGCAGCACCTGCAGTGAGCCCACCGCCTGCTGAGGCGAGCGCGCGGCTTCGAAATTAAGGCTGAGAGCCTGCGGGAACTGCTGCGCCTGGGCGCCCGAAGCGAACAGGAGCAGTCCGAGGAAGAGGGGTACCGCCCAGAGCGCGGCGGCGCGGTTTTTGCCGGCCCAGGCGGCGGTCAGGAATTTAGGGAACGCGGGTTCCGCCGCGCCTTCGGGCGCGGCCTCCGGCTCCAGCTGCTTTATCTCCTCGGGCAGGGTGGTGTCCGCCAGCATGCTGATCTGGCCCGCGCTCTGGCCGAGCAGCAGTACCCGGTTGCCGAATTTTACCGTCACGAGCCGCTGGTTCTGGGCGATGGGCACCGCGCCCAGCACCCTTATAGCCTTGGCCGAGGCGGCCCGCTTCTTTTTGCCTACCGCCAGCGCGCCGCCGCCCAGGGCCAGCAGGAGCACCGCTCCGGACCAGCTGCCGGGCAAAGCCGGGGAAGGCCCCGTCTGGGCAGGCGCCCTGGCCGGCAGGGTGAGGGCCAGCCCCGCCGCGCCGAGGCCCAGCGCGGTCAGCGCCGCCCAGAAAGTCGCCCGTCTGTTCATTGCTGCTCCCCGGTCATTTCGGTGATCCTGACTCCGAGAAAGTCCTCCACAAGCACTATCTCACCCCTGCCGACCAGCTGGTCGTTCACGTAGAGCGAGACCGGCTCTCCGGCGGACTTGTTAAGCTGTATGACCGAGCCGTCCCTCAACTGCATCACTTCGCGCAGGGGCATCTTGGTCCTGCCCAGTTCTACCGAGAGCTGCACCGGCACATCCAGGATCAGATTCATGCCCGGAGCGGCCGCGGCCGGCTTCTGGGCCGGAGTAGCGAGGGGCTTCCATTCCGCGGGAGCGGTCACGGCTTCTGCGGGCTGCTGCGCCTGGCCTGTAGCCCCGGCGTTCCCGGCTGTTTGTTCATTTGCGGTTTCCATTTTTTTCTCCATCCTTTTTGTTTTCCGGTTCCAGGGTTCTGGTTATCTGTACGCCGAGGCCTTTGCCCACGCGCCCCGCCTTGCCGGCGAAGCGGGGCTGGCCTTCGACTTCTACTACGACCTCTTCGTCCGGCCGGGCGTCCAGGCGAAGCACATCGCCCTGCGCCAGGCCGTTAAGGTCCCTTAGCTTTATCTCGATCCTGCCCACAAAAACTTTCAGGCCCACGGAGACGCCCATCAATGCGTCGCCGGCGGGCTGGGCGCCTCCGGGCTCGCTCCCGGTCCGCAGCATTTTGGCCACATCCATCTCCGGCATCAGCGGTTTGAGGAATTCGAAAGGCAGCACGGCCGAGAACTCGCCGTCGGTCTCCCCGAGCCTCACCGAGAATACCGCCGCGGCGGCCTCCGACTCCCTGGACAGGCCGGGCAGCAAGTAGGCGTCGTCCTCGAACTTGTCCAGGGTGAATTCCACCGGCTTGATCCTGGCCCAGGTCTCGGCGTAGGCTGTCCCCACGTCCCGCAGCAGCAGTTGTGAGAGGACGCGGCGCTCTATGGGGGTATGCGGGCGGGCGCCGGGGGTCTGCGAGCCGCCCTTGCCTCCCAGCAGGCGCTCCAGGAGCAGCCACCCCAGCTGGCGGCTGAAGCCCAGCAGGAATTTCCCGCTTTCGGAGCGGTAGGAGGCGTAGACGCTGTCTTCGGCTTGGACGAACTTTTCCGCGGCCAGGCTTTTGAGCTTGACCTTGCACGGCAGTCCGGACACGGCGGCCAGGGTTTTCGAGAGCGGGGCCGAGAAATTATCGTGCAGCAGTTTAAGGGACCGCAGGTGCGTCCTGCTGTGCGGAACCTGCCGCGTGAAATCGAAAGGCGTGGCCCGGGTTGACGGGTCGCGCCCCAGCAGGGCGTCCTGTTCCGCCTGGTTTATCGAGTCCTGCATAATTCCTCCATTAAATTTTCAGCCGCCGCCGCGGCGCTCTTCGAGAAGCCGCAGTCCGGGAACAGTACCGAGACCGGCAGGCCCGCGGCGCGCGCCTCCCCGACCCGGGCGTCGAAGGGGAGCGCCCCGATCGGCGCCGGCCTGAGGCCCAGGAAATTCCCGGCGGCCCCGCAGAATCTCTTCAGCGCTTCGCGGCCCGCCTCGGGGGAAGGGGCTTTATTGGCCAGGAGCAGCAGGCGCTGTTCCGGCAGGCCGGCCTCGAGCCTTGCCCTGGCCACGCGCTTGACCAGCTCGTAGGAGGCCAGTACGGAATGGGCGTCGCAGGTGAAGACCAGGAGCATCGTCGGTGCCAGCGGGAGTATGTCCCTGGCCCTGGAGGAGGAGCCGTAGCCGCATTCCAGCAGCAGCACTTCCATCCCGCCGGCCAGGGCGTGCCTGCCCGAGAGCAAGTCCGCGAGCCCGCGGCCCCCCGCGGCAGCGGGAACCGGGGCCTCGGCCCTGAAAAGCCCGTAGTGATCCCCTATGCCGGGGGCTTCCGCTTCCTCCGCTGCCGCTTCCCGGCGCCAGAAAGAGCCGTAGGCCAGGGGCAGCAGCAGCGTCCTGTGGCCGGAGGCGGCCAGGGCTATGCCCAGGTTCTCCCAGACGGTTCGCGCCCCGGTGTCGCCGTGGCAGCGGGTGCAGGCAGCCGCGGCGGCGGGGCGGCGCCCCGCCGCCATGGCGCGCAGCGTGGCGGCCTGGTCCAGCGTGGCGGGCATCAGAAGTCCTCCAGCAGGCTTTCCGCCAGCATGGAGGCCACGGCGCCAGGTTCGGCCAGCGAGATATCCTCCGGAACTTTCTGTCCGAAAGTGGTGAAAGCCAGCGGCAGCCCTGTGGCGTGCAGTATGTCCAGCAAGCCCCACTGCAGTCTGGTTTCATCCAGCTTGGTGACCACCAGACCGCAGGGCTTGAGCGGCGCGAAACTTTTCATTATGCGCGCGGCGTCGCGGGCCTGCGCCAGGCTCACCGTCAGCAGGACGCGGCTCGAGGGAATGGAGGCCGCCAGCGCGCCCAACTCGCGCAGCTGTTCGGAGTCGGAAGGGCTGCGGCCGGCGGTGTCTATGAAAACGGCGTGCTTGGCGGCGTGTTTCCTGACGGCCGCGGCCAGGTCCCGGGCGCTGAAGGCGGCTTCGAAGGGCAGGTTCAGCAGCTCGGCGTAAGTCCTTAACTGGTCCATCGCGCCTATCCTGAAAGCGTCCTTGGAGATCAGCGCGGCCTCGCGGTCTTCCGAGCAGGAGAAGCGGGCGGCCACCTTGGCCAGCGTGGTGGTTTTACCCACTCCCGTGGTGCCCGCGAGCATGATCACGCCGGGGCTTTCAAGGACGTCCAGGGTCCTGATGCCGGGCGCCAGCAGGTCCGCGAGCGTGTCGGCGTCCGGAACGGTGCCGGCCAGTAATTGTTCCAGGCGGCCGGCCCCTTCGGCGGACAGGCCGGCGGCTATGGCGCGCGCCAGCAGCGGGTTGCGCCCGGCGGGTTTCGCCTTCCGGCGCGGGGTCTCGGCGGCCGGCCTGCCGGCCGAGATGCTGTTCATCTCGCCCCGCAGGGCTTTAAGTTCGGAGAGCATTTCGGCCACGCGGGACGAATTATCCTGCAGCCCGGCCAGCACGCGCACCTTGCCGCGCCCCAGCCCCAGCAGCGGGAACGGTTTAATCCGGCGTGTTTCCAGTATCACGGCCTCCGGGCCCAGGGTGTTGCGCACCTGGGCCAGCGCGTCGACTATCGTGTCGGCTTCAAACGAGTGCTGGTTGTGGTTCATCTATTTTCCCCATTATCTTGACTTGCGCCTCCGGCCAGATCTCGTCGTACGAGAGGATCGGCAGGCTGGGCAGGCTGCGCTCGAGCAGCCGGCGCAGCGGGTAGCGCAGGCCGGCCGAGCAGACCAGCAGCGTGCCCTGCGGCAGGCGGGTTTTTACGGTCCCGGCGATGGACTCCACCAGCGCGTGGATGTCGCGGGGAGGCAGCGTGATGGCCAGGCCGCTATCGGTCTTATGCAGCGAGGCGAGCAGCTTCTGCTCCCAGCCCGGAGAGAGGGTGTGGACCTCCAGCAGCCCGCCCTCTGACTGGTGCTGGGCGGTGATGGCGCGCGAGAGGCTGCGGCGCGCCGCCTCGCTGAGCCCGGTGACGTCCTTGGAGGTCCTGGCCTGGTCCGCGAAAGCCTCGAGGATAAGCGGCAGGCTGCGTATGGGGATGCGCTCCCGCAGCAGGTTCTGCAGCGCCCGGTGGATCTCGCCCAGGGACAGCAGGCCCGGCGTGAGTTCTTCCACCACGGCGGGGCTGGTCTTCCGGGTCTGCTCTATCAGCAGCTGAGCCTGCTGGCGCGTGAGCACTTCGGCGCTGTACTTCTTCAGGGTTTCGGTAAGATGGGTCACCAGCACGGATACAGGGTCCACTACGGTGTAGCCGAGGCGCTCCGCCTCCGGCTTCTGGGCCGGCTTTATCCAGACGGCCTTCATGCAGAAGACCGGCTCGGTGACGGCTTCCCCCTGCAGCCCGTCCCTGGCGGAGCCCGGGTTGATGGCGAGCAGTTCGTAGGGCCGCAGGTCTCCTTTGGCCACCTCTCCCTCGTGCAGTTTTATGCGGTAGGAGTTGGGGGCCAGGGCGACATCGTCCTTTATGTGTATCGGGGGGACGGGCAGGCCGAGGTCCTTGGCCAGGTTCCGCCGGATGGTCTCCACCTTATCCATGAACCCGCCTTCCTTCTTGTGCAGTATCGCTATCAGCGCGTAGCCTATTTCCACGTCTATCAGGTCTGACTGCAGGAAACCGGAGAGAGAATCCTCGGGCTTCCTGGCTTCGGTCTTGGAGGCTTCCTCGGCGGGCTCGTCCGGTTTGTCCGCGGCGGCCTTGATCTGGCTGGCGGCGTACCCGGCCAGGGCGGAAAGCACCATCAGCACTATCTTCGGGCTGCCGGGGACCAGCACGCCGGCCGCCAGGATCCCGCTGACGCCCCAGAGCGGGGCGGGCTTGGAGAAGATCTGCCCGCCTATCTCGCCGGCCAGCGTGGAGCCGGAAGTGGCGCGGGTCACCAGGATGCCGGAGGTGACGGAGGTGAGCAGCGAAGAGATCTGGGTGACCAGGCCCATGCCCACCGTTACCTGGCTGTATTTCAGGAAGGCGTCGGCCGCGGGCATACCGCCCTGCAGCATGCCGATCACGGTGCCGCCCGCCAGGTCGATGGCGACGATCACGATGGACGCCATGGCGTCGCCCCTGACGAACTTGGAGGCGCCGTCCATGGCGCCGTAGAAGTCGGCCTCGTCCTCTATGGATTTGCGGCGGGTCTTGGCCTCCGCTTCCGTGATCAGTCCCGCGTTCAGGTCGGCGTCTATAGCCATCTGCTTGCCCGGCATCGCGTCCAGCGTGAAGCGCGCGGTCACTTCTGATACGCGCGTAGTGCCCCCGGTGACCACCATGAACTGGGTTGCCACCATGATCAGGAAGATGGCCAGGCCCACCGTGACGTTGTTGCCGAGGAAGAGGTCGCCGATCGCCGAGACCAGCATGCCGGCCTCGCCGTTTACCAGGATGCTGCGGGTGGCCGCCACCGTGATGGCCAGGCGCGCCACGGTATTAAGCAGCAGTATGGAGGGAAAGGCGGAGAATTCCATGGATTCCGAGAGCATGGCCGAGAGAAAAAGGGTGAGCATGCCGGCCACCAGCAGGGCCAGGAACAGCATGTCGAGCATCCAGGAGGGCAGCGGGAGCACCAGCACGCCCAGCATGGCGATGCCAAAGCCGCCCGTGGCCAGTTCGGTCCGGGTGAACGCGGGCGTCCGGGCGGCTTTAGTGGCTGCCATTTGTCGCCTCCGCGCCTTCGGCCGGCGCGTCCTCCGCGCTGCCCTTCACCAGGACCAGTTCCACGCGGCGGTTCCTGCTGCGCCCGTCCGGGCTCCCGTTGTCGGCGGCCGGCGCCGTATCCGCGTAGCCGGCCACGTGGATGCGCTGCATGGCCAGCTTTTCCCCGAGTATAAGGAATTCGGCGGTCTTTATGGCCCTGGCGCTGGAGAGGTGCCAGTTGGAGGGGAACTGCCGGGTCTTTATCGGGACGTTATCTGTATGGCCGTTTATCTTTATGGGGTTGGGGACCGTCTTAAGGTGTACGGCCAGGCGGGAGAGCACTTCCTCCGCGCCGGGCTTGAAGTCCGTCCTGCCGGAGGGAAAGAGCAGCTGCTCTTCCACGTTGATGACCAGCCCCTGCTCGGTCATCTTGGTGCTGAGCCCTTTGCCCAACCCTTTCTCTTCGGAGAGGCTCTTCTGCACGCTTTCCAGCGTGCCTTCCGTTTTCTGCTCTCCGCCGGCCGGCTGCTCGTCGAGCGTGTCGCCCTGGGAAATGCAGAGCTCTTTGGAATTGCCGAAGCCGTCCGCGGGGCCGTACTTCTGCGGCTTCGTGGTGTCGAATACCTTGGCCATCGCGCCGACCACTTTCTTGAACTTGGCCGTGTCCTGCTCGGCGGTGGAGTAGAGGACGACAAAAACGGCCAGCAGGAGCGTGATAAGGTCGGCGTAGGTAAGAAGCCAGCGTTCGGCGTTCTCGTGCTCTTCCTCGTGATGGGCTTTCGCTTTGCGCATAGGTTTATCAGGCGGCCACAGCTTCCTTGGCCGGCGCCGAAGCTTTGTGTCCTGCGGCGGGGCGCTTCCCTCCGGGACCTTCCGCCGCGCCCTGCTCCTTGTTGGCCAGCATGGCCATCAGCCGCGTGCGCACTATGCGCGGCGCATAGCCGGCCTGTATGCAGGAGATGCCTTCCAGCGTTATGGCGTGGAGCAGGACCTCCTCGGTATGTTTGTTCTTTAGCTTGTCGCCGATGGGCAGGAAGACCAGGTTGGCCAGGCCCACGCCCCAGAAGGTGGCGATAAAGGCGCCCGCGATGGCCTTGATGAGGGCCGTGGGGTCGCCGCCGGCGTGGGAGAAAGTGCTGATGAGGCCCATGACCGTGCCGATGACGCCCATGGTGGGGGCGTACCCGCCCATCTTGTTGAAGACCGCGCTGCCGGAGGAGTGGCGCTCGCGCATGTGTTCCAGCTCCAACTCCGACATCTCCATTATCAGCTCCGGTTCGGTGCCGTTAATGAACATTTTCATATATTTCTGCGCGAAGGGCATCTTCAGCTTGTTGACGTCCTTCTGCAGGGCCAGCAGCCCTTCCCTGCGCGCTTTCTCACAGGCCATGACCAGTTCCTGTATGAGCTCCGCCGGAGATTCTTTATGGTCGAAGGCTACCTTGAGAAAGACGCGCCAGGCCTCCAAAAATTTCCTGAGCGGCAGGCCGATGAGCGTGGTGGCCGCGGTGCCGCCGAAGATGATGAGCATCGCCGGGCCGTTGACCAGGGAGCCAAGCTTGCCGCCCTCCCAGATAAAGGAAGCGACGACGCTTCCGAGTCCCAGCAGCAGTCCGGCGAGAAGTCCGATGTCCATAGCTTAGTTTCCTCCCAACACACAAAATATAGCAAAACGCCAAAACGATGTCAACACACAAATTACGCAATTACAACAATACGCCTGGGCGGCGCATGGTGGCGGCTGATTGTTCAGAAAGTGCCGAAGTGGTGCTTCCCGCGCGGCTGGTCCGGCCGCTGGGGTGCCGGACGCGACTGACCGAAGGCCTTGCGGACCATCCGCAGCAGTTCGGCGGAGGTGTAGGGTTTGGGAAGGAAGGGGAAGCCCATTTTCTGGATGACCGGCCACTGGGACTTCTCGTCTACGTAGCCGCTGGAGACCACTATCTTCAGGCCGGGTTTCAGGGAAAGCAGTTCGCCAGTAAGTTTGATGCCGGTCCCGTCTGGCAGGACCACGTCCGTGAAGAGCATGCCGGGCTGGTTCATCCCGGCGAAGGAGGAGAGGGCCTCCTTGAAACTTCCGGCCTCGGTCACCGTGTAGCCGTTCCTGCGCAGCGTCCGGGAGGCGAAGCGGCGCACGCCTTCCTCGTCCTCGACGAGGAGGATGTGCTCGCCGCCGCCCTGCAGCAGCTCCTGCTCGCCCGGATCTATCCCGGCCTGCACCGCCTCCTCGAAAGAGAAGGCGGGGAGGTAGATGGCGAAGGTGGTCCCTTTGCCGGGCTCGCTGTTGACGGTTATGAAGCCGTCGTGCTGCCGCACGATGCCGTAGACCGTGGAGAGGCCCAGGCCGGTGCCTTTGCCCGGCTCCTTGGTGGTGAAGAATGGCTCGAAGACGTGATTGAGGACTTCCCGGCTCATGCCGGAGCCGGTGTCCGTGATGGTCAGGGTTATGAAGTTCCCGGGCCTGGCCTCTGGTGAGACGTTCCGGAAAGAGCCGTCCAGCGCGGCGCTGCCGGTGCTGATCGTCAGGGTGCCGCCTGAAGGCATGGCGTCGCGGGCGTTTACGGCCAGGTTCATGATGACCTGCTCGACCTGGCCAGGGTCGGCCTTTATGTCTCCCAGGTTATCATTGGCTTTTGTGACCAGCTCTATATCCTCGCCGATGATGCGGCGCAGGAATTTTTCCATGTCGCAGACGAGCCTGTCGAGGCGCAGCACGCGCGGCTGCAGCGGCTGCTTGCGGCTGAAGGCCAGCAGCTGACGCGTCAGCGAGGCCGCCCGCTCGCCGGCTTTCTGGATCTCGTTTATGTCGGAGTGGATGTCCTCCGCGTCCGTCACGGTCTCGAGAAGGAAGGAGCTGTAGCCCAGGATGACGCTGATGAGGTTGTTGAAATCATGCGCGATCCCCCCGGCAAGGCGGCCGACGGCCTCCATCTTCTGCGACTGGATGAACTGCGCTTCGAGGTGTTTGCGCTCGGTGATGTCCTCTCCGGAGAGGATGAGGCCGCACACTGAATTCCGGTCGTCCCTTAGCACGACTGTGTTCCAGAGGATGGACCGCTCGTGCCCTGAAGCGCGCAGCAGCGCCGATTCCGAAGTTTCGGCCGGTTCGGCCCTTTCGTCCATCAGGCGGCTGAAATGCTCGGCGGCGGTTTCGCGCTGGCGTTCCGGGATGAAGCACGAGAACCAATTCTTGCCGAGGACCTCTTCCCGGGTCTTTTCCAGGATGCTGCAGCCCTTGCGGTTGATCAGTGAAATGCGGCCCTGCTTGTCCAGGACCACCAGAATAACGCCCGCCACGTCGAGGTATTTCTGGATCTGGTTCTTTTCCCGCAGGACGGACTTGGCGTTCTTGATCTGCTCGGTCCGCGAGCGCAGTTCCATGGCGCTCCTGGCGAGGCCGCTGGAGAAATGCATCAGCGCCATGAAATCGTCAAGCTGCTTTACGGCCTGGTCCCTGCCAGCCACCAGCTCGGCGCGCTCCTGCCGGAGGGCGCAGGCGGCGCAGCCCGGCGCCGCTCCGCAGTCTCCGGCGGTGCCGCCGCTGTTGTCCGGGGTCTCTTGCTGGTTGGTCATTTCTTCCTGTAGCCTCGTACAGGTGTTATCCGCTGAATTGAGGGAAAATTGAGGCCTCTTTGAAATATACATTACACCCCCGGGGTATACTTTCCACAATAGGACAGGGGCGGCCCCCTGACTGAGAGGTTTTATGAAAACCGCTAGAGAAAGGCTGGTGCTTGTCGCCGACGACGAACGAAGCCTGCAGGAGATGTTAAGGCGAACCCTGGCGCCCCGCAACTTCCGCGTTTCAGGCGCCTGCGACGGGGAAGAAGCTTTGCGGCTGGCGCGGGAGCAGCGGCCGGAGCTGATAGTGCTGGACCTGGATATGCCGCGCAAGGGCGGCGCAGAGGTGTTGTGCGAACTGCGCCGCGGTATACAGACGCGGTCGATACCCGTGGTAATGCTTACCGGCAGCGCGGGTATAGAGGATAAGGTCCGGGCCTTCGAACTGGGCGCGGACGACTACATCACTAAACCGTTCGATACGGAAGAGCTGGCCGCCAGGGTGGAAGGGCAAATGGTAAGGAGCCGTCGCGCCCTTTCTGCCGACGCCCTTACACGTCTGCCGGGAAGCCCCATGATAGAGGAGGAGGTAAAGCGGCGCATCGCCCTCGGCACGCCGTTCTCCTTCCTGCGGGCGGACATAGATAACTTCGGGGCGTTCAACGAGGCCTGCGGCTATGAGCTGGGCGACGAGCTCCTGCTCGGCGCGGCCGGGGCCCTGCTCGGGGCGCTCGCCGTGAACGGGCTCCCGGACGACTTTGCCGGCCATGCGGGCGGGGACGACTTTGTTGCGGTCACCGTTCCCGAGCGGGCCGAGGCTGTGGCGCGCGCCATCACCGAGGGTTTCGACAAGGTAGCGGCGCGCTTTTTCCTGCTGGGGGCCGCCGGACAGGCCGAAATGCCGCGCCTGTCGGTAGGCGTGGCCAGCTCGGTCCGGCGCCGCCTGGACCACTACGGCAAGGCTGTGGAGATAGCCGCCGAGCTGCTCTGCCTGCTTAAGCGTCGGGAGCAGGGGCCAGGCAGCGCCTACCTGCTGGACCGGCGCAGCGAATTCCCTGCTTTGCGCGGCGTAACCGGAAAAGCTTGAGCCGGTTTCGTATCCGGAGATACGAGGCCCGCGGGACGGTACGCAGATGAAGATACTCATTGCCGACGACGACGCGGACGCGCGCTTCCTCTTTGAGATGGCTTTCGAGGAGTGGGGCTGCAGCGTGGTGGGCGCGCAGAACGGCGCGCAGGCCCTGGAGCGCGCCCGGGCGTCGCTGCCGGACCTGATCCTTTCCGATGTTATGATGCCGGAGATGGATGGGTTCATGTTCTGCCGGAAAGTTAAAGAGGACCTTTCCCTGCGGGATATCCCCGTAATACTCTATACGGCCACCAGTTCGGACCTGGACGAGGAGGAACTGGCTCGCAAGCTCGGCGCCGCGAGGTTCCTGCGCAAGCCCCTGCCCTTGCCGGAACTCCGGGCCGCGGTTATGGGTGAGCTGGCGAAAAGGCGGCCGGCTTCCGAACGGCCACGGGAAGAGGTTCCCGCCGCGGACCGCGGGCTGGAGAAGACTTACATGGAGGTGCTTTCCAGGAAGTTGCGCGACAAGAGCCTCCAGCTGGAGCAGGCCCTGGCCAGGCTGGCCCGGAGCGAGGACATGTACCGGCGGCTGGTGGAGAATACTCCCGACATCGTTTACTCCGCGGCCGCCTCCCGGGAACTGCTGTACTGTTCGCCCAGGGTGGAGGTTGTGCTGGGCTATGCTGCCCGGCAGCTGCTTGAAAAACCGCTGCTCTGGCTGGAATGCATCCACCCCGACGACCGCGAGCGCGTGAGGGCGCTCTTCACGGAAGCTGGCGGCTGCAGGGGCCTTGATACTGAATACCGGATCAAGACCGCCTCCGGGGACTGGCGCTGGCTGCGGGACAGGGCTATCTGCAGCCGGGGTGACGGCGGCAGGCTGCTCTTCGATGGGATAGCTTCGGATATAACAGCCCGCAAGCAGGCTGAGCAGAACCTCAAAGAGAGCCGCGAGCGGCTGTTTGAGACGCAGAAACTGGAGATGGTCGGGCGCCTTTCCGGGGGCGTAGCGCACGATCTTAACAACCTGCTCGGGCCGGTGCTGGGCTACGCCGAATCTCTGGGCCAGAGCATGCGGCCAGTGGACCCGCGCCAGGCGGAGATAAGAGAAATAATCAAGGCCGCCGAGAGGGCGGCCAGGTTGGTCAAGCAGCTTGCCGCCTTCAGCCGCACGCAGCTGTTGTCTCCGCAGCTTATCAGCATCAACGAGAGGGTTTCCTCCGCCTGCTGCACGCTTGAGGGGATGATGGAGGCCCGGTACCGACTGCGGCTGGAACTGGGAGGCGGGATAGGGCTCGTACTGATGGATCCGGGCCAGCTGGAACAGGCCTTGGTGAGCCTGGTCGCGGCGGCCAGGGAATCCATGCCGGACGGCGGAGAGATCCGCGTGTCCACGCGGCTCTTGCCGGCAGAGACGGAAGGGGATGGCCCAAAGCGCGGCGAGCGCGCCGCTCTCTCGGTGAAGGATTCCGGGCCCGGGCTGGATGAAGAGGCCAGGGGACGGATTTTTGAACCGTTCTTCGGCACGTTGAACCCGGGCAGCGGGCTTAGGTACCCTACCGTCTTCGGAATAGTTAAGCAGAGCGGTGGGGAGATAAGGGTGGCCAGCAGGCCGGGCGAGGGGACCGAGTTCGAGATCTGCCTTCCGATAGCGTCTGCCTAGTTAACGGTTTCTTTGTGTCCTGTCCGGTCAGGAGGCGGGTTCGGTGTCGAAGGCTTTCGAAAAGGCCGGCTTAACCGCCGGCCTTACGTTTGACTGAGGAAAAAATGAGCGGCGCGTGAGGTTGGCATTAACATCTCCGTCTATACTATTCGTGGCGCTGGTGATGTTATGCTAAAACCCTCCTGGTCAAAGGCCCTCTCGGCCGCACTTCTCGTGTTTTCCGCCTCCCTGAGCGGAGCGGCTGGTTACGGGGAGATCTCCAAAAAACTGATAGCAGGAGCAAAGGCCGGCGGGGCTGCCAGGATAGGGGTGCTGCAGTTCTCCGCCAAGGGCGGGGCTGTAAAAGCCGAGGCTGAGTACGCCGGAGAGAAAATAGAGGAATCCCTTGCCGTAAAAGGAGCTCCGGAGCTGGTGGAGCGGGCCTCGCTGCAGAAGATATTGCGCGAAGCCAGGCTGGCCAGGACCGCTGATGGCGGGCCCGCCGCCGCCGACGGACTGCGGGCCATGCTTTCCGTGGACGCCGTAGTTACCGGGGCGGTATTCCCTTCTGGCGGAAAGCTCAAGATCTTTGCCAGGCTGGTCGAGGTGAAGACCGGGCGGGTGCTCGCCTTGGCCGCCGGAGAGGAAGACCGGGAAGACTTCCTGCCGGAAGACCCCTTCTCCGAAACCGGGCTTGAAGGCCTGGGGGCGCCGGCGGTTCCCGGGCACTGGAACCCTGCCGTACTGAGCCCTTCGTCATCCGCCTTCAGGGACGCCATGGCCGAGTTAAATTCTCCTTCCTGCGGCGAAAGGCGGCGGGAACTGGCGAAGGCGAATGCCCGGCTGGTGGAGGACAAGGCGCTGTATTGGGCCTCCAGGATGAAGGAGCCGGGCTTCAGCATCTCCGGCCTGCGCAGGAACCCCGGCTCCGAGATCGCCGACCCGGGGGTAAAGTCAGCCTTCTACCAGAGCCTTTCGGCTTATTACAGGGAAGCAGCCTCGAAGCGGCTGGACTCGGCCAGGCTGGAAGCGGTGCTGACGCTGATCCGATCCGAAGAGGATCTATCCAACGAATGCGGGCTTAACTGAGCCTCGCGGAGGTTTCATGGCCAGGATACTTGTTGTCGACGACGATAGGCTGGTTCGGGACGCCCTGGAACTGTTTCTGGGCCGCGAGGGTCACGAGGTGGTAGTCGCGGCGGACGGGGCCAACGGGATATTGGCGTTCAGGAACAACCGCGTAGACCTTGTGATACTGGACCGTAACCTGCCTCTTGTCTCCGGCTCCGGAGTTTTTGAAGAGATACGCAGGCGCTCCAAGACCGTGCCAGTAGTGATGCTGACCGGCTATGACTCCCCGGAAGAAGCCGCCGCTTACCTTAATTCCGGGGCCGCGGCGTTCCTGTCCAAAGGTGACGGCCTGTTGCGCGTTCTGGAAGAGGTGGCGCGGTTGCTGGCCCCGGCGACTCCGGCCGGCGCCGGAGCGTCCGGCCGCAAGGCCGGACTGATACTGGTTGCGGATGACGACGAGGGGCTGCGCGGGCTTCTCTCCAAATCTCTCGCCAGGGCCGGCTATACAATAATCACGGCCCCGGACGGGGCCGCGGCCGAGGTGTTGGCGCGGGAAAAGCGCCCGGACATCGTCCTGCTCGACATACTCATGCCTCGGAAGAACGGGGTGGAGGTTCTTAAAGAACTGGCGGCGGAAATGCCTGAAATGGGGATAATCATGATAAGCGGCGGCGACGACGAAGAGACAGCGAGAGATTGCCTGAACCTTGGGGCCGTGGATTATATTTCCAAGCCTTTCAACCTGCCCGCCGTGACTCGTACGATAGGCGCCAGGCTTCTGCTGCAGGGCGGGGCGGCCTGAATCAGCGGGCAGATTAAACCTGTGGCGGAGCGGCAGGCCGGGTTTGCCGGCGCTCGCCGGCCCGCGGGCCCCTCTTTGTTTTGCCCAAAGGGCCCAGGGCCTGCCGGGTCCACCAGCCCTTGTTGAAAATCCCGGGTCAGCTAAACTATAAGTATGGAAAGCAACGACAGCCGCAGCCTGGAGGTTTCAATGTTACGCAAGATCTATATGTCCGTGGCAGCCCTTTCGCTGTTAGCTTCTGTGGTCTCCGCCGAGGTGAATTTCGACGGCAGGGGCAACGCCGGCGTGCGCGAGCAGATCGCCGCGATGGACGTGGCCGTGCCTGAAGCCACCCCCGAGGCCGCCGACAAGGGCATCATCGACTGGCTGTTCGGCAAGAAGCCCGAGGCCGCCAAGGCCCCGGCCGAGTGGACGATCATGGTTTTCTCCAGCGCCAAGAACGACCTGGAGCCCTACCTCCTCAAGGACCTCAACGAGATGGAGATGATCGGCTCCAACGACAAGGTCAATATCGTGGCCGAAGTGGGCCGCATAGACGGCTATGATTCCTCCGACGGCGACTGGAAAGGCGTGCGCCGCTACCTGATCACCAAAGACAACGACAAGACCAAGATGGGCTCCACCATGCTGGCCGACCTGGGCATGATAGACCAGGGCGACTACCGCAACCTGGCCGCCTTCGGCAAGTGGGCCAAGCAGGCCTACCCGGCCAAGAAGTATATGCTGATCGTTTCCAACCATGGCTCCGGCTGGGAGAAAGGCGTACAGCGCGCCGTCCAGAACAAGGGCATCTCCTATGACGAAGAGAGCGGCAACCACATCAACACCCCGCAGCTCGGCCTCGCCCTCAAAGAGATCGGCAAAGTGGACGTGTTCGGCACCGACGCCTGCCTGATGCAGATGGCGGAAGTGGTCTACGAGATCA
>Ga0075012_10001440_pt1 | contig 24238 bp, 24 predicted proteins | sample All_14_2_FD_71474 | JGI IMG/M metagenome (GOLD analysis project Ga0075012, IMG submission 71474) | Freshwater microbial communities in response to fracking from Pennsylvania, USA - Allegheny Zone_MetaG_DW_15 | ecosystem: Environmental > Aquatic > Deep subsurface > Groundwater > Drilled...
GTATCGGTCATGGGAATGCTCAGGCGCCGGTGAAGTGGGGCGGGCGTTTGTCGAGGAAGGCTTCCACGGCCTCCTTGTGGTCGGCGGTCTCATGGGCCAGGGCCTGAAAGGCGGCGGACAGCTCCAGCACATCGGCCAGGCGCGAATGCTGACCCTCGCGCAGCAGCCGCTTGGCCATCCGCACGGCGCGGGGCGGGTTGACGGCGATGCGCTCGGCCAGGGCCAGGGCCTGATCCAGCACCTGGTCGGCCGGGACGACCCGGTTGACCAGACCCATCGCCTTCGCCTCTGCCGCCGAATAGGTGTCGCCGGTCAGGATCATCTCGGCGGCATTGGCATAGCCGATGGCCCGCGGCAGGATCCAGGCTCCGCCGTCGCCCGGCACGATCCCCATCTTGACGAAGCTGGCGGCGAATTTGGCGGCGTCGGATGCCACCCGCAGGTCGCACAGGCAGGCGATGTCGCAGCCCAGTCCGATGGCATGGCCGTTGACCGCCGCGACGGTGGCGATCTCAAGCCCGGCGAAGGCCAGGGCGATTTTCTGGACGCCGCGCCGATAGTTGTCGCGGGTATCGGCGGGCGTGGCCAGGGGACCGATGCCGTTGCGATCGCGCATCCCCTTCAGATTGCCCCCGGCCGAGAAGGCCGAACCGGCCCCGGTCAGGACCAGGACCGAGATCGCCGGGTCGGCGTTCGCCCGCTCGATCGCCTCGACCAGATCGGCACAGTCGGAGTGTTCGCCGATGGCATTGCGGGTGTCGGGCCGGTTCAGGGTGACGATCGCGATCCGGCCGCGGGTTTCGTAAAGGGCGAAGGGTTCGCTCATCGGTCAGCGGCTTTCCTGCTCGTTCGGGGCAAACCATCCGCAAACGTGCCCCATCACAAGCGCTGCCTGAACGGGGATCAGACATATCACCCACACGATGACCCTGGCGGCCTTCTTGTCTCGCGAGGCGACTTCACGACGATGCAGGATGAAGACGCGCAACCACTCCGGGTTGGACGTCGGGGGAGGCGTTGTCGTCCATGTCGTCCAAGGCCCTGGAAGGCGTCAGGATCCTGGATCTCAGTCGGGTGCTGGCCGCCCCGCTGGCGGGGCAACTGCTGGCCGATCTGGGCGCGGACGTGATCAAGGTCGAGCGGCCCGGCACCGGCGACGAAAGCCGCGAATACGGCCCCCCTTTTCTGAACGACAGCGACGGCAATCCGACGTCGGATGCGGCCTTCTATCTGAGCTGCAACCGCAACAAGCGCTCCATCACCGTCGATCTGGCCTCGCCCGACGGGCAGGAAATCGTGCGTCGCCTGGCGGCTCAGAGCGATGTGGTGCTCGAGAATTTCAAGACCGGCGCGCTGAAGAAATACGGCCTGGACTATGACAGCCTGAAGGCGATCAACCCGCGTCTGGTCTATTGTTCGATCACCGGCTTCGGCCAGACCGGACCGATGGCGCACAAGCCCGGATATGACGGAGTCTTCCAGGCCATGGGCGGGATGATGAGCGTCTCGGGCCTGCCCGACGGCGTGCCCGGCGGCGGACCCATGAAGGTCGGCATCTCCATGGTCGACATCCTGACCAGCCTCTATGCCTCCAGCGCCATATTGGCGGCCCTGCATCACCGCGACGCGGGCGGCGGGACCGGCCAACACATCGACCTGTCGCTGCTGGACTGCGGGGTGGCCTCCCTCAGCCATTTCGCCATGAGCTATCTGGTCTCGGGCGAGATTCCGGCCCGACGCGGCAATGGCGGCTATGGCGGGGTGCCGTCCCAGACCTTCCGCTGTTCGGACCGCGACATCTTCCTGACGGCGGGCAACAACGTCCAGTTCGCGCGGCTGTGCCGGGCTTTGGATCGACCGGAACTGGCCCGCGACCCGCGCTTCGACAATACGGCGGGGCGCATCTGCAATCGCGACGCCCTTCTGGAAATCCTGGATGCCGTGTTCGCGACGCGAACCGCCGAGGACTGGCTGGCACGGCTGGACGTGGCCGATGTGCCGTCCAGCCCGGTCAACGACATCGCCGGGGCCCTGGCCAATCCGCAGATCGTCCATCGCGGCATGGTGCGCGAGATCGACCATCCGGTGGCCGGAAAGCTGAAGGCCCTGAGCAATCCCATCCGCCTGTCCCAGACCCCGATCGAGGACTATGCCCCGCCGCCGCTGGTGGGGGAGCATACGGACGCCATCCTGGCCTCCGTCGGATATGGGCCCGATGCGGTGGCGGCGCTGCGCCAGTCCCGCGTCATCTGAACATCCCTAGTGCGACGGCTCCCCGCGTCGCCCCATGCCATCCAAAGGAAAGCCCGCCATGACCGACAAGATCCTGAGCCGCAAGGACGGCCCGATCGGCCACATGATCTTCAACAACCCCGACAAGCTGAACGCGATCTCGCTGGAGATGTGGGAGGGGATGTCGACCATCATGGCCGACTTCGAAAGCGATCCGGCCATCCGCGTGATCGTGATCTCGGGCGCGGGCGGGGTGTCCTTCATCGCCGGGGCCGACGTCTCGAAATACGAAGAAGAGCGCATGGGCGAGAATGCCCAGGAACACTATGCCCAGACCGGCGAGCGGGGGCTGTCGGCCGTCTATAACTCGACCAAGGTGACCATCGCGGCCATCGACGGCTGGTGTATCGGCGGCGGCATCTCGGTCGCGGTGTCGTGCGACCTGCGCTACTGCTCGTCCAAGTCGAAGTTCGGCCAGCCGGCCATGCGCTATGGCATCGGCTATCGCTACAAGAGCCTGTCGCGGCTGGTCGACATCATCGGCGTGCCTGCGTCCAAGGATATGCTGCTGGGCGGGCTGCAGTTCACCGCCGAGGAGGCCTATGCCAAGGGGCTGGTCGGGCGGGTACTGGCCGAGGGCGAGGAATTCGACGCCTTCATCAAGAAGACGGCGTCCCAGATCGCGGGCGGGGCGCCCCTGACCGCCGAACAGGTCAAATACACCATGGCCACGATCCTGAAGGATCCGGCCGATCGCGATCTGGCCAAATGCGAGGAGATGTTCCAGACCTGCTATGCGTCCTCGGACTATAAGGAAGGCATTCGGGCCTTTGCCGAGAAGCGCAAGCCGGTGTTCACCGGCGCCTGACCGGAGCCGTGACCATGCAGGACAAGATCGTCGTCATCACCGGGGCCTCTGGCGCGCTCGGCCGTGTTGTAGCCGCGCGGGTCGCAGCCCTGGGCGCGCGGGTCGTGGCGGTCGATCATGCGGCCGAGGCCCCCCCGGGCCTGGCCGAGGCCTTGGGCGAGCACGGTCTGATCCGCGGGGGTGTGGACCTGTCCGACGCCGCCGCCGCGGAGGCTGCGATCACGGCGGCCGGATCGGTCGACGTCCTGATCAATATCGCGGGGGGCTTCGCCTGGGAGACAGTGTCGGAGGGGGATGTCGCGACCTGGGATAAGCTGTATCGCCTGAATGTCTTGACGGCACTGAACGCCTGCCGCGCCGCCCTGCCGCATCTGGTCGCCAGCGGTGCGGGCCGGATCGTCAACATCGGGGCCAATGCGGCGCACAAGGCCGCGACCGGCATGGGGGCCTATGCGGCGTCGAAGGCGGGCGTGCATCGTCTGACCGAGGCCCTGGCCGAGGAGTACAAGGGCCGCGTCACGGTCAATGCCGTCCTGCCCTCCATCATCGACACCCCGGCCAATCGCAAGGATATGCCGGGTGCGGATTTCGGGACCTGGGTCACGCCGGACGAACTGGCCGAGGTGATCCTGTTCCTGGCGTCCGACGCGGCCAGTGCCGTCACCGGGGCCCTGATCCCGGTCACGGGCCGGGTCTGAGCCCATGACCTATCGCGGCAAGTGGCTGAACGATCCCAAGGAGGTCCTGTTCGAGGTCGCCGATCGCGTCGCGCGCATCACCCTGAACAAGCCCGAAAAACGCAACGCCCTGTCGCCCCAGACGCTTCAGGATCTGCACGACGCCCTGTTGGAGGCGGACGACCGGCTGGACGTCAATGTCATCATCCTTCAGGGCGCGGGCAAGGATTTCTGCGCCGGCTACGACCTGGCTGGGGTCTATGCCGGGCGTCAGGCCGAGAGTGAGATCGAGGCTTCCGCCTATCGTTCGTCCTCGGGCAGCTATGACGACGACGCCTGGTTCATGGAACGGCAACAGGCCCTGACCACGGTCATCTTCGACCTGCACAAGCCGGTGATCGCGCGGGTGCACGGCAACTGTCTGGCAGGGGGCACCGACCTGGCCCTGATGTGCGATTTCGTGATCGTGTCGGACGAGGCGAAGATCGGCTTTCCCGCCACCCGCGCCAACGGTTCGCCGCCCAACCATATGTGGATCTATCATTGCGGTCCGCAGTGGGCGAAGCGGATGCTGATGACCGGCGACAGCATCCTGGGCCGCGATGCGGTGACCATCGGCCTGGCCCTGGAATCGGCACCGGCAGATGGGCTGGATGCTTGTGTGGATGAACTGGCGCGGCGGCTGTCCTTCGTCGACAACGAACTGCTGTCGGCCCACAAGCGGATCGTCAACCTGGCCCTGGAGGCCATGGGGGCCAAGATGATCCAGCGGCTGGCGGCCGAGAACGATGCCCGCGCCCACCTGTCCAAGGGACCGCGCCGGACGCAGTTCAAGGCCGATATGGCCGAGCATGGACTGAAGACCGCCCTGACCCATCGCGATGCGCCATTTGGCGACGGAATCGTGCGTTTGCGCCAGGATTGACGCTGCACCGCAGCGATCGGTGGCGCGATCAGGGACCTGGCGGCGTTTCGACGGTTTTACACGCGGGGCGGGACGGCTAGTCTCCCGGCTTCGGCGTCCGGTGTTCGGTCGCGAAGACGGACTGTCCATGCTGCTCGAATCCGGCCCGCTTCCGCTTTATCACCAGCTGGAACAGGACCTGCGCGCGCGCCTGCACGCCGGTCAGTATGCGCCGGGCGATCCCCTGCCGTCCGAGGAGCGGATCTGCGAGCAGTACGGCGTCAGCCGGATCACCGTCCGCCGCGCCCTGGATGCGCTGATCGCCCAGGGTCTGATCGTCAAGCGGCGCGGGGTCGGCTCCTTCGTGGCGGAACCCAAGACGGGGGCCCGCACCATTTCCCTGCGCGGGTCGCTGGACGAGTTCCTGTCGGGCGCGGGCGTGATGGAGCCGGACCGGCTGTCCCTGACGCATGACGCCCAAAATGCCCAGGCCGCCGCCATCCTGAACCTGCCCGAGGACGCCCAGCTGACCCGAATCGAACTGGTCAGCCGGATCGACGGCGAGCCGACGGCCCATCTGGAAATCTATTTCCCGCATGAGGTCGGGCGCCAGCTGGAGCATCACGATTTTCTGAAGGCGGGGGTGCCGATCATCCGGGCCGTCGAGCGGCGGCTCAATGTCCGGGTCAGCCGCGCCCAGCAGAAGATCGAGTCCAGCACGGCGGGCGAGGTGGCGGCGGCCCATCTGGGCCTGCAAGCTGGCGATCCGGTCCTGTTCGTGACCCGCGTCTACTACCTGGCCAGCGGCCAGCCGATTGAGGCCGTCTTCGTGCGCTATCACCCCGCGCGATACAGCTATGTGATCGAGTTCAATGCGGATGGCCGGGGCCGGTAGGCCCATCCTTGTTTGAGTTGACGCATGGATGTGAGGTGAGAAGGGTTCATCACAGCGAGCACAACGACGGCACGGCGAACACGACGGGATCGGGACTGGGGGTTCGGTCGTCCCTCGCGCGTTTCAGGATCGGCGGCCAAGCCGCCCTTTCTCTTGCGCATACCGTTCGGAGCAGGTGATCGACGACCTTGATGACCGCTCGGTCCCGTTGTGCCGTCGTTGTGCTCGCCGTGATGAACCTCTCGCGACGCCGCCACCTTAACCGACGAATGCGCCAGACCTAAGAATCGAGAAAGCGAACATCATTCGAAAAAACTGTCACCAGTCCCTTGCGAGCCCTTACTTGTTATGACAGCATGACGTCATAAGAAAAGACACAGGGAGACGTCGTCATGGTGAAGTCGCTGGATCCGAAGAAGATCAAGTCCGCGCAGCGCGCGCTTGAAGTGCTGGAGTATTTTTCTGACACCCGCCCGACGGCCACCGTCATGGATATCGCCCGGTCCATGGGCTATCCCCAGTCCAGCACGTCGGAACTGCTCAACTGTCTGGTTTCCCTGGGCTATCTGGAGCGCGACCGTGACGCTCGGACCTACCGCCCGACGGCTCGCGTGGCGGTAATCGGCTCCTCCGTCCAGCCGGAACTGTTCCGCAAAGGGCGCCTTCTGGCCATCCTGGACCACCTGTCCGAAGAGGCTGGCGTCACGGTGACCCTGGCGCACAAGGTCGGGATGTCGATGCAGCACATCCATGTGGTCCGTGCTGCCGAAAACGACGTCGAAATCCCCACCGCCACCGGTCTGGCGACCTCGGCCCCCGGCAAGGCCCTGCTGGCCACCTTCGATCCAAACCTGGTCAGGAAGCTGGTGCACCGCATCAATGCCGAGGCCCCCGAAGGCACGGCCCGCATCTGCGCCACGGAGCTGGCCGACGAGCTGCGCGCCTGTGCCATTCAGGGCTATGCCCTGCACGTCGAGGACGGCCAGGCCAGCCTGTCGATGTTGATCTCCCAGGGCCGCGACGCCCATGCCCTGGTCCTGACCATCCATGGCGAGGCCACGATGTTCGAGGCCCATCGCGATTGGCTGTTGCAGATGGTGCGCGGTGCGATCGCTCGCCTGACCAATCCCGCCATGAGCCGTCCGCTGATCGAGACACCCCTGACCGAGACGGGCGTGGCCGAACCGATGCGCCGCTCCGCCTGATCTTCCTAACCGTCAGACGTTGAACGGCCGCCCCGACTGGGGCGGCCGTTTTCGTTTGTCAGACACCCAGGATCACCGTGGCCTGGCTGGACAGGACGCCGCCATTGCCGTGGGCGAGGGCGCGTTCGGCCCCGGCCACCTGGCGGTCGCCGCACTCGCCGCGCAGCTGGCGCACCGCCTCGACGATGGTGAACAGGCCATACATTCCGGGGTGACAGCAGGACAGGCCGCCGCCATTGGTGTTGACGGCCAGGGCCCCGCCCGGTGCGATCGCGCCGTCCTGGACGAACCGCCCGCCCTCGCCCTTGGGACAGAAGCCCAGGTCCTCCAGGAACAGGATCGTGTTGATGGTGAAGGCGTCATAGAGCTGAACCACGTCGATGTCGGACGGTCCTAGGCCTGCCTGGGCATAGGCGCGCGCGCCCGAGGCCTGGGCCGCCGTGACCGTCAGGTCGTCCAGCCAGCCGATCTCGCGATGATGGGTCTCGGCCGCCGCCCCCAGGACATGGACTGGCTTTCGCTTCAGGTCGCGGGCCCGGTCGGCGCGGGTCATGACGACGGCCGCCGCGCCGTCCGTGACCAGACAACAGTCCAGCACCGTCAGCGGATCGGAAACCCGGCGCGAGGCCAGATAATCGTCCATGGTCAAGGGATCGCGCTTGAAGGCCTCCGGGTTCAGCTGGGCCCAGGCGCGCGCGGCCAGGGCGACCGCCCCCAGCTGTTCGCGCGTCGTGCCGTACTGATGCATATGGCGCGCGGTCGCCAGGGCATAGGAACTGACCGGATTCAGGGGGCGATAGGGAGCCTCGTAGCGCATCGGCTGGACAGTCGAGACCAGCTTGCCCGTCGCGGTCGCCTGGTTCGATCCATAGGCGATCAGCGCGCAGTCGATCAGTCCGGCATCCAGCAGGCAGGCGGCGTGCTCCACATAGGTCTGGAAGGCCGAACCTCCCGTACGGTTGTTGTCGGTGACCCTGGGCCGGATACCCAGATACTGGGCGAACGACAGCCCGCCCATGGTGTCGGTCGGGTGGCAGAAGAACAGGCCGTCGACGTCGGCAAGGGTCAGTCCCGCGTCCTCCAGTGCCATACCGGCGGCTATGGCGGCTAGATCCGACGCCTCGAAGCCCGGCGCGCGCCCCTGGCCGAAGGTGGCGGCCCCGACGATGGCTGTGCGGCCGGAGGGAAAGCCGCTCATTGGCCGCCCTCCACGGGATCGAAGATCACCACAGGCTCGCCTTCCTGGTCGATGATCCGTGCACGGACGGCCATGCCGATGGTCACGGCTTCGGGGTCCAGTCCCTCGACCCGGCTCATCATCCGGACGCCCTCGTCCAGGTCGATCAGGGCGACGTTATAGCTGGGCTCGGGCGGCTTCTTGCGGACCACGGTGGTGGAATAGACGACCCCCCGGCCCGAGGCCTCGACCCATTCCAGATCGCGGGCTCCCGTCCCCGGCGCGACCGCCCGCGGATAGAAGACAAAGGCCCGCGTGCCCCGGGAGCGCTGGATCATGAATCGACCCTCGGCCAGGAAGGCCCGGAATTCGGCGTCGGGGTGGGTGACGTCCATGGATCAGTTGCCGACGAAGGCGGACTTGCGCTTTTCCTTGAAGGCCGTCGTGCCCTCGCGGAAATCCTCGGTCTGGACCATCAGCGGCTGGATGTTGGCCTCGAAATCCAGGGCTTGGTCGAAATTCTGGGCCGGGGCCGCCTCGAACTGACGCTTGGCCATGCCGATGGCGATGGTCGGGGCGTTGACGAAGGAGGAGGCCAGTTCCCGCGCCTTGGCCAGGGCCTCGCCGGGCGGTGTGGAATAGAGAGCCAGGCCCAGCTGGTGTGCTTCGGTGCCGCTGACGAATCGGCCGGAATACATGATCTCCTTGGCGCGCTGGATCGGGACGTGGCGGCTGAGCAGATAGGCCGCGCCCCCGTCGGGAGCCAGGCCGATGTGGCGGAAGGCAAACTGGAACCGGGCGTTCTCGGCCGCCACGATGATGTCGGTAGACAGGGCCATGGCCCAGCACATACCGATGCAGACGCCCTCGACCGCACTGATGACCGGCTTGTTGGTATTAGCGATGGCCCGCGACATCCGATGCATATGCCGCATCCGGTAAAGCGAGCCGCGAATCCCGCCGCCACCCATCTCGCCCACATCGGCCCCGGCGCTGAAGTCCGACCCCGCCCCGGTCAGGATGATCACGCGAACCTCGTCGTCGTCCTGGCATTTCTGGAAGGCCGCCTCGATGTCCAGTCGCATGGCCAGCAGGATGGCGTTCTTGCGCTCCGGCCGGTTGATGGTGACGGTCGCGATGCCGCCCTCGATGGTCAGGTCGATGGCCATGCCGGTCTCCTTTGATGTGCGACCGGCATAGCACCGGGCCTCGGTCGATGACGACCCAAGTGCGACCTTTGCGTCCGGCCATATCGCGGCTGCGATAGGGGCCGGGGCTTGCTTGTGGCACCGCACGCGCCGGTCAAATTGGCCCCGTGCAGACGTTTGACGCCCATCCCTTCGATCCGCCCACCGGCGTCGCCGCCCTGCGGGCCGAGGTGCGCGCCTTCATCGCCCGCGAGGCACCGGTGACGGATGCGGCGGGCCGGGCCAACAGCTGGGCCGTCTGCGATGCGGACTTCTCGCGCGCCATGGCGCGGGCCGGCTATGTCGGCATGACCTGGCCGAAACAGTACGGTGGGCATGAGCGGCACCCCCTGCATCGCTATGTGGTTCTGGAGGAACTGCTGGCGGCCGGGGCCCCCGTCGGTATGCACTGGATCGCCGATCGCCAGAGCGGGCCCCTGCTGCTGCGATACGGCACCGAGGAACAGCGCCGGCAGTGGCTGCCGTCCATCGCGGCGGGCGAGACCTATGTCTGTATCGGCATGAGCGAACCGGGCGCGGGTTCGGACCTGGCCTCGATCCGGACCCAAGGGGTGCGCGACGGCGAGGGCTGGCGCATCACCGGCCAGAAGCTGTGGACCACAAACGCCCACAATGCCCATCTGATGATCGCCCTGGTCCGCACGGTCGAGGGATCGCAGCGGAACGAGGGTCTGACCCAGTTCCTGATCCCCATGGATGCGCCGGGCGTGACGGTGCGGCCGATCATCGACCTTGTCGGGGGGCACGACTTCAACGAAGTCTTCCTGGACAATGTCCATGTGCCGGATGCGGCGAGAGTGGGCCCCGAAGGCAACGGCTGGACCCAGTGCACGGCGGAGCTGGCCCTGGAACGGTCGGGGCCGGAGCGATACCTGTCCAGCTATTCGGCGCTGACCGAACTGATCCGGTTCGCCGGTCCCGATCCCGACCCGGTGCTGGCCGGGGTGATCGGGCGGCTGACGGCGGAGCTCTGGACGCTGCGCCACATGAGCCAGTCGACGGCCGCCAAACTGGCCGCCGGCCAGGACCCGGCGCTGGAGGCCGCGATCGTCAAGGACCTGGGCAACAGTTTCGAACAGGACCTGCCGCGCGCCATACAGGCGGCTCTGGACGGGGCGGACGATCTGTCGGACGTGGGCGACCTGGCGAGGGTCCTGGCCCTGCTGCTGCAGGTGTCGCCGTCGTTTTCGTTGCGGGGTGGCACCCGCGAAATCCTGAGGGGCATCATCGCCCGGGGGCTGGGACTGCGATGAGCGACGCCCGATCCATGCTGGTCGAGACGGCCGATCGTCTGTTCACGGACCTGTCCGCCAGTCCGGATGCGGCCTTTGGCGAAGTCTGGCCGGAACTGAACGAAGCTGGGTTCGCCGCCCTGATGCTGTCCGAGGACGAGGGTGGATTCGGCGGTGACTGGGGCGACCTGTTCGCCGTGGTCCGGCTGGCGGGGTTTCACGCCCTGGCCGCGCCGCTCGGAGAGGCCGCCCTTGCAGCCTGGGCCCTGGCGCGGGCGAAACTCGATCCGGTCGAAGGACTGGCGACCCTGGCACCCGTCGTGGAGGGTGCAATCGACGGAGACCGCTTCACCGGTTGCCTGCGCGGCGTGCCCTGGGGAAGACAGGCCCAGGTCGCGGTCGCGACCCTGGACGGGCGACTGCTGCGCCTTTCAGTGGCCGATGCGGTGGTGACACGGGGCTTCAGCCCGGCGGGCGAACCGCGCGACCGTCTGACCTTCGACAACGCGCCGGTTCAGGCGGCGGCCAGCGACATCGACCTGTTGGCCTGCGGGGCCTTCCTGCGGACGGCGCAGATCGCGGGGGCCCTGGATGGTGCGCTGGCGGCCTCGATCGCCTATGCCAACGACCGGGTGCAGTTCGGTAAGCCGATCGCCAAATTCCAGACGGTGCAGCAGAATCTGGCCGTCTTCGCGGTCGAGGCGGCGGCGGTGAACACGGCGGGACAGGCGGCCGCACGCGCCGCCGATGCCGGGGAGGCGGATTTCGAGTTCGCAGCGGCCAAGCTGCGGGCCAACGCCGCCGCCGGACAGGGGGCTGCCCTGGCGCATCAGGTCCATGGCGCGATCGGCTTTACGCGGGAGTATCCGCTGCACCGCTTGACCCGCCGCCTGACCGGCTGGCGATCCGAGTTCGGCGGGGATCGCTTCTGGGCCGAGCGCCTGGGCCGCCGTGTCGCCGCCCTGGGCCCAGAAGGGCTTTGGCACGAACTGGCCCGCCGCGCCGACGCCGCCTGACGCCAAGGACCGATCATCATGCCCCACGCCGTCATCGTCTCGACCGCCAGGACCCCGATCGGGCGGGCCTTTCGCGGGGCCTTCAACAATACCCACGGCGCGGACCTGGGGGGCCATGTCGTGGCGGCGGCCCTGGCGCGGGCCGGGGTCGAGCCGGGCGCGGTCGAGGACGTCATCCTGGGCTGTGCGACGCCCGAGGGACCGACCGGCAACAATATCGCGCGCCAGTCCGCGATCCGGGCCGGATGTCCGGTCGGGGTGCCCGGCTTCACCCTGGACCGGAAATGCTCGTCGGGCCTTCAGGCCGTGGTCCTGGCCGCCCAGCGGGTGATGGCGGGCGAGGCGGACATCTTCGTGGCGGGCGGGGTGGAGAGCGTCTCCCTGACCCACCATCACATCAACCGGCACCGCAATCGCTCGGACTGGCTGCTGGAGCACAAGGCCGACATCTATGCGCCGATGATCGCCACGGCGGACACGGTGGCACGGCGATACGGCATCAGCCGCCAGGCCCAGGATGCCTATGCCCTGGAAAGCCAGAACCGGGTGGCGGCGGCCCAGGCCGCAGGCCGGTTCGATGCCGAGATCGTGCCGCTGGAAAGCATCAAGCAGCTGACCGACAAGGCTGGAACGATCACAGGCGAGGAGGTCGTCACCCTGACCAGGGACGAGGGCAATCGGCCGGAGACGACCTTGGACGGCCTGTCGGCCCTGAAGCCCATCATGGGCGAGGATGCCTTCATCACAGCCGGAAACTCGTCCCAGCTTTCGGACGGGGCCAGCGTCTGCGTGATCATGTCGGACACGGAGGCGAACCGGCGCGGCCTGACGCCGCTGGGTCGTTTCACCGGCTTTGCCGTGGCGGGTTGCGAGCCGGACGAGATGGGGATCGGTCCCGTGCTGGCGGTGCCCAAACTGCTGGCGCGACACGGTCTGGGCATCGACGACATCGACCTGTGGGAGCTGAACGAGGCCTTTGCCTCCCAGGTCCTGTACTGCCGCGACACCCTGGGCATCGACCCGGAGCGGTTCAACGTCGACGGCGGGGCGATCGCGGTCGGTCACCCCTATGGCATGAGCGGCTCGCGTCTGGTCGGACATGGGCTTATCGAAGGGGCACGGCGGGGTGCCCAGCGCGTCGTCGTGACCATGTGCATCGGCGGAGGCATGGGCGCCGCCGGTCTGTTCGAGATCGACCGATGACCGACCATTACGCCGCCTTCGACCGTCTGAAATTCGATCGGCCCGCGCCCTGGGTCCTGCGGATCACGATCAGCAATCCGGGCAAGTCCAATGCCGTGACCCCGGCCATGCACCGCCAGCTGGAAGACGTCTGGGCCGCCGTGGACGCCGACCCGCAAACGCGCGTGACGATCATCACGGGCGAGGGCCGGGCCTTCTGCGCCGGGGGAGCTCTGGACGATATGCCGACCGCCGGCGTGCTGGACCCGAACCAGCAGGTGTCCAAGGACTTCAACAATGCGGTCCGGCTGGTGCGGGGCATCATCGATGCCCGAAAGCCGATCGTGTCGGCCATCAACGGCGCGGCGGTGGGGGCTGGCCTGGCCATCGGCCTGCTGGCCGACGTCTCGATCGCGTCAAAGACCGCAATGCTGCTGGACGGCCATGTACGGATCGGGGTGACCGCCGGGGACCATGCCGCGATCGTCTGGCCCCTGCTGTGCGGCATGGCCAAGGCCAAATACTATCTGCTGACCAACCGGCCCATGACGGGGGAGGAGGCGGAGCGCAACAACCTGGTCTCCCTGGCCGTGGAGGCCGAGGCGCTGGAGGCCACGTCGATCGAAGTGGCCAGTGAGCTGGCCGCCGCCGCCCCGACGGCCGTGCGGATGACCAAATATGTCCTGAACCACTGGCTACGGCAGCAGTCGGCGATCTTCGACCTGTCGGCCGCCTTCGAGATGGTCAATTTCTGCGGGGCCGAGGCGACCGAGGCCATGGCGGCGATGGCGCAAAAGCGCGCGCCCGATTTCAAATCCGATGTGACGTTCTGAGGGGCCGCGGATGACCGACACCGAAACCGGCATGGACCTGACCGCCCTGTGCGACGGGGTGCGCGGCGTCCTGTCGGAACAGGCGTCGCACGAGAGGGTCAAGGCCTTTACCGACGCGGAACTGGGGCTGGACCAGGCGCTGTGGGATCAGGCTGCGGCCCTGGGCTGGACCGCCCTGTCTGCACCCGAGGCTTTCGGCGGACTGGGCCTGGGCGCGCTGGAACTGGGTGTCGTGCATCAGGAACTGGGTCGCGCGGTGGCCCCCCTGCCATGGCTGGGCACCATGCTGGCCATCGAGATTCTGTCCCAAGCGAGCGAGAGCGCCCAGGTCGCGGCCTGGATCGAGGGACTGGCGACGGGCAGCCGGATCGGCGCGGTTTCCATGATCACGCCGGGCGGCTTGTCCACGGATCTGAGCCTGTCGTCAGGCCCGGACGGCCTAGTTCTGAATGGCCTTGCCGGCGATCTGCTGGATGGAGCGGCGGCGGACCTGCTGGTCCTGCTGGCCCGTCAGGCGGACGGAAGCCTCGCCTGGGTGGTGGTGGAGCCGCGGGTCGACGGCGTCACGCTGGAAAAGATCACGACCGTCGATCGGACCCGGCACCTGGCCCAGGTCCGCTTCGCCGCACTCGCGTTGCCGTCCGACCGACGGCTGGTCCTGGATGCCGAGGGCGTGGGCCAGGCGCTGCTGGCCCAGGCGTCGCTGGCGATCGCCGCCGACTGCGACGGCGGCGCGAACGCCATTCTGGAACTCACCCTCGACTATCTGAAGACCCGCCAGCAGTTCGGAAAGCCGATCGGCTCGTTCCAGGCGCTGAAGCACCGCTGCGCCGAGCACAAGATCGCCCTGGTCGCCTCGGGCGGTCTGCTGGCCGAGGCGACGACCCGGCTTGCGCGGGGAGACGGCGAGGCCCTGCGCTTCGCCCTGGCGGCCAAGGCACTGTGCGCCTCAGTCTATTTCCGCATCGCCGAGGACGCGGTCCAGCTGCACGGCGGCATCGGCTATACCTGGGAGCATCCCTGCCATCTGTATCTGAAGCGCGCGCGGCTGAACCAGCAGCTGTTCGGGGGCGAGGCCGCACACCTGGATCGGGTCGCGCAGCTGTTGCTGGCGGCGGCGTGAGATGACCATGACCCTGTCCCCACCGACCGCTGCCCCGGCTCGCGTCTTCGACCCCCTGGCGCACAAGGAAAACCTGACCGCCTTCCGGGCCGAGGTCCGGGCCTGGTTGCAGGCGGTGGTGCCCGCCGACTGGCAGATGCGGATGACCGGGGCGACCGAGGCCGACTATGTCGCCTTCCAGCGTTGGTGGTTTGCCGAAATGCAGAAGGTCGGCCTGGCCACGCCGCACTGGCCCCGCGAGTGGGGCGGCGCCGACATCGGCATCCGGCACCAGACCATCATCTTCGAGGAGGTGGCACGGGCCGGGGCCCCGGGGCCCGAGCTGTTCGTCATCTCGCTGTACCACCTTCCGGCCACCCTGTTCGGTCATGGATCCCAGGCGCAGCGGGACCGCTATCTGACCGGGGTGAAGGAACGCGGCGAGGTCTGGTGCCAGGGCTTTTCGGAGCCCAATGCCGGATCGGACCTGGCCTCGCTGCGGACACGGGCCGAGCGCCGGGGCGACGTCTATGTGGTCAATGGACAGAAGGTCTGGTCCTCCTACGGGGCCTTTGCCGACTATTGCCTGCTGCTGGCCCGCACCGATTTCGAGGCCCCCAAGAAGCAGGCCGGGATCACCTATTTCATCCTGGACATGAAGGCCCCCGGCGTGACGGTGCGTCCGATCCGCCAGGCGACGGGCCAGTCAGAGTTCTGCGAAATCTTCTTGGACAATGTCGAGATTCCGGTGGCCGACCGGATTGGCGAAGAGAACGCGGGCTGGATGATCGCCCAATCGACCCTGTCGGCTGAGCGAGGCCTGATCATCTTCGAACTGTCCGAACGGATGGCCCGCGCGTTCGATGCGGACCTGTCGGAGGCCAAACGCACCGATGCGGCCTGGCTGAAAGACGATCAGCTTCGGCGCGAGTTCACCGCCGCCTATTCGGACATGGTCACGCTGCGCCTGATGATCCGGGCCATGATGCAGGAGGTCGAGGCCGATCCGCACATGGGTTCGGCCACCCTGCCGACCTATATCAAGATCCATTTCTCCGACATCCTGCGGCGCTATACCGATTTCCGCGTGCGGATCGGCGGAATGGCGGCCCAGGTGCAGCAGCCAGCGGTGATGGGCGGCGGTCACCAGACCGGCAATGCCATGCACGATTTCATTCTCAGCTACGCCTGGAGCATATCGGGCGGCACGGTCGAGATCCTCAAGACCGTGATCGCCGAGCGCGTGCTCGGCCTGCCGCGCTAGGGGCCCGCCGATGTCTGATACCGAAGCTGCCGTCCTGGTCGATCGTCCCACTGAGGGCGTCGCGCGGATCACCCTGAACCGACCCGAGGCGCTGAACAGTTTCACCTTCGATATGTACGAGGCGCTGATCGCGGCTTTCGAGGGCCTGCGCGACGATCCGGATGTCCGCGTCATCGTCCTGACTGGCGCGGGCCGGGCCTTCTGTGCCGGGCATGATGTGCGGGCCGGGTCGAAGCCGGGCTGGGTGCGGCCGGGTCTGGGCCGGATCCAGGCGGGCAAATACACCATGCGGGTGCTGGGCCAGATCCCGGTCCTGATGCGATCCATGCCCCAGCCGATCATCTGTGCGGTCAACGGCACGGCGGCGGGGATCGGCTATTCGCTGGCCCTGGCCTCCGACCTGGCGATCGCCGCCCGCTCGGCGAAATTCGTCAATGTCATCCACAATGCCGCGACCGGGGCGGAGCTGGGGATGAGCTATCTGTTGCCCCGCGCCATCGGCACCCAGAGGGCGGCCGAACTGTTGCTGACCGCCCGCCCTGTCCTGTCGGACGAGGCCGAGCGGATCGGCCTGGTGCTGCGTGCCGTCGAGGACGAGGCCTTGATGGACGAGGCGCTGAAACTGGCCGACGCCATCGCGGTGAACAGTCCGGTCGGTATCTGGCTGACCAAACAGTCGCTGTGGTTCAACCAGTCGGCGGGCAGTCTGGAAGCGGCGATCGAATTGGAAAACCGTGCGGTCCTGGCCAGCCAGGCGACCGAGGACGCGGTCGAGAAGCGCGCCTCGGCGATGGAAAAGCGCCGCCCGAACTTCAAACACACCTGACGGGCTGCAAGGGCCGCGTCACCCAGAATGAGGATGGATCGATGACGGACGCGATGCGGTTTGACGGCAAGGTCGTGGTGGTCACGGGGGCCGGGAACGGCCTGGGCCGGACCTATGCCCTGCAACTGGCCGCACGCGGCGCCCGCGTGGTGGTCAACGATCTGGGCGGATCGACCGACGGACGCGGCGACGATCAGGCTGCCGCCTCCAAGGTGGTCGAGGAGATCCGCGCGGCGGGCGGCGAGGCTGTGGCCAACTTCGACAGTGTCGCAACCCAGGCCGGTGGGGCGGCCATCGTTCAGACCGCACTGGACACCTGGGGCCGGGTCGATGCGGTCATCGCCAATGCCGGGATTCTGCGGGACCGCAGCTTTTCCAAGCTGAGCGTCGAGGAACTGGACATCATCCTGGATGTCCATCTGCGCGGGACCTATTTCACGGTCCAGCCCGCCTTCAACTGGATGAAGGACAACGGCGGCGGAAACATTGTGGTGACCGCCTCGCCCTCGGGCCTGTTCGGGGCGTTCGGCCAGGCCAACTATGCGGCGGCCAAGCTGGGCATCGTCGGCATGATGCGGGTCATGGCCATCGAGGGCGCGCGGGCCGGGATCAGGGTCAACGCCCTGGCCCCCACAGCCGCCACGCGCCTGACCGCCACGACCGGGATGTCGGGCGAGGCGACCGAGCCCAGGACGCCGCAAGAAGACCCCATGTCGACCGAGCGCGTCTCGCCCCTGGTGCTGGCCCTGGCGCATGAAACCTGTCCGGCGTCGGGCGAAATCTTCAATGCGGGTTGCGGCTGGATCAACCGGGTGGTCGTCGCGGTGACCGAAGGCGTGGTGCTGGACACCTTCAGCCCAGAGGCCGTCGCCGGTCAGTGGGACGCCATCCGCGACACTTCGGCCTTGACCGTGCCCACCGATGCGACGACCTATTGGCACATGATCCAGGAAAAGACCGGCGCCCAGGGCTGATGGGCAACAAGGGCGCGCCGACACCGTCGCTGCTCGACCTGCTGGATCTGCAGGATGTCGGATCCGACTATTTCCGCTCGCGCCATACCGAGCCGAACCTGTCGGGGGCCCTGTTCGGGGGCCAGGTGCTGGCCCAGGCCTTGCGGGCCTGTCTGTTCACCGTCGCGGACCGGCCCGTGCATTCGCTGCACGGCTATTTCATCCGGCCGGGGGCTGAGGCCGAGCCCGTCGTCTATCAGGTGGAGCGGACGCGGGACGGCCGCAACTTCACCACCCGACGGGTGATCGCCCTGCAGAACCGCAAGGCCATCTTCCACATGGAGGCCTCGTTCCATGACGGCGACGAGGGCATCAGCCATTCGCGGGCCGCGCCGGTGGTGCCCGGCCCGGACGAGGTCTCGGCCGAGGACCCGTTCGAGCGTGCCATGCACGATGCCTTCGAGCCCAACGGCGAGGTGCTGAAGCTGCTGCCCCTGGTCGAGCGGCGGATGATTCCTGTGGACTCCACGCGGAGGCCAGGCGAGGGCGAGGCGCGGCGTCTGCTGTGGATGCGAGCGCGCGAACAGGGCCTGTCGGACGACGCCCTGCGGGCCTGCGGCCTGGCCTATCTGTCCGACTTCTGGCTGGGCGGCGTGGCCAAGATCCTGCATCCCGATGCGGTGCGGCAGAAGCTGACCAGCGTCGATCACGCCATGTGGTTTCACCAGCCGACCGATCCCTCTCAATGGCTGCTTTACGACATGGAAAGCGACTGGGCGGGGGCCGCGCGCAGCCTGGCGCGGGGCCGGATCTTCGACCGAGCGGGCCGGCTGGTCGCCTCGGTGGCGCAGGAGGTCTATCTGTTCCCCGGACAGATGCACGAGGTCCCCCGGCGCGGCGACCTGATCGCCTGACCGGATCGCCCATGCGATTGCAGCCGGTCGCGCGGTCCGATGGGGATTGTGCAGCGGCGTCCTGCGCTAAGGTCCGGTCATGAACTTCACCCTGGCCCCCGAAGACGCCACCTTCCAGGCCGAGATGCGGACCCTGATCCGCGATCTTCTGCCCGAGGACATCGCCCGGCGCGGCCGGCGGGGGTTCCATGCCACCCACGACGACATCCGCGACTGGATGCGGATATTGAACGCCAGGGGCCTGGCCGCCACCCACTGGCCGGCCGAGCATGGCGGCACGGACTGGTCGCCGCTGCGAAAGCATCTGTTCCAGGTCGAGCTGCGCGCGGCGGGAGCCCCGGTGCCGGACCAGGCGGCGCTGGAGCTGGTCGGGCCGGTGATCTACACTTTCGGAGATGCGGCCCAGAAGGCGCGGTATCTGCCGGAAATCCTGAACGGCGACACCTTCTGGTGCCAGGGCTTTTCGGAGCCGAACGCCGGATCGGACCTGGCCTCGCTGAAGACCTCCGCCGTTCGGCACGGCGACCACTATGTCGTCAACGGACAGAAGACCTGGACGTCGGAGGCGCACAAGGCGGACATGATGTTCGCCCTGGTTCGCACCGATGCCGAGGCGCGGCCCCAGGCGGGCATCTCCTTTTTGCTGATCGACATGAAGAGCCCCGGCGTCTCGGTGCGGCCGATCTACACGATCAACGAGGGTCTGAGCGTCAATGAGGTCTTCTTCGACGATGTCCGCGTGCCGGTCGAGAATCGGGTGGGGGAGGAGAACCGCGGCTGGGGCTATGCCAAATTCCTGCTGACCAACGAACGGACGATGAGCGCGGAGACGCCGTACACCGCCTTCGATCTGGCCATGGTCAAGGACCTTGCTCGGCGCGAAATCCGGGGTGGGCGGCCCGTGATCGAGGACCCCCTGTTCGCGACGCGGCTCGCCCGGTTCGAGATCGAGCTGATGGCCTTGCAGGCGGCTGTATACAGGGTTCTGCACATGGCCGAGGACGATCCGGCCCTGAACGCCACGGCCTCCGTCCTGAAGTTGCGAGGGTCGGAACTGCGCCAGCGCATCGCCGATCTGGCGATCGAGGCCCTGGGCGATCACGGCCTGGCCGTGTTCCCCGATGTCGAGGGGCAGGACAATATGGACGTGCAGGCCCCGGTGCCGCCCGCGCCGGACCATGCTGCGGGCTGGCTGTCGCGGGCGATGTTCCGCCGGGCCACGACCATCTATGGCGGGGCCAACGAGATCCAGCGGACCATTGTCGCCAAGTCCGTTCTGGGCCTGTGAGGGGATAGGCCGATGGAACTGTCCCTGACCCCCGAACAGGCCGCGCTGAAGGACAGTGTCCGGCGCCTGTGCGAGCGCGACTATGGCTTCGAGCATCGGCGGGGTCTGCTTCGTTCCCCGGAGGGGTTCAGCCGCGACCTGTGGGCGACCTTCGCCGAGCTGGGCTGGACCGGCGCCGGGCTGTCGGAGGCCGATTTCGGCTATGGTGGCGGTCCGGTCGAGATGGCCATCGTGCAGGAGGAAATGGGCCGCGCCCTGGTGGTCGAGCCCTATCTGTCCTGTGTAGTCGTCGCGGCCACGGCCATCGCGGCCCTGGGCGATGCGGACCAGAAAGAACGGCTGCTTTCGGGCGTGGTGGGGGGCGAGACGCTGATCGCCCTGGCCCACAACGAGGTCGCCATGCGGGGCGACGATGCCGCCGTCACCACCACCGCGACGCAGGGGCCCTATGGCTGGCATCTGAACGGGCGCAAGGGTTTCGTCCTGGGCGGACCCAGTGCCGACATCCTGCTGGTCTCGGCGCAGACGCCCGGCGGGATCAGCCTGTTCCAAGTTTCTGCCGAGGCCGCCGGGATTGAGATCACAGCCTATCACGCCGTCGATGGACGCCGCGTGGCCGAAATCGCCCTGAACGACGTCCAGGTGGGGCCAGAGGCACTGATCGGTCCGGAAGGCGGGGCCTTGCCAGGCATCGAGCGGGCCGTGGATCACGGCATCATCGGCCTGATGGCGGAATGCGTGGGGGCCATGGACGCCGCTCTGTGGCTGACGCGGGACTATCTGAAGACCCGCAAACAGTTCGGAACCACCCTGAACAGCTTCCAGGCGCTTCAGCACCGCATGGCCGATATGCTGGTGGAAACGGAACTGGCGCGGTCGATGCTGATGGCCGGGGTCGCGGCCCTGTCCGATCCCGATCCTGCTGCCCGCCGTGCGGGCGTCTCGGCCGCCAAGGTCCAGATCAGCGAGGCCGCGATCAAGGTCACCGCCGAGGCGATCCAGCTGCATGGCGGCATCGGGGTGACGGAGGAGTATGTCGTCGGTCATTTCTACAAGCGGGCGGTGCTGGCGCGCGGCCTGTTCGGGGGCATCGACCGGCATCTGGAACGCTTCGCCGCCCACGGGCTGAGGGACGTCGCATGAAGACCCTGGGCGATCTGATCACGCGAGCGGCGCGGTTTGCTCGGGACGATACGGCCCTGGTCTGCGGGGATGTGCGCTTTACGCATCGCCAGCATCTGGACCGAGCGCGGCGGCTGGCCTCGGCCCTGCACAGGGCGGGATGCGGGCATCAGGACCGGGTCGCGGTCCTGGCCATGAACGGCACGGAGTATGCGGAGGCCTTCAGCGCCGCCTGGCTGAGCGGCTATATCCTGGCCACGGTCAATTTCCGTCTGGCGGCACCTGAGATGGCCTGGGTCTTGGGTGACACCGCGCCGCGCGTGCTGATCTTCGAAGATCAGTATGCCGAACGGGTGGCCGGACTTAGGGCCGAGCTGCCCTCCATCCAGACCTGGGTCTGTATCGGCCGGGCACCGGACTGGGCGGTTGAATACGAGGCCTTTCTGGACGGCGGCGATCCGGCGGGTGCCCCCCTGGCCGCCAGGCCCGAAGACATCGCCCACATCATCTATACCTCGGGCACCACGGGTCGGCCCAAGGGGGTGATGCGAAGCCACCGCAACGAACTGGCCATGGGCGAATGCGTCGCCTTCATCATGGACGTGCGGCCACGCGGTCGGATGCTGGAAGTCATGCCGATGTTCCATGCCGGGGCCCAGTCCAGCATATTGGCCCAGATGTGGCGGGGGGGCGAGATCCACATCCATCGCGGATTCGATCCCGGTGCGGTTCTGGCCGCCGTGCGGGACCAGCGGATCACCCATCTGCATCTGGTGCCGCTTATGGTGCAGGCCCTGGTCGATCATCCCGATTTCGAGACCTGTGACCTGACCAGTGTCGAGACGATCCTGTACGCCGCCGCACCCATGCCGGTGCCGGTGCTGCGCCGGGCGCTGGACCGACTGGGGCCGGTTTTCGTCAATGCCTGGGGCCAGACCGAGGGCACGGGGTCGGCCCTGCCCAAGCATCTGCACGCCGTCGAGGGTCCGATGACGGAGCTGCTGGGCTCGATCGGTCATCCCTATCCGTTGGCGGAAATCCGCATCGTCGACGACCAGGGGCGCGATTGCGCGCCCGGCCAGGTGGGGGAGCTTTGGATCCGGGGCGATGCCGTCATGGTCGGCTACTGGAACAACACGGCCGCCACGATCGAGGCCTTTCACGACGGCTGGCTGAAGACCGGCGACATGGGCCGGTTCGACGACTGCGAGCGCATCTTCCTGGTCGATCGCAAGAAGGACATGATCATCTCGGGCGGCGAGAACATCTATTCCCAGGAGGTGGAGCGGGCCATCGCCGAACACCCCGCCGTGTCCCAGGTCGCCGTCATCGGGGCCCCCGATCCGAAATGGGGAGAGAAGGTCGTGGCCTGCGTGATCCTGAACCCCGGTGCCGAGGTCGATGCCGACGGCATCATCGCCCATACGGCGGGACGGATCGCCAGCTACAAGAAGCCCAAACAGGTGCTGTTCCTGGAGGCCTTCCCCTCCCTGCCCAGCGGCAAGGTCAACAAGGTGGCGCTGCGGGCCCTGCATACGGCATCGCATGGATGATCCTGTCGCGCGCGCATTGACCGGGCGGGGCGCGGGCGGACAAACCTGTGGGACGGCGCAGGGGTTGCGCCTGATGGGTCAGGACTGACGATGGCTTCGGCGCGCGATCCGGTGGTGGTGGGGGTCTATGCGACCCAGCAGGCGCGCAGCCTGCCGGGCCGTTCCTCGCACGAACTGCTGATCGAGGCGGTCAAGGGCGCGATCGCCGATGCCGGGATCGATCGCCGCAGCATCGACGGCGTGGCTCTGGACTGGCCGGGGCCGGGCGGCGCGCCGGGCGATTCCGCCAGCTGGGCCCCCTATTTCAACGGCCGCCTGGGCTGGGTCGACAGCCATTTCATGGACACCACCGGCGTGCGCGGCGTGCTGAAGGCCGGGGCCGCCATCCAGGCGGGCCTGTGCGACACCGTGGTGATCGGCAGCGCCCGGGCCGGGCCATTCAACACCACCGGCGCGGCAGTCGGCTCGGGCATGGGTCTGGAGTGGATCGATTCCTATGGTGCTTCGACCATGGCCTATTTCGCCCTGGTGGCGCGGCGGCATTTGCACCAGTTCGGCACGACGCCGGAACAGATGGCCCATGTCGCGGCGGTGATCCGCAATCACGGGCGGCTGAACCCCGAGGCGACCTTGTACGGCGGGCCCGAGGTGACGGTCGCGGACATCCTGGCCTCGCCCATGATCGCCGATCCCCTGCACCGGCTGGACTGCTGCCTGATGAACGAGGGCGGCCATGCCCTGATCCTGACCACGGCGGAACGCGCGCACGACCTGCCGGTCGAAGGGGTGACCGTGGCCGGCGGGGCGATGGAGTTCGCCCAGGGCAACTATATCAACCCACCCCTGTATCGCGACGTCCGGACCCTGGGTACCCAGGCGGTCGCCCGAGCCTTTGCCATGGCGGGCTTGAGCGTGGCGGACGTCGATGTGTTCTGCCTGTACGACCCCTGCTCGTTCGAGGTTCTGCGCCAGTTCGAGATGCTGGGCCTGTGTGCCGAGGGGGAGGGCGGCGACTTCGTCGCGGGCGACCGGCTGACCCTGACGGGCGACTGCCCGACCAATCTGGACGGCGGAATGCTGGCAGGCAGCTGGACCGGCACCAGCCAGCTGACCGGCAAGGTGATCGAGGGTGTGCGCCAGCTGCGCGGCGGCCTGGGACCCCGCCAGGTCGAGGGGGCAGAGGTCGCCATCGTCACCAATGCCGGGTCGGGGGCCCAGCACCTGGAAACCCTGATCCTGACGGGAGGGCTCTGATCGTGAGCCAGGCCGCGTTCGACTTTCCCGTCACCGACCTGTCGCGACCCTATTGGGAGGCGGCGGCCCAGGGGCGTCTGATCGCCCCGAAATGCGACGACTGCGGGCGGTTCTTCTTCGCCCCCGAGATCGCCTGCACCCACTGTTTCTCGCTGAACTGGACCTGGAGCCCCGTCGCCGGCCGGGGCGTGATCTACAGCTACACCACCATCCACCGCGCGCCCCAGCCGGGCATGGCGGCCCCCTATGTGCTGGCGGCGATCGACCTGCCCGAGGGGTTCGCCATGTTCGCCCATGTCGTGGACTGCCCACCGGAGGCGCTGGTGTGCGGCCTGCCGGTCCAGGTCGATTTCCGGCCCCTGCACGACGGGCGGATCGCCCCTGTCTTCAAGCCTCGCTGAGTTCACCCCATGTCCGACGCCCTTCACACCCTGACGCTGCTGGACGTTCTTCAGGAACATCGCCGGTCCTATCCGAACCGCACGGCCCTGGTTCAGGAAGGTCGGCGCTATACCTATGCCGATCTGGAAGAC
>Ga0075012_10001442_pt1 | contig 24203 bp, 21 predicted proteins | sample All_14_2_FD_71474 | JGI IMG/M metagenome (GOLD analysis project Ga0075012, IMG submission 71474) | Freshwater microbial communities in response to fracking from Pennsylvania, USA - Allegheny Zone_MetaG_DW_15 | ecosystem: Environmental > Aquatic > Deep subsurface > Groundwater > Drilled...
CGAAGAACGCCCACTCCGCATCCGACATCAAACCACGAACCAACACCGCTCTCCGCAAAGAACAGCCTTGAATCAGCGATCAGGCGATTTGGGAATCCTCTTTGTCCACACGGCCTAGTGAGGGTTCAGGTCAAGAAGTGGGGCAACAGTGCCTCAGTGCGTATCCCAGCGTCGGTGATGTCGGCGGCAGACCTGCGAATCGACCAGTCCGTCGATGTCCGCGAAGAGGGGAGATGTGTGATCATCGAACCCGTGACCGCGCCCGTGTTTGAACTCGACGATCTTCTGGCGCGCATGACGCCCGCCCGCTACAACCAGCCGCGCGGCATGATGATCGCCTGCCCCATGACCTCTCGGATCAAGGGCTATCCTTTCGAGGTGGTCGTGAGCCGCGAGCCGGACAGCGCCGTCCTGGCTGACCCGATCAAGAGCCTAGACTGGCGCGCGCGCCGGGCGATCTTCAAGGGCAAGACAGCACCCGAAAGCGTTGCAGAAGCCCAGGCCAAGCTGAAGGCCCTGCCCGGCTTCTGAGCATCGATCGCTTCTTCCCCGCCGACCGCCAGCCCGTTGTCCGGGAGGGCGAGGGGGCCCGGCCCACATTGACGCCGTCGAGCCTCAGATGCGGAGGCGCGCCCGCTGTCCTCACCCCACCGGTTTCAGATTGTCATCCGAGTTCCGATCGATCCATTTGTTGTATGGGTCCACCCCTGCAAAGGTCGGCTTGGTCGCCGTGACGAAACGGAAGGTCTGGGTTCCCGTCTGGATCGGACGCCGCTCGAACGCCAGGACGTCGGACCGGTCGAATGCCCCCTCCCCCGGCTTGGCACTGAACAGGCCGATGTCGAAGGTCTCGTTCAGAGGGGCTTCGGTCTCCACCCCCTTGCCATCGACATACAGTTTCCGGGCATCGACGGTGATCGATACGGCCCATTTGCCGTCCGGCCTCTGCACGGCCGAGGTGGCCGTCGTCCGCACGTCATACAGGGTGATCCTGGAGAACAGGTCGGTGATCAGCGCCTGTTTCTCGGCTGGAGCATTGGCCCGCAGCAAATCAACCAGATCGACCGACCGGGCATAGGGCGCGCCCTTGAAGGCATACTGGCGCAGCAGGGCGGCCAGGGCCCGGTCCACCGCAGCCTCGCCGATCTGGTCACGCAGCAGGTACATGACCACGGCTCCCTTGCGGTAGTGGATGTATTGCTGGTTCTCGACCCGTTCGAGCGGCAGCTCCTCGAGCCGTTCCGTTCCGCGACCGCGCAGATAGGCGTCCAGTTCATATTTCAGGAACCGACGGATCTTGTCGGGCCCATATATCTTCTCCATCACCATCAGCGCTGAATATTGCGCCAGGGTCTCGGAGGTCAGGGTCATGCCCTGCATGTCGGCCCCGACGATCTGGTGCGCCCACCACTGGTGCGCGAACTCGTGGGCGGCAATATAGGTCACATAGTCGATCTTGGTCTCGTCGGAGAAGTCGGCGATGAAGCCGAACCCTTCGGACCAGGCAAAGGTATTGGGCATCGACTGGGCATAGGTGGCATAGGCCGGAAACTCGCTGATCCGCGCCTGCCGGAACTGGTAGGGCGAGAAATGGCCCTGGTAATAGTCCAGGCTGGCGGCCAGGGCCTGCATCATGCGGGGCACGTTCCGGCTGTGGGCCCGGTCGTGATAGATCACCATCTCCACACCTTTGTGGGCCTGGCGCGTGATCTCGTACCGGGCAGACTGCATGGACAGGAAATACAGCACCGGAGACTCGGTCACGAACCGCACCGTGCGCCGGCCGTTTCGCGTCACGTCCGACCGCTGATAGCCGGGGGCCAGGGGCACCTGGTCGGCATCGGTGGTCACGGTGATATCGGCATTGACCCAGTCGGCCCCGATATAGTTCCGGCGAGTCGCCGAAAGGTCTTCCAGCTTCGCAGGGCGCAGTTCGGGCGGAAGTCCGAATTTGCGACGCTTGGCGCGGTCACTGAGCAGGCCGACCGACCGGTCCATGCCGATCATCGGCGCAAACTCGCCATTGGTGACAAAGGTCCCGTTGTCGACCAGGCGGGTGGTGTTGCCGCTGTTCTTGAACCCGCGCTGCTGCAGGACCGTGTTGAACGACACCGTCCGCGTCTCGCCTGGGGCCATCGGCGTATCAAACCGATAGATGCGATAGGCGAACTCGGGCCATTCGCGCACCATCCGCGCGCCCTGGACCGTCAGGACCTTCAGCTCCAGCTCGTCGTTCCAGCGCAGGTGCATTTCCGACAGGGGAGCACCGGTGCGGTTCTCGATCACATAGGAGCCGCGCGTCTCGAGCCGCGGCGCATGCGGATGAAGGTCGAGATCCAGTTTGACGTCGGTGATCGACGGCTGCGGCGTATCCTCGAACCGCAGCAGGGTCTTTTCGTAGTCAGCCTGGAGCTTCTCGACGGTATCGCGATTACGGTACTCATTCCAGACATTGGTGTTGATGAAGATGAAGATGCCGAGCGCCACGAAGGTGGCCAGGGCCACGCCGCCAATGGCCCCTGCCGGCCCCTTCAGACGGTGCGGCAGGCGTCGGAACCGGGGCCAGTAGCGGGTCTCGGCCCCGCGCCGCCACAGCCCATAGGCCAGAACCAGCAGGATGATCGCCCCCGCCGTCCAATAGGCGTTTACCCAGGCAGCGAACATGGCGAATTTGCCCTGGCCGTTCATGTCCGACAGCGGCACGCCCAGGCCTGATCCATAGCGGTACAGGATATGGTCGAAGCCCATGTTGGACAGGATCAGGGTGGAGATCAGATAGACCACCATCACGGCCCAGCCGACGAACTTGTTGGGAGACAGGGACTGAACCACAATGGCCAGCACCGCCGTCATGGCAAACCGCAGGGTACCGGGCAGGACATACCAGGCCAGGTATTTGCCGATCTCGTAGTCGAACTGTCCCCTGAAGGTCTGGACCGCGATCCCGGCGATCATGCCGACGATCAGGATCGAGGCCAGGACCAGGATCAGGGCCAGGGTCTTGGGCAGCAGGAAGGTCCAGTCCGGGCTCGACGAGGAGTCGATGATCTCGTGGACCTTGCGGTCGCGGTCGCGCCAGACCAGTTCGCCGGAATAGTAGATGGCCACGATCAGGGCCACGAGGCCGAACGATCCCTGAAGCGCGGTAATCACGACCCGGGTCACCAGATAGACCGGCGTGCCATAGATCTCGCCCGATACCATCAGGATGGTGATGGCGAAGGCAAGGCCCAGGATCATCAGGATCACATAGGCCACGCTCTTGAAGACCAGGGCCATCTCGAAGGTGGTGCGGGCCCACAGCTGGGTCCAGCCGCTGGCAAGGCCATAGGTCGGCGCAGGCAGGGGGCCGGTCGCAACCGGCGCGTCGGGCGCAGCGGCGGCCAGCTTGCGCAACCGGTCGGCCGTGCCCGCCTTGGTCCCGCGCGCGGTCGGCTGATAGAACCAGTAGGTGGCCGCCAGAACACCAAGGCTGACAGCGGTCCAGATCAGGCGGTTCCAGAGGAAGACCCCCTCCAGCGCCACGTTCATCGTGTTCTTCTCGGTCGGGGTCCAGTATTTGGTCACCAGCGAATAGGCCGACGAGCCCAGCGGCTCGGCCCATGCCATGACGGTCTCCAGCTCGGGCTTGGAGCCCAGAACCCCCGTCGCGACCAGATAGGCGATCAGGATACCGACCACCCCGACATAGGTCGCCATCAACGACCGGGTGACGGTGGCCAGCGCAAAGAACAGGGCCGAGGTCAGGAAGACGCCCGGCAAACCCATGATAAAATAGGCATACAGATAATCGCCGGGTCTGAACGGCCCGATCGTCTCATGGTCGACCCAGGGTGCGATGGTGCCCGCCAGCATCCCGATCGACACGCTGACGAAACACAGGGCCGTGGCGGCAAAGGCACCGGCGAAACGCCCGTACAGATAGTCGAACCGGGTCATCCGCGTGGACTGGACGATGGGCCCGAACCCCGACTGGATGTCCCTGACGATCACATTGGCCACCATGACGGTGGAGCCCAGCATGAAGAACAGGGCCATCGAGACGTGGATGGCGGCCAGGAAATAGGGTGCGTTCTTGTAGACGTTTCCGCCCGCGCTGACGTCGACATTGGGCACGGCGATGACGCCGAAGCCGATCAGGGCGAACAGTATGCCGATGACCCAGAAGGCCGGCTGGCGCAGCTGGTAGCGGAATTCGAAGGCGGCGACCTTGAGGAACATGGTCAGGCCCTACGCCGCAACTTTGCGCGAGGCGCTGAGCGTCGAGAAATAGACGTCCTCGAGCCCGCCGGAGACCGGCTCGAACCCTTCGCCCGGGCGACGGTCGGACAGGACGTGAATCACCGTCTTGCCGGCGAACAGTCGGGTCGAGATCACCTCGTATGTGGTCTTGGCCTCGTCCAGCGCCTCCTTGTCGATGGTCTTCTTCCAGACGCGACCTTCCATGGATTTCAGCAGTTCGGCAGGCGATCCCTGCAACTGGATCTTGCCGCCGGCCAGCACCGCCATGCGTGGACACAGGTCGGCGACGTCTTCCACGATATGGGTCGACAGGATGATCACAACCTGTTCGCCGATCTCGGCCAGCAGGTTCAGGAAGCGGTTGCGCTCCTCGGGGTCCAGGCCTGCCGTGGGTTCATCGACGATGATCAGCTTGGGATTGCCGATCAGGGCCTGGGCGATGCCGAACCTTTGACGCATGCCCCCCGAGAACCCCGCCAGCGCCTTCTTGCGTACAGTCCACAGGTTGACCTGCTGAAGAAGGCTCTCGACCGTCGCCTTGCGATCCTTGGCCGAGGCGATGCCCTTGAGCACCGCCATGTGATCGAGCATGTCGTAGGCCGAGACGCGCGGATAGACGCCGAAATCCTGGGGCAGATAGCCCAGGGTCCGCCTCAGCTTCTCCGGGTCCTTGATCACGTCGATGCCGTCGAAATCGATCGAACCGGACGTGGGGGTCTGCAGCGTCGCGATCGACCGCATCAGGGTCGACTTGCCTGCGCCGTTCGGACCCAGGAGGCCGAACATGCCCGTCGGCACCTCCAGGCTCACATCATCGAGTGCCCGTGTCCCATTGGCATAGACATGGACGAGATTCTTGATCGACAGCATCGCGAGCCCCTCAACTAGTCAAGCATCCTTGTCACCACCCCCGCATGGCGGCAAGTTACAGAACCGTAAGAATCATATTGACCAGGATTGCCGAACACCTGACGCGGCGTGGCCTGGTCTGCCGGAGGCACCGAAGCGAAAACAGAACAGGAACATCTGGCGCAGCCCGATGCGGGTCTCTATCCTGCGGCCATGGGCGCGACGCCATCGACCGTGACATCCCCCGCGCCGAACACTCCTGAACCGGCTCCGGTCCTGCCTCCCCTGTTCGCCGACTGGTTCGACAGGCGCGGCTGGGCGCTGCGGCGTCACCAGGCCGAGATGATCGCGGCGGGCCGGGCCGGCCATCACGCCCTGTTGGTGGCCCCGACCGGCGGCGGCAAGACCCTGGCTGGCTTCCTGCCCAGCCTGATCGACCTGGCCGAACGCGGACCCCGCCCGGATTTCGGGCCAGGGTCAGGGGTACACACCCTGTATGTCTCGCCGCTGAAGGCGCTGACGACCGATGTCGAGCGCAACCTGATGACGCCGATCCGCGAGATCGGACTGAACATCCATGTCGAGAGCCGCACGGGCGATACCCGACAGTCCAAGAAGCAGCGCCAGCGCGCGTTTCCTCCCGATATCCTGCTGACCACGCCCGAACAGCTGGCCCTGTTCTGCGCCTGGGACGGGGCGCGCGCCTATTTTTCAGACCTGAGATGCATCGTCCTGGACGAGGTCCACGCCATCTGGAGCGGCAAACGTGGCGATCTGCTGAACCTGGGGCTCGGGCGTCTGCAGAGCTTTTCGCCGGGGATGCGGCGCGTCGCCCTGTCGGCAACGATCGACGACCCCCAGCGTATCGCGGACTGGCTATATTCTCCTTCTCCCCTTGTGGGAGAAGGTGGCTCGCGAAGCGAGACGGATGAGGGGTCGGACGATGTCGTAAGTCATCGTGCAAAAACCAGCCCTAGCTCTTCGGCACCGAGTGCCCCCTCATCCTTCAGCCTTCGGCTGCCACACCCCTCCTCAAGGGGAGAAGGGGTCCAGATCGTGAAAGGCGACCCCGGCGCGCCACCGATCATCGATGTGCTGGTGTCGCAGGGTCAGGTGCCGTGGGCCGGCCATACGGGCCAGCACGCCATGCCCGAGGTCTATGAGGTCCTCAAACGGGCGGGGATGACGCTGATCTTCGTCAATACTCGCTGGCAGGCCGAGTTCGTGTTCCAGAAGCTGTGGGAGATCAACGAGGCCACCCTGCCGATCGGACTGCACCATGGATCGCTTGCGGCCGAGCAGCGACGCAAGGTCGAGGCGGCGATGGCGCGAGGCGACCTGCGGGCCGTGGTCTGCACCTCGACCCTGGACCTTGGCATCGACTGGGGCGACGTCGATCTGGTCATCCAGCTGGCGGCACCCAAGGGCGCTTCACGACTGGTTCAGCGGATCGGGCGGGCCAATCACCGGCTCGACGAACCCAGCCGGGCCCTGATGGTGCCGGCCAGCCGGTTCGAGATGCTGGAATGCCAGGCGGCGCGCGAGGCCGTCGCCGCCAATGCCTTCGACTGGGAGCCGCATCATACCGGCACCCTGGACACCCTGGCCCAGCACATCATGGGGGTGGCCTGTTCGGAGCCCTTTGCCCTGGAGTCCCTCCATGCCGAGGTAACCGGCTGCGCCCCCTATGCCGACCTGACCCGGGAGGCGTTCGAGGAGGTGGTCGATTTCGTGGCTACCGGCGGATATGCGCTGCGGACCTATGACCGGTTCGCCCGGATCGTCAGGGACCGCGAGGGCCGCTGGCGGGTTCGTGACGCCGCGACCGCCCAGCGCCACCGGATGAACGTCGGCACGATTGTGGCAGCGGCGACCCTGAACGTCCGCGTCGCCTCCGGACGGAGTGGCCCCTCGCGACAACTGGTCGGCGGACGCAAGATCGGCGAGGCCGAGGAGACCTATTTCGAGCAGATGTCGCCGGGCGACACCTTTATCTTCGCCGGTCAGGTGTGGGCCTTCCGCGGCATCACCGGCATGGACGCCCTCGTCAGCCATGCCCAGGACAAGGACCCCAAGATCCCGTCCTGGGGCGGATCCAAGTTTCCGATGTCGACCTCCCTGGCCGACCGCGTCCGGACCCTGATCCAGGACCGCGACCACTGGCGCGTCCTGCCGCCCGACGTGCAGGAATGGCTTGAGCTTCAGGACAGCCGCTCGGCCATTCCGCGCGCGGATTCCATGCTGGTCGAGACGTTTCAACGCGGAGGGGGCCAGCGCGGCAGCCGCCACTACCTGATCGCCTATCCGTTCGAGGGGGGGCTGGCCCACAACACCCTGTGCATGCTGCTGACCCGGCGGCTGGACCGGCTGGGCATCGGGCCGCTGGGCTTCGTCTGTACCGACTATGCCCTGGCCATCTGGTCGATCAGGCCGATGGACGACCTGGATCTGGACGCCCTGTTCCAGCCCGACATGCTGGGCGATGACCTGGAGGCCTGGCTGGAGGAGAGTTTCATGATGAAGCGCTCCTTTCGCAACGGGGCCCTGATTTCGGGCCTTATCGAGCGCCGCCAGCCGGGGGCCGAGAAATCCGGGCGACAGGTGACCTTTTCCACCGACCTGATCTTTGATGTCCTGCGTCGGCATCAGCCCGACCACCTGCTGCTGCGGACGGCCCGCTCCGATGCGGCGGCCGGCTTGCTGGATGTCGCCCGCCTGGGGCAGTTGCTGAACCGGATCGCGGGACACATCCATCACGTCCGCCTCACCCGTGCCTCGCCCTTTTCGGTGCCGGTCCTGGTCCAGATCGGCCGGGAGCGGGTCGGCGGCGACACTGCGGACATGATCCTTGAGGAAGCGGCCGAAGACCTGATCGCCGAGGTCATGGCCGACGACCTGCCCGGGGCGATACCCGGGGGCCGGTCGTCATGACCGTAGGCGACAGACAGGAGACCTGGCGGATGAGCCTTGCCCCGAGCCGCAGTTCATGCGGCGGCCTGCGGGTCACGATTGCGGGCGAGGCCTGCGTCCTGCGGTGCTCGGGGGCGATGCATGTCATCGATCACGACGTGCTGATTGCGGCGGACCTGCATCTGGAAAAGGGTTCGGCCTATGCCGCGCGCGGCCAGATGCTGCCCCCCTATGACAGTGCCGCCACCCTGGCCCGGCTGGAGGACGAGATCGCCGCCCTGAATCCGGCGCGGGTCGTCCTGCTGGGCGACAGCTTCCACGATCGGGGGTCGATCCCGCGCATGGCCGACACCGACCGGCAAGGCCTGGAACGAATGGCGTTCGGCCGCGACTGGCTGTGGCTCGAGGGCAATCACGATCGCGAGGCCCTGGGTGCGGACCTGGCGCAACTGCCCGGCGGCGTGATCGGAACCCTGAACTTGGGGGCCCTGCGACTGGTGCATGAACCCCGTCCGGGTCATCGGCCGGGCGAGGTCGCGGGCCACCTGCATCCGTCGGCGCGGGTCTCGGCCCATGCCCGCAGCGTGCGCCGCCCCTGTTTCATCACCGATGGCCAGCGCGTGGTGCTGCCCGCATTCGGAGCCTTCACCGGCGGATTGAACGTACGTGATCCGGCGATTGCCAACCTGTTTCCTACCCCGCCCATGGCGGCCGCCCTGGGGCGTGACAAGGTCCACGCCCTGTCCTGGGCCTCACTGCTGTAGGGCGAGGCCCTCGGCAAAGGTCGTTCCGGCCCCGTTGGCGGCGCGTGGCCCCAGCACTGCGGTCGCCGTCCGTCCCGTGGCCAGGACACGGGCCCCGACCCGGGCCAGGTCTCCGGCGGTGACGGCCTCGATCCGCGCCACGCTGGCGTCCGAAGACACCGGCCCCCCGTGGATCAGCGTCTGGGCGGCGTTCCGGCCCGCGCGGCTGGCCGGACTTTCGTCCGACATCCACAGCCCGGCCTTCTGCACCGCCTTGGCACGTGACAGCTCCGCCTCGGTCGGGCCATCCTCGGCCAGGGAGCGGATCTCGTCGGCACACACCTGGGCCAGTTCGACCGCGCGGTTGGCCGCAGCCCCGGCATAGATGCCCAGAACCCCGGTATCCTCATAGGCCTCGTGATAGGCATCGATCGCATAGGCCAGGCCGCGCGCCTCGCGTGCGTTCTGAAACAACCGGGACGCCATTCCTCCGCCCAGGATCTCGGTGAACAGCCGCATGGCCGACAGGTCGTGATCGGTCGCCGACAGGGCGGGCAGCTGGAAGACAAGATTGGCCTGTTCGATCCGGCGCGACAGGGTCGCCGCCCCGCCGGTGAAGGTCGCGGAATAGGGGGCATCGGCCGCCTGGGCCACAGCATTGCCGAACCAGCGCTCGGCCAGGGCCAGAAGTTCGGCCTCCTCCACCGCACCCGACACCGCCACCACCATCCGGTCGGGCGAATACAGCCGGGCGCGCCAGTCGCCGATGCTCGCGCGCGTCACGGGCCTCAGGCTTTCGACCGAGCCCAGGATCGGCCGGCCCATCGACTGGCCGGCAAAGGCCCGGGTCTGGGCCATTTCGAAGACGTGGTCGTCGGGCGTGTCAAAGGCCTCGGCGATCTCCTGGGCCACCACGTCCTTTTCGCGCTCGATCTCGGTCGGGTCGAGCGAGGGCCGGAACACCAGGTCCGACACCACCTGCATGCCCAGGCCGAGCGACCCGTCCAGGGCCCGCACCTCGAAACTGGTTCGTTCATAACCGGTCGCGGCATTGATCGAACCGCCCTCGGCCTCGATCCGTTCGACGATGTCGCGCGCGCCCATCCCGCCGGCGCCCTTGAACACCAGGTGTTCGAGCAGGTGCGACCAGCCGGATTGGCTTTCATCCTCCCATCGCGCACCGCCACGCACGGCCACCGACAGGGCGAGCGTCCGCAGCCCCGGCATCGGATCGCAAACGACGCGCACGCCGTTCGACAAAGTATGGAGAGTCGCGGTCAGCTTGGGTCTTTCACGGGTACAGGCCGCACCGCGCGCCACACCAGGGCCCCATAGAAGCCCACCAGGGCGACCGCCAGACCGAACCAGGTCAGGGCATAGCCGAAATGATTGTTGGCAAAGGCGGCGGGTGGTGCCGAGGCGATCAGGGCGGCGATCTCGGGATTGGTCGAGGACAGGGCGAACAGGGTGAACTCCGACGGGTTGGCCGCCCCCAGGGCCGTCGCCATGGCCCCGCTGTCACGCGCATAGAAGCGGTTGTTGGAGGGCGCAGGGGTCATGCCCCCCCCGGCCCGGGGTGTCCGGCGCAGTTCGACCAGCAGGGACAGGGGCATGGTCGCCTCGATCACACGCGGTCGGGCCGATACGGCGTCGGAGATGAAACCCCGGTCAATCAGGAAGGGGGTCGCCACGCCCGGGACACGGCAGACTGATATCAGCCTCGATCCGGCCTCGCCCTCATGAATGGATTGCAGTTCGACATACCGGGCCGTGGCCAGGCCGCGACACACGATCAGGGCCTTTCGGAACTCGGGGTCGGTCGCCCTCAGCACGGCTTCGAGCGGGGCGGGCGGCGCACTCGCCGCGGCCTCGGCCTGGGCGATCAGTCCCTCTTTCCATTGCATCCGCTGGACCTGCCAGACGCCGAGCCCGATCAGAAAGGCCAGGGCAGGAAGGGTGACCAGGGTCAGGATCCAGGGGAAGCGACGCATCTAGAATCCTCTCTCGTTCTTTGCGGAAGAGGGGGACCACTGAGGGGTGGAGGGGGCGGGTGAGGATTCAATCCCTGCCCTCACCCCGCGCCGTCCATCTTGTTGCGCATCTGAAGCGCGATCATCAGACCCTTGCCCGGCCGCATGAGGCCCAGCGAGAATCCCGCGACCAGCGGCAAGGAGACCAGCAACAGGGCCCAGATCGGCGGATTATAGGCGATCTGGATATAAAGGGCCGAAAACACCACGATCCCGCCCGCGATCTGCATGATGAAGATCGCCGGCCCGTCGCCAGTATTCAGACGGGTGTAGTCGAAGCCGCAGACCGCACAGGCATCCACCACCTTGAGGAAGCCGCGAAACAGCCTGCCCTTGCCGCAGTTGGGGCACCGGCAAAGCAGACCGGCCCGGATCGGGTCGATCCGGGCCGGGGCCTTGGGTTCGTGAAGTGGATCCGTGGCCAAGATCGCCCTTAGCCGAACGTCACATAGACGAAGGCGAACAGGAACAGCCAGACCACGTCGACGAAATGCCAGTACCAGGCGGCGGCTTCGAACCCGAAATGCTTCTCGGGGGTAAAGGCACCGTTCATCAGGCGGATCAGGCAGACGGCCAGGAAGATGGTCCCGACCAGGACGTGGAAGCCGTGGAAGCCGGTGGCCATGAAGAAGATCGAACCATACAGGCCCGAGTTCACGGCTTCCTCGTTGAAGAACAGGTTCTCGTGAAGGATTTCGCTGTACTCATAGGCCTGTACGGCGGTGAACAGAACGCCCAGGACGAGGGTGATCACCAGCGCCTGCTTGGCTCCGGTCCGGTCGCCCTGTTGCAGGGCATGGTGTGCCCAGGTCACGGTGCAGCCGCTGAGCAGCAGGGTAACGGTGTTCAGCAGGGGCAGTTGCCAGGCGCTCAGCACCTCGACGCCCTTGGGCGGCCAAGTGGACCAGGCGGCGGCAGTATCGGCCCATCCGCCGACCTCGGGGATGTGGGCACGCGCCTCGTTGAACACGGCCATCTCAAAGAACATCCAGAAGAAGGCCGCAAAGAACATGATCTCCGACGCGATGAACAACACCATGCCGTAGCGCAGGCCGATCGCGACGACCGGTGTATGGTCGCCGTGGTTGGCTTCCTTGACCACATCGGCCCACCAAAGGCCCATGCCAAGAAGCGTCGTGGCCAGGCCCGCCAGGAAGACCCAGCTGGTGCCGGCGGGCAGGCCGAACAGACCCTTCATCCAGATCACCGCACCGACCATCATCAGCACGGTGGTCGCCGAGCAGAACAGCGGCCAGGGGCTGGGATTGACCAGATGGTAGTCGTGATGCGGGGCGGCGTGGTTGTCGGCCATCATGGGTCTCTTGGAGGCGGTCGAAAGAGTCGCGTGGGTCAGGCTATAGCGTCGGCTATGCGGGCGCGCCAGTACCGTTTGCAGTGGCGGTCGGCTCTCCATCCCGGGCGGGATAGAAGGTATAGCTGAGTGTGATTTCGGTGGCACCCCGCGCCTCGCGATCGGTGGCCAGTTCCGGGGCGACGAAATACTGGACCGGGAACTGGCGGGTCTCGCCCGCCGCGATCGTCTGGGTGTCGAAACAGAAACACTGCAGCTTCTGGAAATAGGGCCCGGTGTATTCCGGCACGACATTATAGGCGGCACGGGCCTGGATCGGCTTGTCCGAGGTATTGGTCACATCGAAAAAGGCGATACCGGTCTCGCCGATGCGGACCTTCTGGGTGCTCTGTTCGGCGCGGAACACCATGGGCAGGCCCCGCACATTGGTGTCGAAGCGGACAGTGACCATCCGGTCCAGAACCTGATCGGCGGCCGGAGCGGCCTGGGCCTTGCGGACTGTTCCGTCGAACCCGGTCGCCTGACAGAACATCTTGTAAAGCGGCACCGCCGCGAAGGCCGCGCCGGTCATGGTCAGGACTCCGCCCGCACAGACCAGGGCGATGACATTGGCGCGTTTCATCGGTCGATCGAACCCACCGGGGCCGAGGCCGGGACAAGCCCCGCCTGCCGTGCGGCCTGCTGGTTGTGCATCATCCGCAGGAAGGTGGTGGTGAACAACAGCACCATGAAGGCGACCAGACCCAGGGCGATCCAGACGTTGCGACGCTTGCGCGCTGCGAGTTCAGCCGGGGTCAGTTGCAGATAGATGGGGTGATCGGACATGGCGGGCTCGGACATGGGGCAGGCTTTCTCAACCGAACGGGCTGAACGTCGCGGCCCCGGTCAGGGCCTCGATCAGCAGGGCGGCAAACAGGGACATCAGATAGACGATCGAAAAGGCGAACAGGTTACGTGCCGGTTTGGCCTCGACCTTCACATCATACAATGCGGCCTCTCGCCCCACGTTCTCCTTGTCGGCCTCATCGCCCGCGCGTGACCGGTAAAGCCGCAGGGCCAGCGCCAGGAAGGCTGCCCCCCCGACGCCCGCGACCACCAGATAGATCCAGCCCCCCAGGCCGACCAGGGCCGGGGCGATCGCGACAGGCACGAAGACCAGCGAATAGATCAGGATCTGCAACCGCGTGGATTTCGCACCCCTGGCCACCGGCATCATCGGGATGCCCGCCTTGGCATAGTCTCCGGCCGAATAGAGGGCCAGCGCCCAGGAATGTGGTGGCGTCCACAGGAAGATGATGGCGAACAGCAGCCAGGCCTGCCACGGGGCCGAACCCGTCGCGGCGGCCCAGCCGATGACCGGAGGAAGCGCGCCTGCCGCTCCGCCGATGACGATGTTCTGGGGCGTGCGCCGCTTCAGCATCACCGTATAGAAGCCGGCGTAATAGATGATGGTCAGGCCCAGCAGACCCGCCGCCAGCCAGTTGGTGTTCATCCCCAGCAGCATGACCGAAAACAGCGACAGCACCGCCCCGAAGGCCATGGCGTCATTCTTGTTGACCCGGCCTGCGGCGACGGGGCGCCCGCGCGTGCGTCGCATCAGGGCGTCGGTCTCGCCCTCGATGGCCATGTTCAGCGCACCCGCTGCGCCCGCGCCCACTGCGATGCACAGGATGGCGATGGCGGCGACGAACGGATTGATCGATCCCGGCGCGACCACCAGCCCGGTCGCGCCGGTGAACACCACCAGCGACATGACACGCGGCTTCAGCAGCTGGAAATAGTCTTCCGGCTGGGCCGTGGTCAGGGCAGGTGTCTGGATGTTTGTCATGTTCGTGGAATTGCGAAGGCCGCCCTCTCGATGTTCGAAAGAGCGGCCCTCCCTTTTTTGCGATGCGGTCGGGCCTAGTGCTCGTCGCCCTTGACCACCGGAAGTTCGTTGAACTGGTGGTGCGGCGGAGGCGAGGACAGGGTCCATTCCAGGGTCGTGGCGCCTTCGCCCCACGGGTTGGCGACGCCCGGACGACGACGGATCGCCGCCTCGGCCAGCATGACCAGGAACACCACCACACCGGCGATGGTAATCAGGTAACCAACCGACGAGACATAGTTCCACAGCGCAAAGGCGTCGGGATAGTCGACGTAGCGGCGCGGCATCCCTTGCAGGCCCAGGAAATGCTGGGGGAAGAAGATCACGTTCACGCCGACGAACATGATCCAGAAGTGGGTGGCCCCCAGGAACTCGTTGTACTTCACGCCGAACATCTTCTCGAACCAGTAGTAGAAGCCGGCGAAGATAGCGAACACAGCCCCCAGCGACAGGACGTAGTGGAAGTGGGCGACCACGTAATAGGTGTCGTGCAGGCTGTAGTCGATGCCCGCATTGGACAGGACCACACCGGTCACACCGCCGACAGTAAACAGGAAGATGAAGCCGATGGCCCACAACATGGGGGTCTTGAAGCTGATCGACCCGCCCCACATCGTCGCGATCCAGCTGAAGATCTTCACGCCCGTAGGCACGGCGATGATCATGGTCGCGGCGACGAAATAGGCGCGCAGGTTCACCGTCATCCCGACCGTGTACATGTGGTGGGCCCACACGATGAAGCCGATGAAGCCGATGGCGACCATGGCATAGGCCATCGCCAGATAGCCGAACACAGGCTTGCGGCTGAAGGTCGAGACGATGTGCGAGATGATGCCGAAGCCTGGCAGGATCAGGATGTAGACCTCGGGGTGACCGAAGAACCAGAACAGGTGCTGGAACATCACCGGATCGCCGCCACCGGCCGGATCAAAGAAGCTGGTGCCAAAGTTGCGGTCCGACAGCAGCATGGTGATGGCACCGGCCAGGACCGGCAGCGACAGCAGCAGCAGGAAGGCGGTGATCAGGACCGACCACGCGAACAGCGGCATCCGGTGCAGCGTCATGCCCGGCGCACGCATATTGAAGATGGTCGTGATGAAGTTGATCGCCCCCAGGATCGAACTGGCCCCCGCGACGTGCAAGGCAAAGATCGCCAGGTCCATCGCCGGTCCGGTATGGCCCGAGGTCGAGAGCGGCGGATAGATCGTCCAGCCACCGCCGAAGCCCTTGCCGGGACCGCCGTCAGTGAACATCGACAGGACCAGTAGCACCCAGGCCGCGACCAGCAGCCAGAACGAGACGTTGTTCATGCGCGGGAAGGCCATGTCCGGTGCCCCGATCATGATCGGCACGAACCAGTTGCCGAAACCGCCGATCATTGCCGGCATGACCATGAAGAAAATCATGATCAGGGCGTGGGCGGTGACCGCGGCATTGTATCCATGCTTTGACTGTTCGACGAGGCCGAACAGCTGGATGCCCGAACCCTCGCGGAAAATCTGGATGCCCGGCTCGGCCAGTTCCCAGCGGATCAGGCCCGACAGGGCACCGCCTACGATGCCCGCCATAATGGCGAACAACAGGTACAGGGTGCCGATGTCCTTGTGGTTGGTGGACAGGAACCAGCGGGTGAAGAACCCGGGCTTGTGGTCGTGATCGGCCCCGTGATGCGAAGCAGGAGCATCATGTCCCGGAGCAGCGTGGGTGTCAGCGGTGATGTCGGTGGCCATGTCGGTGCGGGCTCGCAGGTATCGTTACTGGGCAGGCGCGGCGGCGGGAGCCGCGGCCGTGGCAGGCGTGGGGACGGCGGGCGTGGCCGTAGTCGCAGCGGCGTCGGCTGTGGCAGCAACCGGTGCGACTACGGCTCCGGCAGCGACCTGGGCAACGGTGCCGCCGGGCGCTTCGGCGGCGGTCTTTGGTGTCATGGATCCGCCCTTGGACACGACCCAGGCCGCGAACTCGGCCTCGGTCACGACGCGGATCTCGATGGGCATGAAGGCGTGATCGACGCCGCACAGCTCCGAGCACTGTCCATAGAAGATGCCCGTGCGGTCGGCGCGGAACCAGGTCTCGTTAACCCGCCCCGGGACGGCGTCGGTCTTGAGACCAAAGGCCGGCAGGGCAAAGGCGTGGATAACGTCCGAACCGGTGACCAGCACCCGCACGACCTTGCCGACCGGCACGACGATCGGCTCGTCGGCGGCCAGGCGGTAGGGAACGCCCCGGGCTATGGCATCGGCCTCGGGCAGCATGTTGGAGATATATTCGGGCACGCCCTGGTCGGGATATTCATAGGCCCAGTTCCACTGGTTGCCCGTGGCCTTCACCGTCAGGTCCGGCGTCGGCATGTCATGATAGGCGAACAGCAGGCGGAACGAGAACAGCGAGATGCCCACCAGAATCATCACCGGCAGCACCGTCCAGATGATCTCGACCGTGGTATTGTGCGCCCAGCGCGCAGGTGTCGGGTTGGACTTCTTGTTGTAGCGGATGACGATCCATACCAGCAGGCACAGTACCAGCAGGCTGATCCCGATGCACATCGGCAGCAGGATCACATTATGGAACCAGATCGCGTCGGTCTTCAGCACCGAGGCGGCTGGCTGCAGGTCGATCCCGCCCGGCGTCGGCTGGCCCATCAGGTCCTTGGCGGAAACCGTCGTCGCCACTCCGGCGAACGCGGCGGCGGCCATCAGACCTCCGGCGGCTTTCAGGGCCTTGGTGCCCGGTCTGACCATCTCCGATGCAATGCGGCCCAGCCCCATGCGATTTCCTCTTAAACCCATCTGCAACAGGCATTTGCGAGCGGCTCGCAAACCCCGCCGGACTCATCGAGCACGGCTTTTCAGGGCCGGTCCATATCGGCTCGTTTCGCGCTTGCCAAGGGATTGGACGGACTTGCGGGCGGTATGTCGCGGGATGTGGGTGTTTAGTTCCCGTCCGGCCGCCGGACTGGGCTCACCCCGACCCCGATCAGCCACAGAGTGAAGGTCACCTCCGCCACAAACGGCGGCAGCAGGATGACGGGATAAAGCGGCCCCGCGAGCGCCGGCGCGATCAGGCTGAAACCGCTCGACACAAGGTAACAGGGTCCGGCGACGACCAGCATCGCCCCGATCACGCGTGGCAGAATGCCCGAACGCCACACCAGCCAGCCCAGCATCAGGCAATGCAAGCCGAAGACCAGCAGGCTGATCACATAGCCGGTCTCGCGCATCCGCAGCGCCATCATCGCCAGGGCCTGCAGCTGGGGAACCGAAAAAGCCTCCCCTGCCCCGCCCTTCAGCAGAATGATAGGCGCAAAGGCCAGGACGGCGACGGCAGCGGTCACGGAGGCAGCCACCACCCTGAGCAGGCCCGCGGTCAGGGACAGGCTCGCCCCTGCGGGCTTCAACAGACGGTACAGCAGCGCCGCCACCCCGACATCACAGGCCACGGTCACCAGATCGGCGATCACCCCCAGCCGGTAAAGCCCCTCGGCGGCCAGGATATTGGCCCCCGTCGCCGCCGGATCGCCTGCCACGATCAGGGACGACCGCACGCCGATCTGGGCGAACAGGGCCGCCACGATGATCATCAGATACAGGACCCCAGCGATGCGTGCGGTCGTGCGTGGCGACGTCCCTGTCATCTCGACCTTCCCTTTTCCCTACTCCACACGGCCCCGGCGTCGGTCGATCGGCAAGTTAGATCCGGTTAATCCGGCAGTCGCCGTTCCCTCGGATTAAATCGCTGTCATGTTTGAACAGCTACCTTGCGTTACCCAGTACCATGCCGTAGTCTGCCCTCATCGAAAAGGAGGCCACACGGTGCCTGAAACCATAGAGATACAGTTGAAGAAGGGGGTGCTGGGACTGTGTGTCCTGGCCCTGCTGTCAAGAGCCGACAGCTATGCCTACGAGATCGCCAGCCGCCTGTCGGACGCGATCGACATGGGTGAGGGAACCATCTACCCCCTGATGCGGCGGATGCAGTCCGAAGGCCTGGTCGAGACCTATCTGGTCGAATCCAGCGCCGGACCCTCGCGCAAATACTATCGTCTGTCCGATGCGGGACGGTCGGCCCTGGCCGTCCAGACCGCAGACTGGAAGACCTTCACCGACGCTGTCGACGCGGTCCTGACCGACCCGGTCCCGGCGCCTGCTGCCGAATCCTCAATCACGGAAGCCGCCCAATGACGCGCGCCGAATTTCTGTCCAGCCTCAAGCGCGGTCTGGTCGGCCTGCCGACCTCCACCGCCACCGATATCCTCAACGATTACGAGACCCATTTCGACGACGGCCTCCAGGCCGGACGCACCGAGGCCGAGGTCGCCTCAGCCCTCGGCGATCCCGACCGGCTGGCGCGCGAACTCAAGGCCGAGGCCGGCGTGCAGCGCTGGCGTCAGGAACAGACTCCGTCGGCCGCCGCCGGTGCCGTCTTTGCGGTGCTGGGGCTGGGTGCCATCGACATCCTGATCCTGCTGCCCCTGCTGATGGGGGTGATCGGGACCCTGTTCGGCTTCTTCGTCGCCGTCATCGCCTGTTTCATCGCTGGTGGCGTGGTGATGGTCACTGGCCCGTTCGCGGGCTTCCCCGGCGGAGGCATCGCCGCCTTCCTGGCGGGTCTCGGCCTCATGGCAGGTTCGGTCGCCATCGGTGCCCTGCTCTCGGTGGCCACCATCTGGCTGGTCAACGGTCTCGTCTGGTTTGCCCGCCTTCACTACCGCCTGCTCAAGCCCGCCCTGGGCGACCAAACCGCCCTGCAAGGAGACCGCGCATGACCCGCACCCTTCTGATCATCGCCGGGGCCGCCTTCGTGCTGGCCCTGGCCACCCTGGGCGGTGCCGCCGCCATCGGCGGTCGCGACCTGGCCCGCCACGGCTGGAGCTGGACCCTTCACGACGGAGACGGCGATACCGTCCGCTTCGAACGCGAGAACGGCGCTCGTCAGCCGGACGTGACAAAAACCCTGGCTTGGACCGGCGGCTCCTCCCTGGTTCTCGATCTATCAGCCGACGTCACCTATGTGCAGGGTGAACAGGCCGGGGTCGTGATCACGGGCCCCCGGGACATCGTCGAGCGCGTCCGCCTCGATGGTAGCCACCTGTCGATGGCCGACGGCGACAACCATGAGCGGGTCACCATCGGCTGGGACAGCAACGGCCCGACTGGCTCGGCAGACAGCGAACTGCTGCACATCGTCGTCACCGCGCCGTCCGTCACCGATTTCGACCTGCGCGGCTCTCAGGATCTGGAGATCCGCGACTATGATCAGGAAGTCCTAACCATCGAGATCTCCGGCTCGGGCGAGGTCACGGCCAACGGCAAGGCTCGCGCCCTGACCCTGGACATCAACGGATCGGGAGAGGCGCAGCTCGCCTCTCTCGACACCACCGACGCCAAAGTCGAGGTTGCCGGCTCCGGCGAGGCCCGAATCGCCCCGACCGGAAAGGCGGATGTCTCGATTTCCGGTTCCGGCGACATCATCCTGGCACGGCGACCCGCGACCCTGAACCAGAGCATCTCCGGCTCCGGCGACGTGACGCAGGAATGATGTGACCTAGGGATATATGACGCAACGATAGCGACACTCCTCTCCGTCCCCGTGGACGGGGAGGACATCGTCGTTGCGGGGAAGTTCGCCTTCTCCGACCGCAAATTTCTTTTCACGCTCCTCAGGAACCGTCGCTTGCTGCGCCGCAACCTTGGCGGCATGGTCCGCCGCGTGAAAAAATCGGCCTCCCAGACCCTGAAGAGCGCGCGGCGCGTCGTCGTTAAAATCGGTTCCTCGCTGGTCGTGGATGCCCAGACCCGCGCGCCGGCATCGACCTGGCTCAGGGCCCTTGCCCAGGATATCGCGGCCCTGCGGGCGCGCGGGCGCGATGTGATCCTGGTGTCGTCCGGGGCCGTGGCCCTGGGGCGGGGTCGGCTGGGCCTGACCCGGAATGCGCGGCTCGACGAGAAACAGGCGGCGGCGGCGGTCGGCCAGTCCCTATTGATGCAGGCCTGGGAAACGGCGCTGGGGCTGCAATCCCTGACCCCGGCCCAGATCCTGCTGACACGTGACGACACCGAGCGAAGGCGGCGCTGGCTCAATGCGCGCGCGACCCTGGAGGCCCTGTTGAAGCTGGGGGTCGTGCCGGTCGTGAACGAGAACGACACGGTCGCCACCGAAGAGATTCGTTACGGCGACAACGACCGGCTGGCGGCCCGCACTGCGCAACTGGTCCGGGCGGACCTGCTGATCCTGCTGTCGGACGTGGACGGACTCTATACCTCCGACCCCAGAAAGGACCCGGCCGCGACCCATATCCCCGTCATCGAGACCCTGGGGCCCGACATCCTGGCCATGGCGGGCGGGGCGAATACGACGGCCGACGTAGGCACCGGCGGAATGGCGACCAAGCTGGAGGCGGCGCGGATCGCTCGCTCTGCGGGCTGCGCGACCCTGATCGTGTCGGGACTGGAGCCTCATCCGCTTCTGGCCCTGGCCGAGGGCGCACGAGCGACCCTGATCACGGCCCCGGCGACGCCGCTCGCCGCCTACAAACAGTGGATCGCAGGCAGCCTGGAGCCGGCCGGTGCCATCGCCATCGACGACGGAGCGGCACAGGCCCTCCTGGGTGGTCGCAGCCTTCTGGCCTCGGGTGTGCAACGGGTCGATGGCCGGTTCGACCGGGGCGACTGCATCCGCGTCATCGACCTGACCGGCGGGGCTCTGGGCGTGGGCCTGGCCGCCTATGCCGCCGACGAGATGGAGCGGATACGCGGGCGGCATTCGGGCGAGATCGAGGGTCTGGTCGGCTACAAGGGACCTGGCGTGGCTATTCACCGCGACGATCTGGTACTGCATCCCGCATGACCGTTCAGCCAAGCCAGACAGAGTTCGACATCGCCGCCCTGATGGCTGACATGGGTCGCCGTGCGCGGTCGAGCGCCGACGCTGTGCGTCTGGCGGGGCCAGAAACACGGTCGACGGCCCTCGCCGCCATTGCAGGGGCCTTGCGCGCCCACGCCGAGGCCATCCTTGCGGCCAATGCCATGGACATTGCCCGCGCCCGGTCTAACGGCATGACCGAGGCCCTGATCGACCGGCTGGCCCTGAGCCCGACCCGCGTCGCCGCCATCGCCGATGCCGTGGACGAGGTCGCGGCCTTTCCCGATCCGCTCGGCGTCGAGACCGCGCGCTGGACCCGACCGAACGGGCTCGATTTCGCGCGGGTGCGCACCCCCCTGGGCGTTCTGGCCATCATCTACGAGAGCCGACCCAATGTGACGGCCGATGCCGCGGCCCTGTGCATCCGCTCGGGCAATGTCGCCATCCTGCGCTGTGGCTCGGACTGTCTGGACAGTTCGCTGGCCATCCATGCGGCGGTGGTCGAGGGGCTGACGGCGGCGGGGCTTCCCGCCGATGCAGTGCAGTTGGTTCCGACGCCGGACCGGGCGGCTGTCGGGGCACTGCTGACGGGGCTGGATGGCTGCGTCGACCTGTTGATCCCGCGCGGCGGCAAGAGACTGGTCGCACGGGTCCAGGCCGAGGCGCGGGTCCCGGTGCTGAGCCACCTGGAAGGGCTGAACCACACCTATCTGCACGCCGCCGCCGATCTCGACATGGCCCGCGACGTGGTCGTGAACGCCAAGATGCGCCGGGTCTCGGTGTGCGGCTCGACCGAGACCCTGTTGTTGGATGCAGAGGCTGCAGGTCGGTTGCTGCCCCCGGTGTCCGAGGCCCTGATCGCCGCAGGCTGCGAACTGCGCGGTGATGCCCGTGCCCGCGCCCTGGTCCCCGCAATGATCGCAGCCGAGGACGCCGACTGGGCCACCGAATATCTGGCCCCCATCCTGGCTGTGCGAATCGTGGACGGGCTGGACGCTGCGATCGACCATATCCGCCGTTACGGCTCGGGCCATACCGAGGCGATCATCACCGAGGATGCGAACGCAGCCGCCGCCTTCCTGAACGCCATCGACAGCGCCATCGTCCTCTGGAACGCCTCGACCCAGTTCGCCGACGGCAGCGAATTCGGCTTCGGCGGCGAGATCGGCATCTCCACCAGCCGCCTGCACGCGCGCGGTCCCGTCGGTGCCGAACAGTTGACCAGCTACAAATACGTCGTGCGCGGCACGGGTCAGACGCGACCGTAACCCTTTTATCCTTCTCGCCAGAGAGGGAAAGAAGTCCCTCCGCCTTCCCCAGCTTTCCTCCTCAGGGGCTTGTGCCCTACGCCCCCCGTCTTTAGACGGGCCGCCTAACCGACAACCTGAACGCCAACGGTCGCAGCCCCGCTGCGCCGGGGCCTTCGCGCGCATCTGGATCAACCCATGTCCGAGCAAGACGAGAAAGATGCCGCCGTCCGCGCCTCGCTCGCCACGCATGGGGATTCCGGCATCACGCCGCGCCACACCCTGTTCTATTTCTACGGCGAGGGCGACCACGACGACCTGAACGAGGTCGCGCGCCGCGCCGGTTTCGTGACGCGGGGTCAGGACGACCTGACCGTGCTCGAAACGACCATTCCCGTCGACGAGGCGTCCTTCGCCCCCGTCTCCGCCATGATGCAATCCTGGGCCGCGGCCTTCCAGCTCGACTACGACGGCTGGGAATGCGCGGTCGTGACCCAATAGCGTTCAAGAAAAAGAGGCTCAGATGCCCAAACGTACAGACATCTCGTCGATCCTGATCATCGGCGCAGGGCCGATCGTCATCGGCCAGGCCTGCGAGTTCGACTATTCCGGCGTCCAGGCCTGCAAGGCGCTGAAGGCCGAGGGGTATCGGGTCATCCTGGTCAACTCGAACCCCGCCACGATCATGACCGACCCGGACATGGCCGATGCCACCTATATCGAGCCGATCACGCCCGAGTTCGTCGAGCGGATCATCGCCAAGGAACGCCCCGACGCCCTGCTGCCGACCATGGGCGGTCAGACGGCCCTGAACACGGCCCTGGCGCTGGACGCGTCGGGCGCTCTGGCGAAATACGGCGTCGAGATGATCGGGGCCAAGGCGGACGTCATCGACAAGGCCGAGGATCGCCAGAAATTCCGCGACGCCATGGACAAGCTGGGGCTGGAATCCCCGAAATCCAAGGCGGCCCATTCGATGGAGGAAGCGCTTGAGGGGCTGGAGTTCGTCGGCCTGCCCGCCATCGTCCGCCCTTCCTTCACCCTGGCCGGGACCGGCGGCGGCATCGCCTATAACCGCGAGGAGTTCGAGGAGATCGTCCTGCGCGGGCTGGACCTCAGCCCCACCACCGAGGTGCTGATCGAGGAATCCGTGCTGGGCTGGAAGGAGTACGAGATGGAGGTCGTCCGTGACAAGGCGGACAACTGCATCATCATCTGCTCCATCGAGAACATCGACCCGATGGGGGTCCACACCGGCGATTCCATCACCGTCGCCCCGGCCCTGACGCTGACCGACAAGGAATATCAGCGGATGCGGACCGGCTCGATCGACGTGCTGCGCGAGATCGGGGTCGAGACCGGCGGGTCCAACGTCCAGTGGGCGATCAACCCCGCCGACGGCCGGATGGTCGTCATCGAGATGAACCCGCGCGTGTCGCGGTCCTCGGCACTTGCCTCCAAGGCCACCGGCTTTCCCATCGCCAAAGTCGCGGCACGTCTGGCGGTCGGCTACACCCTGGACGAACTGGCCAACGACATCACCATGGTCACGCCGGCCAGTTTCGAGCCGTCGATCGACTATGTCGTGACCAAGATTCCCCGCTTCGCCTTCGAGAAATACCCCGGGGCCGAACCCCACCTGACCACCTCGATGAAGTCGGTGGGCGAGGTCATGGCCATCGGGCGGACCTTCCAGGAATCGATGCAGAAGGCCCTGCGCGGGCTGGAGACCGGCCTGTCCGGCTTTGACGAGATCGAGATCGACGGCACGGTTGATGTGCCCGACGAACAGACTGCGCGCGCCGCCGTGATCCGCGCCCTGGGCCAGCCGACCCCCGACCGGATCCGCGTCATCGCCCAGGCCTTCCGCCATGGCCTGTCTGTCGAGGAGGTCCACGCCGCCTGTTTGTATGAGCCGTGGTTCCTGCGCCAGATCGCCGACATCGTGCGGGAAGAGGGCCATGTCCGGGTCAAGGGCCTGCCCACAGAGGCCACCGCGTTCCGCAAGCTGAAAGCGAAGGGATTCTCCGATGCCCGCCTCGCCCAACTGACGCGAACCACCGAAAAGGCCGTTCGCGCCGCGCGTCGTAGCCTGTCCGTCCGCCCCGTGTTCAAGCGGATCGACACCTGCGCCGCCGAGTTCGC
>Ga0075012_10001446_pt1 | contig 24175 bp, 26 predicted proteins | sample All_14_2_FD_71474 | JGI IMG/M metagenome (GOLD analysis project Ga0075012, IMG submission 71474) | Freshwater microbial communities in response to fracking from Pennsylvania, USA - Allegheny Zone_MetaG_DW_15 | ecosystem: Environmental > Aquatic > Deep subsurface > Groundwater > Drilled...
TCGGCTCGAAGATTCGCGCCGACTTCATCGCCGGCATGGGCAAGGTCGGCGGCAAGTTCGTCATCATCCTCGACATCCAGCGCGTGTTGTCCACCGACGATCTGGCGGTGCTGACCACCGCTAACCGTGGCGGCGACGTCATCGATGGATCGGCCACAGTAGTGCAGTAGAGCACCGCTGGCGAGGAGGCGTTGTGTTTATCAGTGGCAGTGCGCCCGAGGGTGGTACGTACGTCATTCGCCCGCCGGTAAGGTTTGACTTGGCAACATGCCAAGACTTCCAGTGGGTGATGGCCAGCGCGGTGACGTTCGATGGTTGCTGCGAGATTGTCATTGACCTTTGTGGGACCGAATATATCGATAGCTCGGCAATCGGGATGCTCCTGCTGCTTCGGGAGCGTGCGCAAAAAGGCGGCAAGACCGTTGCACTCGCAAGAGCGAAAGGCGCGGTGAAGTGTGCGTTGGAGATCACCAACTTGGGACGGATCTTCGCCCTCCGGTAGCGCCGCGCCGACGGTCCCTTTCAAAAGAGCCAACGCCACGCGCAGCAACGGCCGAGTTGTGTGGATTGGCGGCAGGTTCCGAGGTACAGCGGTCGCTCGGATGTCGGCTTTACCGGATCATCGAGCGGCGGCAGATGTAGCGGAACAACAAGCAGGTCCGGGGCGGCGGCGGTGCCGCTTTTGCGACCGCCGCGGCGGCGGCGTGCCGGACGGGGAAGTCCGGTCGCGCTGTTCGAGCCGAAGGCGAGTTTGCGTGACCGGCCGGCCGGCGCGTCGACGCCGCGGGGACCCCGAAGGGGCGGGAGCGCATGAGGCGCCGGCGCCGCCCCGGACCTGCGGGGCCAAAGAGACGAGCGAGTAGAATCCGCTACTCACAAAAGGCACCGCCCGCAGGAGAAACCCCATGCCCCAATACCGTTCCCGCACCTCGACCCACGGCCGCAACATGGCCGGCGCGCGCGCGCTCTGGCGCGCCACCGGCATGAAGGACCAGGACTTCGGCAAGCCGATCATCGCCGTCGTCAATTCGTTCACGCAGTTCGTGCCGGGCCATGTGCACCTGAAGGACATGGGCCAGCTGGTCGCGCGCCAGATCGAGGCGGCCGGCGGCATCGCCAAGGAATTCAACACCATCGCCATCGACGACGGCATCGCCATGGGCCACGGCGGCATGCTCTACAGCCTGCCCTCGCGCGACCTGATCGCCGACTCCGTCGAATACATGTGCAACGCGCACACCGCCGACGCGATGGTGTGCATCTCCAACTGCGACAAGATCACGCCGGGCATGCTGATGGCCGCGTTGCGCCTGAACATCCCCGCCGTGTTCGTTTCCGGCGGCCCGATGGAAGCCGGCAAGGTGAAGTGGCACGGCGAGACGCGCATGGTCGACCTGATCGACGCCATGATCGAGGCGGCCGACAGCCACAACACCGACAAGGAAGTGGCGGCCATGGAGCGTTCGGCCTGCCCGACCTGCGGCTCCTGCTCGGGCATGTTCACCGCCAATTCGATGAACTGCCTGACCGAGGCACTCGGCCTCTCGCTGCCCGGCAACGGCTCGCTGCTGGCGACGCACGCCGACCGCGAAATGCTGTTCCTCAAGGCTGGCAGCGTGATCGTGGAACTGTGCAAGCGCTGGTACGAGAACGATGACGCCAGCGCACTGCCGCGCTCTATCGCCTCGTTCGCCGCCTTCGAGAACGCGATGGCGCTCGACATCTCGATGGGCGGCTCGACCAACACCGTGCTCCACCTGCTGGCGGCGGCGCAGGAAGCCAACGTGAACTTCACCATGACCGACATCGACCGCCTGTCGCGCAAGGTGCCCTGCCTCGCCAAGGTGGCGCCGGCGACGCAGAAGTACCACATGGAGGACGTGCACCGCGCCGGCGGCATCATGGCGATCCTCGGCGAACTCGACCGCGCCGGCCTGCTCAATCGCAACTGCCCGACCGTGCTCTATCCGTCGCTCGGCGAGCAGCTCGAGTGCTGCGACGTCAAGAACAACGACGACAAGGCCGTGCACCGCTTCTATCGCGCGGCGCCCGGCGGCGTGCCGACGCAGACCGCGTTCTCGCAGGCCAAGCGCTACCCGCTGCTCGACCTCGACCGGCAGGAAGGCTGCATCCGCGACCGAGCGCACGCCTACTCGCAGGACGGCGGGCTGGCCGTGCTGTTCGGCAACATCGCCGAGCGCGGCTGCATCGTCAAGACGGCCGGCGTGGACGACAGCATCCTCAAGTTCACCGGCCGCGCACGCGTCTGCGAATCGCAGGAAGAGGCGGTCGAGAAGATCCTCGCCGACCAGATCGTCGCCGGCGACGTCGTCGTCATCCGCTACGAAGGTCCGCGCGGCGGCCCCGGCATGCAGGAAATGCTCTACCCGACCTCGTACCTGAAGTCGAAGGGCCTGGGCAAGGAATGCGCGCTGCTCACCGACGGCCGCTTCTCCGGCGGCACCTCGGGGCTGTCGATCGGCCACGCCTCGCCCGAGGCGGCCGAGGGCGGCGCCATCGGCCTGGTCGAGGAAGGCGACGCCATCGAGATCGACATCCCGAACCGCCGCATCCACCTCGCCGTCAGCGACGACGAGCTGGCGCGCCGCCGCACGGCGATGGAGGCCAAGGGCGACAAGGCCTGGAAGCCGGCGGACCGCCAGCGCGAAGTCTCCGCCTCGCTGCGTGCCTATGCGGCGATGGCGACCTCGGCCGACAAGGGCGCCGTGCGCGACCTGTCGCGCCTCGGGAGCTGAGGTGAAACCCGCCCGCCGTCTTCTCGCACTACTGATCGCGACCGCGCTGGCCGCAACCCCGGCGCTGGCCGAGGACTGGGCCGGCACCGTCAAGGCGGTCGACGGCACCGTGACGCTGGAACGCGACGGCAAGACGCTGCCCGTCGCCGTCGGCGACAAGGTGATGCCCAAAGACAAGCTGACGACCGCCAAGGACAGCCGCGTCGCCGTGACGCTACGCGACGACACGCTGATCTCGACCGGCCCGCGCAGCCAGATGGCAGTCGCCGAATTCGCCTTCGATCCGGCGACGCAGTCGGGCAGCGTGGTCGTTTCCGTGCTGCGCGGCGTCACCGCGATGGTCTCGGGCCTGGTGGCGAAGGCCAACGCGTCGGCGATGCGCGTGACGACGCCGACGGCGACGATCGGCATCCGCGGCACCGAGTTCGTCGTCGAGGTCGAGACCACCGGTGAGTAAGGCGCTGCTCGCGGCGCTGGCCGCCGTCGCCCTGGCAGGCTGCGGCGGCCGCGAGCGCATCGTCCTGCTGCCCGACGCCGACGGCAAGGTCGGCGTCATCGAGGTGCGCACCGAGGCCGGCACGACGGAACTGCGCGAGGCCTATGCCGTCGCGCGCGTCGAAGGCAAGCGCGCGGTGGCCGAGAAGACCGACGCCGCCGCGGTCGCCGAGCGCTACGGCACGGTGCTCGAAGGCCTGCCGGCGCGGCCGCAGCGCCTGACGCTGTATTTCGAGTTCGGCACCGACCGCCTGACGGCGCAGTCGCGCGCGCTGGTGCCCGGCATCCAGAGCGACCTCCGGCGCTTCGCCGCGCCCGAGGTCGTCGTCAGCGGCCACACCGACGCCATCGGCGACCCGGCCTTCAACGACAAGCTCTCGCTCGACCGCGCCAATCGGGCGCGCGACATCCTGGTGGCGGCCGGCATCCCGCGCGATCAGATCCAGGTCGTCGGTCGCGGTGCCCGCGAACCGCTGGTGGCCGCGCGCCCCGGCGTGCCCGAGCCGCGCAACCGGCGCGTCGAGATCAAACTGCGCTGACGCCATGACGACACCCTTCCAGCAGTTCTACCGCGGCCGCCTCTGGTCCGTGATGTCCTGGGAACAACTGAGCGCCTTCTGGAGCCGGATGGAACCCGAGGGCTGGTACCTCTATGCCGTCGGCGAGGCGGCGCCAGCCGAGCCCGCGTCCGCAGAAGCGACGGCCGCGTTCATCGAGCGCGTCGACGCGCTGCTGCGCGACGAGCACCACCACGATTACTGCGGCATCGTCTATGCCGACGACCTCGAACGGCCGTCGTTCGTGAAGATCTACGACCCGAACAACCTCGGCGTCTCCTGCGGCTTCTCGACGAATCCGCCGCTGCCCGGCTGGATCATGAGCCGCGTGCCGCCTGACGACCTCAAGCCCCAACAGCCGCTACCCCAGGGCCGGTTGCGCTGGTGGCGCGCCATCTTCGGCTGAACGGCGCCGCCGGGATGCCGGCGCCGGTCGCGATCAACGAATAGTGAACAGGCGCTGGAAGTTGGCGATGTCGAGCACCTGCTTGACGGCGCCGCTCGGCCGTTCCAGCACCAGCGGCTTGCCGGCCGCCTTGGCGTTCTCGAGCGACAGCAGCAGCATGCCGAGCGCCGAGCTGTCGATGTAATCGGCGGCGGCGAGATCGATCGCAATTTCCTTCGCCCGCTCGTTGGCGAGCGCGATCTTGAGTGCCTCGCGAAAGTCGCGGTGGGCCGCGAAATCGAAACGCCCTTCGATGCGGACGACTTCGGTCGCATCGCGCGTGGTTCGGCTGATCGTCATAGGTCCTTCCCCTGCTGTGCGGCGAGATGCTCGCCGAATTTGCGGTCGCTCGTCCGGATGTGGCCGACCAGCCAGGCGAGCAGGAACCGGCTCATGTCCGCGGGCAGGCTGCGTTCGCCGAAGCCGGCGCGCATTTCCATGTCGTGCACTTTCGACAGCAGTTCGGCGTGCTCGCGGCGATGGGCTTCGAGCCCCGGATAGCCGGCGCTTTGCATCATCGCCTCTTCGTCGGCGAAGTGGGTCGCCGTGTAGTCGAGCAGTTCGGCGGCGGTGCTGGCCACCGCGGCATGCGCCTCGTCCCCGCCGGAGAGGTTTTCGTAGACGCGACCGGCGATCTCGAACAGCCGGCGGTGCTGCCGGTCGATGGCATCGATGCCCAGCAGGCAGGTGGAATCGAATTGGGGCCAGTTTTCCATCGGGGTCCAGGACGGTTGATCTGTGGTGCGGGGAGTTTACTCCGGCTGCGTCCCGCGTTCGCATCCATGCCGTTTTGATGATATGTTCGCGGCTTCTTACGGGAGACCGGTTGCATGGCTGACAGAACCGCACTCAAATTCCTCGTCGTCGACGACTTTTCGACGATGCGCCGCATCGTCCGCAACCTGCTCAAGGAACTCGGCTTCAACAACGTCGACGAGGCGGAGGACGGCATGGTCGCGCTCTCGAAGCTGCGCGAGAGCAAGTTCGACTTCGTGGTTTCGGACTGGAACATGCCGAACATGGACGGCCTGACGCTGCTCCAGAGCGTGCGCGCCGACCCGAACCTCAAGCACCTGCCCGTTCTGATGATCACCGCCGAGGCGAAGAAGGAAAACATCATCGCCGCCGCGCAGGCCGGCGCGTCCGGTTACATCGTGAAGCCCTTCACGGCGGCGACGCTGCAAGAGAAGTTCGAAAAAATCTTCGACAAGATGGGGGTCTGAGAAATGAAAGCATCGAGCAAGCCGGCCAAGGGAGGCAGGAGCACGACATCGACGGCATCGCGCGGCGTCGCCAAGCCTGCCGCGCGCAAGGTGCCCGCGACCAACGCCGCGGCGAAGAAGAAAGCCGCTGCCAAGGGCAAGGCCGAAACGGGCAACGTCCTGCTCGAACTCAAGGCGCTGGCGAAGGAACTCAACAAGGCCGCCAAGGACATCGGCAAGGGCGCCGCCGGCAACCCGAAGGAAGTGTCGACCATCCTCGGCAACGTCGAACGCATGACGGCCGAAGCCGCGACCAAGTCGCTGATGGAAGCGGAGTACGCGAAGCAACTCGTCGGCAGCTCGCTCGATACGCTGGGGAAGGACTGGAGCCGCAAACAACTCGAGGAGGCGCTGCGCGGCGTCAGCGGCCACCTGACGAACATCATGGTCGCCCAGGAGTTCCAGGACCTCGCCGGCCAGGCCTTGCGCAAGGCCATGAAGGCGCTCGTCGGCGCCATCATCGTCGTCGAAAGCGGCGGTCCGACCGAGGACCAGCGCCTCTCGCAGAAGGACGTCGACAGCCTGCTGAGGGAACTGATGCCCTGAGGCTCGGTGCACATTCCCGACAAAATTAATCGGCTATAGTGGAGCCTCCGACCGGAGGCTCCCATTGGCCGACTTGAAGAACCGCCTCGGCGAGGAGACCTCGCCCTACCTGCACCAGCACCGCGACAACCCCGTCGCCTGGCAACCCTGGGACCCGCAAGCGCTCGACGCGGCACGCTCGGGCGGTCGCCCCATCCTGCTGTCGATCGGCTATTCGGCCTGCCATTGGTGCCATGTCATGGCCCACGAGTCCTTCGAGGACCCGGCCGTCGCCGAAGTCATGAACCGCCTGTTCGTGAACATCAAGGTCGATCGCGAGGAGCGGCCCGACCTCGACCACATCTACCAGGCGGCGCACCAGATGCTCACCGGCCGGCCCGGAGGCTGGCCGCTGACCATGTTCCTGACGCCGGACGGCACGCCGTTCTTCGGCGGCACCTACTTCCCGCGGGAAGCGCGCTACGGCCTGCCCGCCTTCGCCGACCTCTGCGTCCGCATCGCCGACGCCTACCGGACGCGCCGGGCGGACATCGACCGCCAGAACGCCTCGCTGGTCGCCGCCCTGGGCGAGACGCTGCCTCGTCCCGGCGCGGACGCGTCGCTCGATGCCGTTCCCCTCGTGGCCGCGCGCAAGGCTTTGTTGCAGAACCTCGACCGCCGCTTCGGCGGTTTCGGCGGCGCGCCGAAATTCCCCCACCCGACGGACATCGGCTTCCTGCTGCGCCTGGGCGACGAGGCATCGCTCGATGCGGCACTGCTGACGCTGACGCGCATGGCGCAGGGCGGGATCCATGACCAGGTCGGCGGCGGCTTTTGCCGCTACAGCGTCGACGAGCGCTGGGAGATACCCCATTTCGAAAAGATGCTCTACGACAACGGTCCACTCCTGGCGCTGTACGCCGAGGCTTGGCGCGTGTCGGGCGACGCGGAGCATGCGGCGGTGGCCGCCGGCATCGCCGACTGGGTGATGCGCGAGATGCAATCGCCCGGAGGCGGCTACTGGTCATCGATGGACGCCGACTCCGACGGCGAGGAAGGCCGCTTCTACGTCTGGGACCGCGAGGAGGTCCGCAGGCTGCTCGACGCCGCCGAGTGGCGCATCGTCGAATCCTTCTGGGGACTCGACGAGCCGCCGAACTTCGAAGGCAGGCACTGGCACCTGCGCGTCGCCGCCGCCCTGCCCGAAGGCGCTTCCGCATTGCTCGAAAGCGCGCGGCGCAAGCTCTTCGAGGCCCGTGAGCGGCGCATCCGGCCCGGGCGCGACGAGAAGATCCTCGCTTCGTGGAACGCCCTGATGATCGCCGGCATGGCGCGCGCCGCGCGCCTGCTCGAGCGGCCGGAGTGGCTGGCTTCGGCGCGACGCGCGCTCGACTTCCTGCGCGCGGAGATGTGGCGCGACGGCCGCCTGCTCGCCGCCTGGAAGGACGGACGTGCGCGCTACGACGCCTATCTGGACGACTACGCCTTCCTGCTCGCGGCGCTGCTCGAGACGCTGCAGGGCGATTTCCGGCCGGCGGACCTGGAATGGGCCGTCGAACTCGCCGAGACCCTGCTGGCGCGCTTCGAGGACCGCGAGAACGGCGGCTTCTTCTTCACCGCGCACGACCACGAGGCATTGATCCACCGGCCGAAGCCCGGCTTCGACAGCGCGATGCCCTCGGGCAACGGCGTCGCCGCCACGTCGCTGCAACGCCTCGGTTGGCTGCTGGCCGAGCCGCGCTACCTTGACGCCGCCCGGCGTGCACTGATGCTCTTCCGGCCGCAACTCGAACAGCAGCCGGCCGGTGCCGGCGCCCTGCTCGAAGCGCTCGGCGACGCGCTCGTGCCGCCGAGCATGGTGGTGCTGCGCGGTCCCGCAAAAGACGTCGCGGACTGGCGTCAGCGCCTGGCTGAGGAGTGGCCCGGCATCGCGCTGGCACTGCCCAACGGACTGCCCCTGCCGACCGCGCTGAACAAACCCGAAAGCGCTGCTGTCAACGCGTGGGTGTGCTCCGGCGTTGCTTGTCTGGCACCCGTGGAGGACTTCGGAAAATTGAGGGGAATCAAGCTCGTCCCCGAGTTTTACGCTAGACTTCCCACTCGAGTTTTGCTCCCCCCCACCTCTGAGGAAACATAATGAAACTGTTCGCTGCTGCTGCAATTGCCGCGACCGCGCTGGTCGCCACCCCCGCCTTCGCCAGCCTCGATCTGGCCAAGAAGAGCAACTGCATGGCCTGCCACGCCGTCGACAAGAAGGTCGTCGGCCCGTCCTACCAGGACGTCTCCAAGAAGTACAAGCCCGCCGACGAAGCCAAGCTCGTCGACAAGATCATGAAGGGCGGCTCCGGCACGTGGGGCACCGTTCCGATGCCCCCGAAGGGCGGCAACGCTGCACTGACCGAAGCCGACGCCAAGGCGCTGGCCAAGTGGATTCTCGCCGGCGCCAAGTAATCGCCGCGCAGCTCCCCAGAAAACCCGGCCCCGGCCGGGTTTTTTGTTTGTGCCGCACTGAAATACCGCGTGCATTGACAAGCCAAAACCCGCGCGCAACAATCGCCGCGCACCCGAGCCGCCCATTTCAACCCACGGAGAGACACCCCCGATGAAAGCTTCCGTCAAAGTCCTGTCGTTGTCCGTCGTCGCCGCGCTGTCCCTGATGGGCTGCGGCAAGGAAGAACCGCCGGCACCCGCCGTGCAGGCACCGCCGCCGCCCCCGCCGCCGCTGGTCGTGAAGCTCGGCCATGCCGCGCCGCTGACCGGACCGCAGGCGCACATCGGCAAGGACAACGAGAACGGCGCCCGCCTCGCCGTCGAGGATGCGAATGCCACCAAGATCAAGATCGGCGAGCGCGAGGTCGTGTTCGAGCTGATGGGCGAGGACGACCAGGCCGATCCCAAGCAGGGCAACCTGGTGGCGCAGAAATTCGTCGACGCCAAGGTCAATGCCGTCATCGGCCACCTGAATTCAGGCACCACCATCCCGGCCTCGAAGATCTACAACGACGCCGGCATCCCGCAGGTGTCGCCGTCGGCCACCAACCCGACGTACACCAACCAGGGCTTCAAGACCGCGTTCCGCGTCATGGCCAACGACGAGCAGCAGGGCAAGGTGCTCGGCGAGTACGCAGCCAAGCAGCTCAAGGCGAAGACCGTCGCCATCATCGACGACAAGACCGCCTACGGCGAAGGGGTGGCCAACGAGTTCAAGAAGTCGGCCGTCGCGTCGGGCGTCAAGGTCGTCGCCGAAGAGCACACCGACGACAAGGCCGTCGATTTCGCCGCCATCCTCACCAAGATCAAGGGCAAGCGTCCTGACCTGATCTTCTTCGGCGGCATGGACCCGCAGGCCGCGCCGATGGCGATGCAGATGAAGAAGCTCGGCCTCAAGCAGAAACTGCTGATGGCGGACGGCGGCTGCACGGCCGAGTTCCTCAAGAACGCCGGCGAGGCCGCCGAAGGCCATTACTGCTCGCTGCCGGGCATCCCCTACGAGAAGATGCCGGGTGGCCCGCAGTTCATCGAGCGCTTCAAGGCCAAGTTCAACAGCGACATCCAACTCTACGCGCCCTATGCCTACGACGCCACCATGACGGTGGTCGAGGCCGTCAAGCGCGCCCAGTCCGCCGAGCCGGCGAAGATCCTCGCCGAACTGCCGAAGACCGACTTCCAGGGCGTCACGACGCGCATCGTCTTCGACGAGAAGGGCGACATCAAGGACGGCGCCATCAGCCTCTACACGGCCAAGGCCGGCAAGTGGGATCCGCTCGAGACCATCGGCGGCGCACCGGCGGCCGAGCCGGCGGCCGCTCCCGCCGACGGCATGGGCGGCATGCAGGGCCTGCAGCAGCAGTCCGGCATGACGGGCATGGGCGCGCCGACGCCCGCACCTGCCCCGGCCGCGGCACCGGCCGAGAAGAAGTAGCCTTTCGGCCAAGAAGCAAAACGGCACCTGCGGGTGCCGTTTTTCTTTTCATCGTCGCTTGCGCCGCAGGCCGCCCCGAGCGGCGGCGGCGTTTATCATCGCGCCGTGGACATCCTCCTCCAGCAGATCTTCAACGGGCTCACCCTCGGCAGCATCTATGCGCTCGTCGCGCTGGGCTACACGATGGTGTACGGCATCATGGGCCTGATCAACTTCGCGCACGGCGAGGTCGTGATGGTCGGCGCGCTCTCCGCCGTCGCCGTCATGAAGCCGCTGGCCGACAGCGGCCTGCCCGGACCGGTGATCCTGCTGATAGCGCTCCTCGTCGCCGTCGTGGTCTGCATGTGCCTCGGCTTTTCGATCGAGCGCATCGCCTATCGGCCGCTGCGCGGCGCGCCGCGCCTGGCGCCGCTGATCACGGCGATCGGCGTCTCGATCGTTCTGCAACAGCTCGCCATGCTGGCCTGGGGCCGCAACTACCACGCAGTGCCGACGCTGCTGCCGGCGGGCAGCCACGAAGTGTTCGGCGCCCAGGTCACCGAACTGCAGGTCATCATCCTCGTCGTCGCCGCAGTGACCATGGCCGGCCTGATGCTGCTGGTCAATCGCACGCGGCTCGGCCGCGCCATGCGCGCGACCGCCGAGAACCCGGCGATCGCCGGCCTGATGGGCGTCGATGTCAACCGCATCATCGCGACGACCTTCGTCATCGGCTCGGCGCTGGCGGCGCTGGCCGGCGTGCTGGTCTCGGCCAACTACGGCATTGCCCACTACCACATGGGCTTCATGCTCGGCCTCAAGGCCTTCACCGCCGCCGTGCTCGGCGGCATCGGCAACCTGCCCGGCGCCATGCTCGGCGGCGTGCTGCTCGGCCTGATCGAGGCGCTCGGCGCCGGATACATCGGCGACCTCACCGGCGGATTCCTCGGCTCGCACTACCAGGACGTGTTCGCCTTCTTCGTGCTGATCGTCGTGCTCGTCTTCCGGCCCTCGGGCCTGATGGGCGAGAAGGTCTCGGAGCGCGCATGATGGATGCGCGCCGCAAGGCCAACCTCGGCGCGCTGCTGATCGCGGCGGCGCTGGTGCTGGCGCCGGTCGTCGTCGGCATGAGCTTCGGCAACGCCTGGGTGCGCATCCTCGATTTCGCCGTGCTGTACGTGATGCTGGCGCTGGGCCTGAACATCGTCGTCGGCTTCGCCGGCCTGCTCGACCTCGGCTACATCGCCTTCTATGCCGTCGGCGCCTATCTCTACGCGCTGCTGGCCTCGCCGCACTTCGGCCTGCACTGGCCAATCTGGGCGATCCTGCCGCTCGGCGCGCTGGTCGCCGGCCTGTTCGGCGTGCTGCTCGGCGCGCCGACGCTGCGCCTGCGCGGCGATTACCTCGCCATCGTCACGCTCGGCTTCGGCGAGATCATCCGCATCTTCCTCAACAACCTGAACGCGCCGATCAACATCACCAACGGCCCGAAAGGAATCGCGCGCATCGACTCGCTAGCCATCGCCGGCAAGCCGCTGGCGAAGGGCATCGAGGTCTTCGGCTTCACCATCCCCGGGCTCTATCTCTACTACTACCTGTTCGTGGCGCTGGCGCTCGGCATCGTCTTCGTCACCATCCGGCTGCAGGATTCGCGCATCGGCCGCGCTTGGGTGGCCATCCGCGAGGACGAGGTCGCCGCCAAGGCCTGCGGCATCGACACGCGCAACGTCAAGCTGCTGGCCTTCGCCATGGGCGCCTCGTTCGGCGGCGTCGCCGGCGGCCTGTTCGCCGGCTTCCAGGAATTCGTCTCGCCCGAGAGCTTCGGCCTCATGGAGTCGATCATGGTGCTGTGCATGGTGGTCATCGGCGGCATGGGCCACATTCCCGGCGTGATCTTCGGCGGCGTGCTGCTGGCCGTGCTGCCGGAAGTCTTCCGCCACACCGCCGCGCCGATGCAGCAGTGGGCGTTCGGCAAGGTCGTGCTCGACCCGGAGAGCCTGCGCATGCTGCTGTTCGGCATCGCGCTGATCGCCGTCATGCTCTACCGGCCGGCCGGCCTGTGGCCGGACCCGCGCCACCGTCGCGAACTGGCGGCGCGGCGATGACGGTCCTGCTCGAAGCACGCGGGGTCGGCAAGCGCTTCGGCGGCGTGCAGGCGCTCAAGGACGTTTCGCTGACCATCAACGCCGGCGAGATCTACGGCCTCATCGGCCCCAACGGCGCCGGCAAGACGACGTTCTTCAACGTGCTCACGGGCCTTTACGCGCGCGACGCCGGCGAGATCCATTTCGCCGGCTCGCCGCTGCCGCTCGGCGAGCCGCACAGGGTCGCGGCGGCGGGCATCGCGCGCACCTTCCAGAACATCCGCCTGTTCGCCAACATGACGGCGCGCGAGAACGTCATGGTCGGACGCCATGCGCGCACGCGCGCCGGCGTCATCGGCGCCGTGCTGCGCGACGGCCGCACGCGCGGCGAGGAGGCGGCGATCCGCCGCCGCGCCGACGAGTTGCTCCACTACGTCGGCATCGCCGATCGTGCCGACGACCTTGCACGCCATCTTTCCTACGGCGACCAGCGCCGGCTCGAGATCGCACGCGCGCTGGCGAGCGAACCCAAGCTGCTGGCGCTCGACGAGCCCGCCGCCGGCATGAACGCGACCGAAACCGCCGCGCTGCGCGTGCTGATCGAAGGCCTGCGCGCCGACGGCGCGACCGTGCTGCTGATCGAGCACGACGTCAAGCTCGTCATGGGCCTGTGCGACCGCGTCGCGGTGCTCGACTACGGCGAGAAGATCGCCGAGGACGTGCCGGCGGCGGTGCAGAAGAACGCCGCCGTCGTCGAGGCCTATCTCGGGGGTTCGCTTGGTTAATACGAGCGAAGCGAGCTTGCATAGTCGCCCCCTTCCGCGGGAAGGGGGCCGGGGGGATGGCCGTCCCTTGCTCGCCGTAATGGACCTTCAGGTCCATTACGGCGGGATCAATGCGGTGAAGGGAATTTCGTTCGCCGTCGAGGAGAACGAGATCGTCTGTCTGATCGGCGCCAACGGCGCCGGCAAGACGACGACGCTGAAGGCGATCGCGCGCCTGCTGCCGTCCGGCGGCGAGATCCGCTATCGCAGCGAGAACCTCGGCCCCCTGCCGACGCACGCGCTGGTCGGCCGCGGTCTCGCGCTCGTGCCCGAGGGCCGCGGCGTCTTCGCCCGCCTGTCGGTGGCCGAGAACCTCGCCATGGGTGCCTACCACCGCAGCGACACCGGCGAAATCGCCGACGACCTCGACCGCATCTACGACCTGCTGCCGCGGCTCGCCGAACGCCGCGCCCAGACCGCGGGCACGCTCTCCGGCGGCGAACAGCAGATGCTGGCGATCGGCCGCGCGCTGATGGGCCGCCCAAAACTGCTGCTGCTCGACGAGCCGTCGATGGGCCTGGCGCCGCTGATGGTGCAGAAAGTCTTCGAGGTCGTCCGCACCGTCGCCGCCCAGGGCGTGACGATCCTTCTGGTGGAGCAGAACGCCCGCCTCGCGCTCGAGGTCTGCCAGCGCGGCTACGTCATGGAGAGCGGCCGCATCGCGTTCGCCGACACGGCCGACAACCTGCTCGCCGACGCACGCGTGCGCGCCGCCTATCTCGGCGAATAGCTTTCGCGCGGCCGGGTTCCTTGTTGGCCGCCCGGGGCGCGTCGCCTGGCCGCCTCAGTCCAGCTGCAGGCTGTCTGCAAACGCGAGGGCCTCGACCTGGGCGCGGTTCACGCGCGCGGCGTCGAGGCCGAGGGAGGCGGCGCGCTCGGCGAGTTCGCCGACGTCGTCGCGCTCGCAGGCCAGCGCCAGCGCCAGCCACGGCGCGTAGGGCCCCGACCGTGCCAGCAGCGCCTCGCCGATCGCCTCGGGCAGGCGCATCTCCTGCAGCACGGCATCGATCTTGGTGCCGAGCAGCATGTCGAGCAGCGAGAACGAACCGGTGATGAACAGGTTGTCGAGCTGCTTCTTTTCGATGGCGCCGGCGGCGGCCAGCTCCATGAAGCGGCCGCGCACGATCGCCGTCTGCATCAGCGCCGACGCCGCCGGATCGCGGCTGGCGGTGACCAGCAGCAGCGAGAGCCACTTGTTGAGCTTGTCGTAGCCGATCAGCGTCACGGCGTGGCGGAAGGAGCGGATCTCCTTCGCCAGGCCGAAGCCCGCCGAATTGATGTAGCGCAGCAGCTTGAAGGAGATCGTGATGTCCTTCTTCAGCGCCTCCTCGACCTCGCCGACCTCGGCGTTCTGCCGCACCAGGTTGAGGACGTGGATGATCTGGGCGTGGCCCGCCGTGAGCTTCGTCGTGAAGAGCGGCGCGCCATGGAGGAAGAACCAGCCGGCCGCGCCCCAGTAGCCGTAGTCGACGGCGTCGGCGAAGGCGTCGTGGTCCTCGAGGCCCGTCGCCAGCGGCACGGCCGGCGTGCCGTCGATGCGCGGATAGCGCCGGGCGTCGGCAAGAACGAAACGGAAGCGTGGCGGCTCGGGCACCTCGCTGTCCGGAACATAGCCGCCGAGACACAGCGCCGTGCCCAGCGCGTCGAGCCGCAGGGCGAGCGCCCGGCCGTCGACCGACGCCAGCGCGGCGGCGGGGAATTCGAGCACGGCGTTCTCCGGCGCCTTCCAGTCGAGCAGCGCCGCATCCACCGGCGCATTGCCGAGGCTCACCAGCACGCTGTGCGTCGCCGGCCAGACGTCGGCGACGCCGGCGAGCATGCGCAGCGACTCCGCCGCGGACGGAGCGTCGGCGATCAGGCGCGCACCCGTGATCGCCATCTGGCGATTGACGACGGGCTCGCGGCGCAGGAAGCCGGTCATGAGGGTCTGGTCACGCTGCGCCGCCGGCGGGCGCTGCCCAAGTGAAGGCGTCGGCGTAGAACTCGGCTTCCGGAAGGCCGCGCGCGCAGAAATCGCGTCTTGCCGCCTCGATCATCGCCGGTGCGCCGCAGGCGTAGACCTGATGGCCGGAGAGATCGGGAATGTCGTCGAGCACCGCCTGATGGACGAGCCCGGTGCGGCCATTCCAGGCATCGGCCGCCGTGGCCTCGGACAGCACGGGCACGTAGGCAAAGTGCGGCAGGCTTGCCGCCCATTGCTCGGGCAGCGCCGAGTACAGCCCGGCGCGATCGCGCGCGCCCCAATAGAAGGCCAGGGGCCGCTCGATGCGGTGGTGGATCGTGTGCTCGACGATGGACTTGATCGGCGCGAAGCCAGTGCCGCCGGCGAGCAGGATCACCGGCTTGGTCGACAGCTCCTGCAGGCCGAAGCTGCCGTGCGGGCCTTCGATGCGGACGATGTCGCGTTCCTTCATGGCGCCGAAGACATGCTCGGTGAAGCTGCCGCCCGGGACGCGGCGGACGTGGAGCTCGAGCAGCTCGTCGTCCTGCGGCGCGTTGGCGATCGAGAACGCGCGGCGCTTGCCGTCCGCGAGCAGGAACTCGACGTACTGGCCGGCGAGGAACTGCAGGCGTTCGTTCGCCGGCAGCTTGAGCTTCATGACGATGACGTCGGGCGCGACCCGCTCGAGCACCTGCACGCGCGCCGGCAGGGTCTTCACCGGAACGTCGCTCTCGGCCCGGGCCTCGCGGCACTCGACGGCGAGATCCGTCTGCGGCCGCGCGCAACACAGGAGCGTCAGGCCGGCGGCGCGCTCGTCGGGCGTCAACGCGTGGTCCTGCGCGGCGCCGTGGTCGACGCGGCCTTCGACGACCTTCGCCTTGCAGGCGCCGCAGGCGCCGTTGCGGCAGCCGTAGGGAACATGCACGCCGGCGTCGAGCGCGGATTCGAGCAGCGTCAACTCGGCGCGCGCCTCGAAGGCGTGGCCGCTGGGCTGGAGGGTCACTTTGAAGGCCATGCGATAATCGTCCGATGCGTAGATTGCTGATAATCGGCTGCGGCGACGTCGTACGCCGGGTGCTTCCCGAACTCGTCCGCCGCTGGCACGTCTTGGCGCTGGTACGCGAACCCGACGAGGGGCTGCGGGCGCTCGGGGTGCTGCAGATCCGCGGAGATCTCGACCGCGCCGCGACGCTGGGGCGGCTTGGAGGCCTCGCGCACGCCGTGCTGCACAGCGCGCCGCCTTCGGAATCGGGCGTCGTCGACCTGCGCACGCGGCGCCTGATTGCGGCCCTGCGGCAGGCGCGGAGTCTACCACGCACCCTCGTGTACATCGGGACCAGCGGGGTCTACGGCGACTGCCGCGGCGAACGCGTCAGCGAGACGCGGCCGCTGTGTCCACGCACCGCGCGCGCGCGCCGGCGCGCCGACGCCGAGCAACAGTTGCGCCGCTTCGGCCGCGACTCCGGCTGCCGCGTCGCCATCCTGCGCGCACCCGGCATCTATGCCGCCGACCGCCTGCCGCTCGAGCGCCTGCGCCGCGGCGATCCGGTGTTCGACGCCGACGAGGACGTGCACACCAATCACATACACGCCGAAGACCTCGGCCGCGCCTGCATCGCGGCGCTGCGCCGCGGCCGTCCCAACCGCGCCTACCATGCCAGCGACGACTCCGCGCTGCGCATGGGCGACTGGTACGACAAGCTCGCCGACGCCTTCGGCCTGCCGCGGGCCCCGCGCATGGCGCGCGCCGAGGCCGAGAAACACCTTTCGCCGATGACGCTCTCGTTCATGAACGAATCCCGCCGGCTCGACAACACGCGTCTGCGCGAAGAGTTGAAGCTCGCGCTGCGCTACCCCACCGTCGACGCCGGCATCGCCGCCGCGCTCGCTCAACAAAGGACCGCCTGACATGCAACATCCCGTTCCCGTCTTGAGGGTGGTGGACGCTCGGGCCGCCGGGGGCGCTGCTGCACTCCGTGTCCCCCGGACCGGGCTTGCGCCCGCTCCTCCTCCTTTACCTGCGTGCAACAGCGCCCCCACCGTCCCGAGCGGTTGCCGCCGTGCCTCTTTTTCGGCTCGAAACCAAGTGCGTATCCACAAGGAGGGCGGGTGTCCGCCTCCCGTAGGTATTAGGGGGAGGCGGCGGCCACGGGCCGACGACGGAGGACACGGAGGGAGGCGGATACCCGCCATCCTTGGCGCGCGGCCCCAAATCCGATCTTTCTACGACAGCATCGCGCAAAGCGCGGCGGAGCAACTGACATGCTTTGGGTAAAAAGCTTCCACATCTTCTTCGTCGTCTCCTGGTTCGCCGGTTTGTTCTACCTGCCGCGCATCTTCGTGAACCTCGCCATGGTGCCGGCCGACGGCGCCGCGGAGCGCGAGCGCCTGCTGCTGATGGCGCGCAAGCTCTACAAGTTCGTCACGCCGATCGGCCTGCTCGCCGTGATCCTCGGCCTCTGGCTGTGGTTCGGCTACGGCTTCGCCGGCGGCTGGCTGCACATCAAGACGGCGCTGGTCGTCGTGCTGCTCGGCTACCACTTCTTCTGCGGCCGCGTGCTGAACGACTTCGCCGCCGGCCGCAACACGCGTTCACACGTCTGGTATCGCGTGTTCAACGAGATGCCGGTGCTGCTGCTGCTGGCGATCGTGATCCTCGCCGTGGTGAAGCCGTTCTGACATGCAGGGGCAACCCGGACGGAACCCCATGGCGGTCGAACAATACTTCGCCCCCTGCCCGCGCGGACTCGAGGCGCTGCTGACGGAAGACCTGGTCGTCACCGGCGCACGCGAGGTGAAGCCCGTGCCGGGCGGCGTCATGTTCCGCGGTGACTGGGAAACCTGCTACCGCGCCAACCTCGAATCGCGCCTGGCGACGCGCATCCTCTGGCGCCGCGCCCGCGGCGACTACGAAAACGAGAACGACGTCTACGAGCTCGCGCTGGGCGTCGACTGGCCGAAGCTGTTCGACGTCGACGCCACGCTGCGGGTCAATGTGACAGCGCAGAAATCAAGGCTGAAGAGCCTCGAGTTCGTCACCCTGCGCGTCAAGGACGCGATCTGCGACCGCTTCCGCGATGCCTGCGGCCGTCGGCCCAGCGTCGATACGCGCAACCCGGACGTGCGCGTGCATCTGTTCCTGACCGCCGACGAGGCGACGCTCTATGTCGACACCTCCGGCGAGCCGCTCTACCAGCGCGGGCACAAGATCGCCAAGGTCGGCGCGCCGCTGAAGGAGAACCTCGCGGCCGGCATCCTCAAGCTCGCGGGCTGGCAGCCTGGCGTGCCGCTGCTGGATCCGATGTGCGGCAGCGGCACCTTCCTGATCGAGGCGGCTCAAATGGCGCTGGACGACGCGCCGGGCCTGTCGCGCGAGCCCGGTGACTTCGGCTTCGAGCGCCTGGCAAATTTCGACGCCGATCTCTGGCGGCGCCTCAAGGCCGAGGCCGCGGAGCGCCGGGACGAGGCGTCGGCGCTGCCGATCTGGGGCTCGGATCTGGATGCCGATTCCGTCGCCCGGGCACGGCAGAACCTCGCCCACGCCGGGCTCGACGACCTCGTGACGCTGGAGTGCGCCGACGTGCTCGAGCGCACGGCGCCCGCCCCGGAAGGCATCCTCGTCGCCAACCCGCCCTACGGCGAACGGCTGGCGAGCGGCGAGGAACTCGCCGCTTTCTATCCTCGCCTCGGCGACGCGCTCAAGAAGCGCTTCGCCGGCTGGCGCTGCTACCTGCTCTCGGCGGATACGCAACTACCGAAGCTGATCGGCCTCAAGCCCTCGAAGAAGACGCCGCTGTTCAACGGTCCGCTCGAGTGCCGGCTCTACGAGTTCGTCATCGTCGCCGGCAGCCACCGCAAGCCTTGAGCGCCCGGCCGCAGCATCCGGCGCGGCGTCTATAATGCCCCCATGCCCGTTTCTTCCCTGATACCGGCCATCATCGGCAGCATCATCGAGTCCGCCATCGAGCAGGCGACGGCGCCGCCGACGCTGCCTCCCGGGCCGGCCGTGGGCATCATCCGCACCTTGCCCGCCACGTCCATGGTCGGCAACATGATGCCGCCGACGGCGATGAACACCGTCGAGATCGACGGCCGCACCCTGCCGATGGCGCCGGGCGTCCAGTTCCGCAACGAGCAGAACTTCATCATCATGCCGACCACCCTGCAGGGGCCGGTTCGCGTGCGCTACCAGACCGAATCCACCGGCGCCGTCTGGCGCGTCTGGATACTCACCCCCGCCGAGCTGGTCGCCGCCGAGCGCTGAGAGTCCCTATGCCGAAGAAAGTGTTCATCCGCACCTTCGGGTGCCAGATGAACGAATACGATTCCGACAAGATGATCGACGTCCTCGCCGCCGGCGAGGGCACGGTGAAGACCGACGATCCGGAAGAAGCCGACATCATCCTGTTCAACACCTGCTCGGTGCGCGAGAAGGCGCAGGAGAAGGTGTTCCACGACCTCGGCCGCATCAAGCACCTCAAGCAGTCCAGGCCCGGCCTGGTCATCGGCGTCGGCGGCTGCGTCGCCAGCCAGGAGGGTGCGGCGATCGTCGCGCGCGCGCCCTACGTCGACATCGTCTTCGGCCCGCAAACACTGCACCGCCTGCCGCAGCTGCTGGCCGCGCAGCGCGAGACCGGCCGCGCGCAGGTCGACGTCTCCTTCCCCGAAATCGAAAAGTTCGACGCCATGCCGCAGGCCAAGGTCGAAGGCGCCTCGGCCTTCGTCTCGGTGATGGAAGGCTGCTCGAAGTTCTGCACCTACTGCATCGTCCCCTTCACGCGCGGCGACGAGGTGTCGCGGCCGCTGGAGGATGTGCTCGCCGAGGTTGCGGCGCTCGCGGCCCAGGGCGTGCGCGAAGTCACGCTGCTCGGCCAGAACGTGAATGCCTATCGCGGCCGGCTCGGCGACGGCGCTCAGTCGGGTAACGAGGCCGACCTCGCCTTCCTGATCGAGACCATCGCCGAGATGCCGGGCATCGAGCGCATCCGCTACACGACCTCGCACCCCTGCGAGATGACGCAGCGCATGTTCGACATCTATCAGAAGGTGCCGAAGCTCGTCTCGCACCTGCACCTGCCGGTGCAGGCCGGCTCGGACCGCATCCTCGCGGCCATGAAGCGCGGCTACACGGTGCTCGAGTACAAGTCGATCGTGCGCAAGCTGCGCGCTGCGCGCCCCGACATCTCGCTGTCGACGGACTTCATCATCGGCTTCCCCGGCGAAACGGCCGCGGACTTCGAGAAGACCATGAAGCTGATCGACGAACTCGAATTCGACGCCAGCTTCTCGTTCATCTTCAGCCCGCGTCCCGGCACGCCGGCCGCCGAGATGGCCGACGACACGCCCGCCGCGCTCAAGACCGAACGCCTGATGCGCCTGCAGAAGCGCATCGAGGAGAACGCGCAGAAGGTGTCGCAGGCGATGGTCGGCAGCGTCCAGCGCGTACTCGTCGAGGGCCACGCCAAGAAGGACGCGACCGAGCTGTCCGGCCGCACCGACAACAATCGCATCGTCAACTTCCCCGGTCACGCGCGCCTGGTCGGGCATTTCGTCGACGTGCGCATCACCGCCGCGCTGCCGCACAGCCTGCGCGGCGAAGTCGCGACGAGGGAAACATGAACTCCGCCCAGCGTGCCAAGGCGCAGGAAGTCGTCCTGCACCCGATCGACAACGAGCGCCTGGCCAATCTCTGCGGCCCGCTCGACGAGAACATCCGCCAGATCGAGACCGCCTACGACGTCACCGTCGCGCGGCGCGGTGAACACTGCCGCGTCTCGGGCGACCCGATGCAGGCGCGCGCCGCCGCCCAGGCGCTGCACCACTTCTACGAGCTGGCGAAGACGCCGCTGTCGATCGACGACATCCAGCTCGGCCTCGTCGAGCTGCGCAACCGCGGCCAGGCCATGCAACCGGCCGCCGGCCTGCTGACGCGCAAGACCGACCTGCACGGCCGCACGCCCAACCAGGTGAAGTACCTGCGGCAGATCCAGGAACACGACATCACCTTCGGCATCGGCCCGGCCGGAACCGGCAAGACCTACCTCGCCGTCGCCTCGGCCGTCGACGCCTTCGAGCGCGACCAGGTGCAGCGCATCGTCCTGACGCGCCCCGCCGTCGAAGCCGGCGAGCGCCTCGGCTTCCTGCCGGGCGACCTGGCGCAGAAGGTCGATCCGTATCTGCGCCCGCTCTACGACGCGCTCTACGACCTGATGGGCTTCGACAAGGTCGCCAAGATGTTCGAGAAGCAGGCGATCGAGGTCGCCCCGCTCGCCTACATGCGCGGGCGCACGCTGAACCACGCCTTCATCATCCTCGACGAGGCGCAGAACACCACGCCCGAGCAGATGAAGATGTTCCTGACGCGCATCGGCATCGGCGCCAAGGCCGTCGTCACCGGCGACGTCACCCAGATGGACCTTCCGAAGGGCCAGAAGTCCGGCCTCATCGAAGCGCGGCGCATCCTCGCCGACGTGCGCGGCCTTGCCTTCACCGACTTCGATTCCTCGGACGTCGTGCGCCACCCGCTGGTCGCGCGCATCGTCGCCGCCTATGAGCAGCAGAAGCCGAACGGCGCCTGAGCTGTCGCTGGCCGTCCAGTACGGCGTCAAGGACGACGTGTTGCCGACGCGGCCTTTCGTGCGCCGCTGCGTGCGCGCCGCCTGCGACGTTCCGGCCGAAGTCACGGTGCGCTTCGTCGACGCCGAGGAAGGCCGCATGCTGAACCGCGAGTGGCGCCACAAGGACTATGCGACCAACGTGCTCTCGTTCGTCTACGAGAGCGAGCCGGTCGTCATGGGCGATCTTGCGCTGTGCCTGCCGGTGGTGCTCAAGGAGGCCGCCGAGCAGAGCAAGCCAACCGAGGCGCACTTCGCCCACCTGATCGTGCATGGTATGCTGCATTTGCAGGGGTATGACCACGAGACCGGTGCGGAAGACGCCGCGCGCATGGAAGCAAGGGAGCGCGAAATCCTCGCCCGCCTCGGCTACCCCGATCCCTACTAAAACGCATGGACCCAGACAGTAAACCGTCGTTGCTCGAACGCATGTCCGCGCTGCTGATGCGCGAGCCCGAGGATCGCGAACAGCTTCTCACGCTGATGCGCGGCGCCTTCGAGCGCAACCTGCTGGATTCCGACGCCCTCACCATCATCGAGGGCGCGCTGCAAGTCTCCGACATGCAGGTACGCGACATCATGGTGCCGCGGGCCCAGATGGGCGTCATCGACATCGCCGAGACGCCGGAGAAGATCGTCGAAACGGTGATCGCGGCCGCGCACTCGCGCTTCCCCGTCATCGAAGAGAATCGCGACGACGTCATCGGCATCCTGCTCGCCAAGGAACTGCTGCGCTTCTTCGCCGGCAAGGAAGTCGACCTGCGCGACACCCTGCGGCCGGCGGTGTTCGTGCCCGAATCCAAGCGCCTGAACGTGCTGCTGCGCGAGTTCCGCGCCTCGCGCAACCACATGGCGATCGTCGTCGACGAATACGGCGGCGTCGCCGGGCTAGTGACCATCGAGGACGTGCTGGAGCAGATCGTCGGCGACATCGAGGACGAATACGACTTCGACGAAACCGCCGACAACATCGTGCTCGACAACGCCGGGCGCTATCGCGTCAAGGCGACGACCGAGATACCCGCTTTCAACGAGGCCTTCGGTACCGACTTCTCCGACGAGGAATGCGACACCGTCGGCGGCCTCGTCATCAGGCGCCTCGGCCGCCTGCCCAAACGCAACGAGATCGTGCAGATCGGTAACCTGCGCATCAACGTCCTGCGCGCCGACAGCCGTCGCGTGCATACGCTGCTGGTCGACAGCCAGCGCGGACTTGATCTCCCGGCCGCCTGAGCATTCGCCGCAGCGGGCGCGCGAGCGCTGCAACAGGTTCTGCTACTCGTAGGCGATCACGACGTCTTCCTTGCCCGCGATCGTCTCGGTCGCCAGCCGAAAGGTTCCCGGGCCGCGTTCGTCGGAAATGCGCCGGTATTTCCTGCCGATGCCGATGACGACGCCCGGGAAGACAGCGTGCTTGACGACGATCGTCGCGTTCTCCGCTTCCTTGAGTTCGCCCTCGAGCGACTGGGTGTCGGCCGTCACCGACTCGAGTTCGTCGCGCGTACGCTCGAGCGTGAGACGCGCCTTCTCCAGCATCTCGCGCCGGTCGGTCCGGTTCTGCAGCAGTTTGACGACCTTCTCGAGGTCGTCGCGTTCCTTGGTCTTGGCGGCGATGGCGGCCTTCATGGCGTCGAGCGCCTGCTGGGTCAGCGGATTGACGCCGATCAGCAGGCGCGTCTCGCCGGTGCCGGGGCCGCCGAGGCATTCGGCGACGATGCCCTTGGTGGCGCGCACGATGCCGCCGAGCACATGGCCCTTGCGGCCGCCTTCCTTGCCGATCACGACCTGCTCGATGGCGGTGATGTCGCACTGCACGGCGACCTCGTCGATGAACACCGACTGCTCGGCCAGGATCACCGCATTCTTGACGTGCCGCGCCCGCACGTTGGCGTGGGCGTGAACGTGGGCGCCCGCGGCCTTGCGCTCGGCGTCGTCCTTCGCCGCCGTCACCGGCATCTGGCCGACGATGCCGCCGAGGACGACGACGTCGTTGCCGGCCTCGACTTCGGCGGATTCGAGCACGCCGTGGATGATCACGTCGCCGCTCGCCCTGATCTTCATGCCGCCCTGGACGTCGCCCTTGACCTCGACGGTGCCGACGAAATCGATGTTGCCGCTCGCGAGGTCGACGTTCTGCAGCGACAGCTTCGGCTCGACGCGCACGCCGTCGCGGCGGATCACGGGGTGGCCGGCGATCTGCGCCACCAGCAGGTCCGGATCGTCGGCCGCAACACCTGCGCCCTGGCCCGAGGGCAAGCGGACATCCTTGGGTTTCGCCACCGCGACGTCGCTGCCCGCCACCGTGCGGCCCGGCACGCCGGGCTGCGGCGGGTGGCGGCGCATCAGCGGCGCGCCGACGTCGACCGAACGCACCATGCCGAGATCGCGGAAGTCGACCTGGCCTTTCGCATCCTCGTGCGGCCCGTGCGTTTCCTCGGTGTGGATCAGCTTCTCCAGCCAGCCGTCGATGCCGGCCTGCGGCGCCTGTCCGTGCGCGACGACGACGCCGGATCCGGCGCTGGCGAGCGCCTCGGCGACGGCGGCGTCGTCGATGCCGAAGGTGACGCCCTTCGCCGCCAGGGCGGCGCGCGCGTCATCGAGGCTCGCCTCGGTGCCGCCCTGCGCCGCGATTACCGTGAGGGTCGCCGCCATCTTGTCGGCGGCGAGGTCGACGCGGTACTGGGCGTCGGTACGGCGACCGACGATGGCCGAGAACGGTTTGCCGGCCGCGATGTTCTTCGCGACGCCGGAAAGCGCGGCGACATCGAGC
>Ga0075012_10001449_pt1 | contig 24131 bp, 23 predicted proteins | sample All_14_2_FD_71474 | JGI IMG/M metagenome (GOLD analysis project Ga0075012, IMG submission 71474) | Freshwater microbial communities in response to fracking from Pennsylvania, USA - Allegheny Zone_MetaG_DW_15 | ecosystem: Environmental > Aquatic > Deep subsurface > Groundwater > Drilled...
TACTGGCTGTTCCGGGGCACGCCTTCGCGCATGTGGCTCGATTGGGTGTTCGCCGAAGCGTTCGGCATGGGCGTGCAGCTTTGCGCAGAAACTTCAGATCTTTACTTCGACACGATCACCGAGATGCTGGCCACGGATTCATTCCGCCCCCGCGCGCTGTTTGATCGCTACAACCTTGAAGTGCTGGCCACCACAGAAAGCCCCATCGACACGTTGGAACACCACGTTGCCATTCGTCAGTCGGGCTGGAAAGGCCGCGTCATCACCGCCTATCGCCCCGATCCGGTGGTGGACCCGGACTTCGAAGGCTTCCGCGCGAACCTCGATTCGCTGACCGAACTGACCGGCGAGGATTGCCTCACGTGGCGCGGATACCTCGCCGCCCACCGCACCCGCCGCGCTTTCTTCAAAAGCATGGGCGCGACCAGCACCGACCACGGCCACCCCACCGCCGCCACCGCCAACCTCTCGCCTGCTGAAGCCGAGGCGCTGTTTGGCCGCGTCATCGCGGGCGGTTGCTCAGCCGCCGACGCAGAACTGTTCCGCGCCCAGATGCTGACCGAGATGGCGGGCATGAGCATCGACGATGGCCTCGTCATGCAGATCCACCCCGGCAGCTTCCGCAACCACAACGCCGCCGTCTTCGAACGCTTTGGCCGAGACAAAGGCGCGGACATCCCCACCCGCACCGATTTTGTCCACGCGCTCAAGCCGCTGCTCGACCGTTTCGGCAACGACCGCAACCTCTCGATCATCCTCTTCACGCTGGACGAGAGCGCCTACGCCCGCGAACTCGCGCCGCTCGCGGGCCACTATCCCTGCCTCAAGCTCGGCCCGGCATGGTGGTTCCATGACAGCCCCGAGGGCATGAAGCGCTTCCGCCACATGACCACCGAAACGGCGGGCTTCTACAACACCGTCGGCTTCAACGACGATACCCGCGCCTTCCTGTCGATCCCCGCGCGCCACGACGTGGCCCGCCGCATCGACTGCGGCTTCCTTGCCGAACTGGTGATGGAACACCGCATCGAGGACTGGGAAGCCGCTGAACTGGCGCAAGACCTGTCCTACAACCTTGCCAAGAAGGCCTACAAGCTGTGAGGCTTTCGCCCGAAACGCTGGCCAGCTTGCCCGCCGAAGTCGCCCGCCCGCTCTATGATCGTGACGCCCAAGCCGTGGGCATCGTCCACTTCGGCATCGGCGCGTTCCACCGCGCACATCAGGCGTGGTACACCGATGCTGCCATGAATACGGGCGACCGGGACTGGATGATCACCGGCGTCTCGCTCCGCTCCCCCGGCGTGGCGCGACAGATGAACCCGCAGGGCGGACTCTACACCGTGGCCGAGCAATCGGGTGACGTCCCTGCCCTGCGCATCGTCGGTTCAGTCCGCAATGTGCTCGTCGCCAGCGAGGAGCCGGACGCCGTCATCGCCGCCGTAGCCGCACCTGCCACGCACATCGTCAGCCTCACCGTCACCGAAAAGGGATATTGCCGCACCGCCAGCGGCGATCTCGATTTCGAACAGGCGCATTCGCTCAGCTTCTACTACTTTGTCACGCAAGCCCTGCTCCGCCGCCGCAACGCGGGCCTACCCGGCGTGACACTGCTGCCCTGCGACAACTTGGCCGACAACGGCGCAAAGCTTGAGCGCCTGATGCTGCAATACCTCGCCCGCCACGAACCCGATCTGGTGGCATGGTTCGAGGCCCACTGCACCTGCCCATCCACCATGATCGACCGCATCGTGCCCGCCACCACCGACGAGGACCGCGCAGGCATCGCCCAAGCCCTCGGCGGCCTGCAGGATGACGCCTGCGTCGTCACCGAACCGTTCAGCCAGTGGGTGATCGAGGACAAGTTCGCAGGCCCCCGCCCCAAATGGGAAGCGGTCGGCGCGCAACTGGTTGCAGACGTCGCTCCATATGAAACCGCCAAGCTGCGCATGCTCAACGGCGCGCACTCGGCGCTGGCCTATTGCGGCCTCAAGGCGGGCCACACATACGTTCACGAAGCCGTGGCCGATCCCGCCCTGCACCATCTGGCCGAAACTCTGATGCGCCAAGAAGCCGCGCCCACCATCACGCCCGCGCCCAACCAGAACCTCGCCGCCTATGCCGACGCGCTGATCGCCCGCTTCGCCAACCCCGCGCTGAACCATCGCCTCATCCAGATCGCAATGGACGGCAGCCAGAAAATCCCCCAGCGCTGGCTCGAAACCCTCGCCGAAAATGCAGCCCAAGGCCGCACATGCCCCGCCATCCTGCAAGCCATCGCCGCATGGCTCCATCACCTGACCGGCGCAAACGGCCCGGTCGACGATCCGCTGGCCGAAAAGCTCACCGCCATCGTCAACCGCAACCCAAACCCACACGATGCCGCCACCGCCCTGTTCACCGACAATGGCCCGCTCGCAGGAACATGGCAGCCCACCGCAGCGGATAGGCAAACGCACTATGCGTGGCGCATGGACCGTTGATGCACCATTTTTGCGCTGCCTGCTGATGTAGATGGCGACCCGAACCCGGTCGCCTGCAACGTCTGGCCTGCATCCACCGTGGCACCGACGCGATAACCATGACCCTGACGGTCACTGCCGCGTTCAATCGATGCTCCCAGTACTGCGCCAAGACGCTCAAGCAGCGCACTTCCCTGATTGGCTGTGCTGTCACTGGTGAAGTCGACGCCGTCATTTTCGACGACCAACGACAATCCTGCGTCCAGTTGCTTGAGAGTGACGCAAATAGTGCCGCCTGTCGCGCCGGGATAGCCGTATTTCAAAGCGTTGATAACAAGCTCGCTGCAAATCAGAATTAGCGCCCGCCGCATATCGGGAACCAGCAGGACTTTATCGGCATCGATGGAGACCGTGATCTGGCGCGCCGATCCAAATATCTCTGCCAGGTGCGTTACAATCGCTGAAAGCAGCGGGACGCAAGGCACCAGTTCGGTCGACCCACAATCGGTTCCCAGTTCATGATATGCCCGTGCAAGGCTGCGGGTTTTTACCACAACATCCCGAGACAGCCAGTCACGGGATGGGTCTTCAGCCAAAGTCGCAAGCGAAGCCGTTAACTGTGCCATGTTTTTTGCCCGGTGAATGGCATCGGCTCGCCACAAAGAACCGTAGTCCGGCGGCGATGCGTTAACTTTGCTGCCGATTGGCGAAACTGGCGCAAAAAGCTGCAATATCATTTCTTCCTTGGCGATCGCGCTGAACCGCCCGCTGGAATTTGCCGCAATGTTCGTGGTCATCATCGTTTCCTGATATCCCGAGCCGGTTTGGCAAAGATTGTATGGCAGAGATTTGGGCCTGACATCTTAATCCGGGTTAAGAAAACAATTGATATTAAATGAATTATTCGGTGAATTCGGCATCAACGGCAAAACTTGCTGAGATCGCCCGCAGCAACGCAAGCGACTGCTTCATCCGCCCTTGCGATTCTCCCGCTTCTTCTGCCACTTCAACCTTGATTTCACACGTTGTCTGAATCACTGAAAGCGCCTCGGCAGTTGTCAGGGTTTTGGTTTCAACCAAAGCGTGCAAGATGCTTTCCGCCAGCAGCAACGCCGCCTGCCCGTGCGCATCCGGTTCAAGATCGCGCATTTGCTGAGGAGTTGGCGAGGCGTTGCTGGGATCGTTGCTCATGAATGTGCCGATGTGATGCCAGGCGGGAGCGATACTGCTGCTTCCTGCTGACAGTGCCTGGGGTAGCGTACTGGCAGTCGCTGACTTATGAACCCTTTTGACAGTTGGGAACACAACCGAGGTTAATGCATCCACTGGGCAGGCAAGGTAGTCGATGGGCAGGAGCAGATTATGGCCAATGCCTTTACCAAACGCCTAAGCGGCTACGCTCCGCTCAACGATGCAGACGTAGGCCTGCTGGCCGACGCATGCCGGAACGTTCGCGACGTGCCTGCTGGCCATCACCTGATCATGGAGGGCGACAGCCCGGATCCGGTGTTCGTGATGCTGGAAGGCTGGGCTTGTGGATACAAGATCCTGCCCGATGGTGGGCGGCAGATCCTCGCCTTCATGCTGCCGGGCGATTTCTGTGACATTCACATCGCGGTGCTCAAGGCTGTTGATCACAGCATCGTCACGATTACCAATGCCAAGGTTGCCTCGGTCCCACGTGCCCAGATGGAAGTGCTCGTTCAGGCAAGGCCGACGATTACCCGTGCCTTCTGGTGGTCGCAACTGGTGGATCAGAGCGTGTTGCGTGCCTGGATCGTCAGCATGGGTAGGCGGACGGCCAACGAACGCATCGCGCATCTCATGTGCGAGCTTTACATCCGCATGCGCAATATCGGGCTGGCCACAGACGACCAATGCGAAATGCCGCTGACGCAAATTGTCATAGCCGACGCGGTCGGCCTTACCCCGGTGCATGTGAACCGTGTGCTCAAGTCTTTGCGACTGGGGAAAGTAATGGAATTGCGATCCGGCTCGTTGACCATCATCGACCCTGTCAGGCTGTCGGAAATTGCTGGCTTTGACGGAAACTACCTCCACGGCCGGCTTAAGCAGGTTGGCTGAGCACCCCACTGAAGACGACGGCTTCGGGGCGACTGGTGGGCAATCGGCTGCCCTGATCGCGGTGGCCGAGGCCACGCACATGCCGATGTTCTTTACCGATGATCACGCACCGGGCGATCCGATCATCTTTGCCAATGATGCCTTTCTGGCGCTGACTGGGCATGCTCGCGCGGTGATACTTGGCAAACCGTTGGAAGCATTGTTGGGCAGCGTCATCGATTCAACCAGCATGTCCTTGATCCAGCAGGAAATGCGTGCAGGCAGCCACGGCACATGGGGCATGCCGTGCCGAAGGATCAATGGTCCCGATTTCATGGCTACGGTGTTTTTAAGCCCGATTGCTGACAAACATGGGGCTGTGCACCAACACATGTTTACCTTTGTCGAGACCGATGGCCAAGTCGAACGGCTGCTGGATCAACGCAATGCCATGCATGCGCTATATGCGATGGCACCCGGGTTTATTGCCACGTCCAACGGACCGGACCATCGGTTCAGCTTTGCCAATGCGTCGTACAAACGCTTTGTCGCCAAAGAAGACCTCGAAGGCCGGACGGTGGCCGAATCCATGCCGGAAATTGTCGAGCAGGGCTTTCTCAAGGTGTTGGACGACGTCTACCGCAGCGGTGAGCCTTTTGTTGGCAAAGGCATTCCGATGGAAATAGTCAATCCGCAAACCGGTGAGAAAGCGTTGCGGTATTGCGATTTTGTCTATCAAGCGGTGCGCGATGCCGATGGCACCATCACGGGATTGTTCTGCGAAGGCTATGACGTGACTGAACAGCGCGAAACGGCCGAGAAGCTGTCGACGTTGCAGGCGCAAATGATCCACGTTTCGCGGGTAAACGCGATGGGAACAATGGCCGCCACGCTGGCGCACGAGCTAAATCAGCCACTGGCAGCAATAGCCAATTACGCTGCAGGGATTTCGCGTCTTGCCGATCCGAGGCTTGATGATGCGGCATCGCCAAATTCCGGAAGACTGGCGTTTGCGCTGCGTGGCATTGAGGAAGCGGCGCAGCGGGCGGGCGACATCATCCGAAACCTCCGTGAAATGACCCGTCGCCGGGAGCCGGACCGAGCAGCTTTCGATCTGCAGGATGCGGTCAGCGAATGTATCCGGCTGGTACAGGCGACCGTGTCTCCTGCCATTACCATCACGCAGGATATTCCCGTTGCTACTCACATGGCGGCCGACAGGGTGCAGATTCAGCAGGTAATCATCAACCTGCTCCGAAATGCCTGCGACGCGGTCATGGGCACGCCGATCAAACAGGTTACCGTCTCGGCAAAAGTCGTCGATGCCCACCTGGTCGTGTGCATCTGCGATACCGGCGCCGGGGTTGCCATCGAAGTTGCCGAACAAATATTTGCGTGGTCCGAATCCTCGAAAGAGGGCGGAATGGGACTGGGGCTATCGATCAGCCGCACCATAGTGGAGGCGCACAATGGCCGGATCTGGCTGGAAAACAGCAGCCCGGATGGGTCAGAGTTGTGCTTTTCGGTTCCGATCAAGGATGACGCCGCCGTTGCGGGGCACTCTTCGGCCTGAAGACGCGTTCACTTGTTCGAAAACTGCCGCATCAGTTCAGTCAGCCATTCGGCCGCCCGCCGACGTTCTTGCGGCGATGGATTGTTCAGCAGGCGGGTAACGTGGCGGCTGACAAACAGCGACGGGCCGAAATAGGCCATGCTCCAGTCTGCAAACTGGCGCACTTTGAGGGGGCCTTTATCGACGATCACAAGATGATCGTGCCTCGGGTCTTGAATGACCTGCTCCATGAGTTGGTCGATAGCAGTGCGCGCGCCTTCCAGAATCTGGGCAAAATGGGTTCCGGTGAACAGCAAGGCGCCGGTCAGGCCGACGGCTGGATTGTGTTTCAGCGCCTTGGCAGCAATGGACTTGACCACCACTGGTGCATCCTTGGGCGCGATGCAGCTGTTGCTGATATACAATAATGAATGCAGCGGCATGGCATATCCTGACAATAAAACGCGCGATCCGTTGACGGGCTTTTTGTCAGGCAGCCTCCGGATCCGTCAGAAGATCGATTATTGACGGCACAAGATCAGCAGGGTGTGCTGCGCTGTAAAGAAAGCCCTGCCCGACATCGCAGCCGTGCGTCTTGACGAATTCTGCCTGCGCCAAAGTCTCGATGCCCTCTGCAACCGTCTCGATACCCAAGCTTTGCCCAAGGCCGATCAGGGCGCGGACGATGGCTGTGTCGTCCGGATTGCTGCCGATACCCGCCACGAACGACCGATCAATCTTGAGGACATCCACCGGGAACTGCTTCAGGTGCGTCAACGAAGCAAATCCGGTGCCGAAATCGTCAAGCGCAATCCGGATGCCGCGTTGGCTGAGCACCGACAGCGCGCGGGCGACGTGGTGCGCCCCGCGACCGAGGAACACACCTTCAGTGACCTCCACTTCGATCAAGCGAGGATCAAGCCCGCGTTGTTCGATGTTGCCCAGCAGTCGTTCGGCAAAATCGTTGGCGTGGAAATCTGCCGCGCATGTGTTGATCGCGACATGTCCGAACGCAAGGCCACGATCGATCCAGCTGCGCATGTCATCGAGCACCCTGTCAATCATCTGGCGGCTGATGGCAGCGGCAAGTTCGCGGTCTGCAAAAGCCAGTTCGAACATTTCCGGCAGGATCGCCGGGCCTTCGTTCAGCGCGCATCGCACCAGCGCTTCGAAGCCGACCAGCCGGCCTGAACTCAACGCGATCTTGGGCTGGTAATGCGGGACAATCCGCTGCATCTCGATGCCTTGCCGGGCGACCTTCAGCATCCTGCTCTCGCGCTCGAATTCTTCAGCCATGCCGGGATGAAACGTCTCTACACATCCGCGCGATTGTTTGGCCTCTGCAAGCGCCTGATCGCAGCACCGCGTCAGCAATTCGGCGGTGTCGGCATGATCGGGATAGATTGCCAGCCCGATGCTGGCGCGGCAGTCCACCAGCCGCCCCTCATGCTCCATCGGTTTGTGCAATCGTTCGATCAGCGAGTGGACAATTGCCGAGACTTCCTCGCTGCGGTTTATGTCGGTCAGCACGACCCCAAACTCGTCTCCGCCAAGCCGCGCGACTGTATCTGTGACACGCAGAATCCCACGCAAGCGTTCGGCAAACTTGATCAACATGGCGTCACCTGCCGTGTGCCCCAGCGAATCGTTGATCTGTTTGAAGTGATCCACGTCAATCAGCATCAGCGCGAGGCGCGCGCCATCCTGCCGTGCGTCATGGATGGCAGATCGCAGTCGCTTGTTGAAAGGCCCGCGATGCGGCAATCCGGTAAGCACATCGTGGTCGGCTACATATCTCAACTCGTTGGATAGCTTGGTCTGCGCTGCTACCTGCGCCTCGCGATCAATCAGCGACAGGCGCAATTGCAACAACGCCTGCACTTGCGAAGCAAGCACGCGCAAGGCGACGGCTTGCTGCTCTGTCAGGCCACCAGGACGGGGCTGCGGATCAAAGACGCACAGCGAGGCAATCGGCGTGCCGTCATCTGCTTCGATACGCATACCTGCATAGAAGCGAATATGCGGCGCTCCTGTAACCAGCGGATTGTTCGCAAAAAGTGGATCGAGATGGGCGTCGCGGACGACAAAGATCGCCTCTGATTCAATTGCATGCGCGCAAAACGAAACGGCAATCGGGGTTTCGCGCTGGTCTATACCCCAAGTGGCTTTGAACCATTGCCGGTGATCATCGATAAAGCTGATCGCTGCTGACTGCGCACCGCAAATGCGGGCGGTGAGCATCGTGATGTTATCGAAATCCGCTTCAGATGCACTGTCAAGAATGTGGTACTGGCCAATCGCCTTCCGACGCCGCGTCTGCACATCATTTTGAAAGGAAACAAAATTTTGCGGATTCAACGCACTGATGCTAGGTGCGCTGCAGATCATGACACAGCATCCCGCGGATGAAGCCGGATCTGCACGCGATTCAACCGTACTGATAGGCGCGCCATACGTGAGGTTGCGGTCCAACCAGGCAGGCCATCCCATAACAGATCGCGCGATAGAAACTGGAGGCGCTTATGCAGGAAGCCAGTCATGCCGAGGAGCCCCTTGCATCGATCGTCAGCGCGGAGCCGTTGGCCACCAACGCGGTCAGGCGCTGCGTTTATGTGATCGACGACGACAGCCAGATGCGCACATCGCTGCATTTTCTGCTGGGGTCGTGCAGCATTGACGCGTGGCCATTCGCTGCATGCACAGATTTCATTGACCAGTTGCCCAAACTTGCCCCTGCCCCGATCCTGCTCGACATCCGCATGCCCGGCATTGACGGGCTGCAAATGCTTGAACTGCTGAAAGAGCGGGCGGTGACTTGGCCGGTCATTATCATGACCGCGCATGGCGATGTATCGGTTGCCGTGCGCGCGATGAAGCTTGGCGCAATAGACTTCCTTGAAAAGCCCTTCCCTCCCGATGCGCTTGATCACATGCTGGCACAGGCGTTCGACATACTTGATGGGCTGAACATCGCGTTGCGCACGCGCACGGACGCGTTGCGCCGGATAAAGCAATTGTCGATGCGCGAGCGTGAGATAATCGCGATCCTGATGGAAGGCGTCACCAACAAGACTATCGCCCAACGTCTGGGGATCAGTCCGCGAACGGTCGAAATGCACCGGGGCAATGCCTTCGCCAAGCTTGGCCTGAAGAGCATTGCCGAGGTTATGGCCTTGATCGTGGCCGCACACCTTGATTTGACCAGCCTGAAAGCGGAAGCCCCGAAACTGGGCTAGGTTCACGGTTTCAGCGTTGTAAGCCGCAGCGGGCAAAGTACCATCGTTCGGATCGTTTTGGTTTAGCGACATGCCGGCCTCCCTTCCCCAGTATTGGCATAAAAACCAATGCATTGGCTGAAGTTAACGGCAAGTGGGGAACCATACGGTAGATTTACGGGACGTGCGGCGCAGAGATGCCGCATACTGCCCTTGTGATACGATCAACCGATACGCGCTTTGGCCAGGATCTCTCTGCAACTTTGGCAAGTTTTACGGCTGAATGCGAAGTCGGTTCCATATGCCTCAAGGAATCCGGCAGCTTCTATGGCGTTTGCTTCAAACACTAACTCTTCCTGCGCGCCACGGTCAGCAGCTCTTCGGCGCGCCGCATCCCCTCAAGCAGCAGGTCTGCCCATTCGCACGCGATCTGCCGACGGCGCGTCAGACACTCGGCCCGGTTGTAGGCGGCGTCGACCGGTTCTCAGCTTCGGGACACGTACCGCTCAAGCGAGCGCAGGACGTCGTTCGGATGGCGCCCACCCACCGGCACTTTCTGATCTCGAACCACTCATGCGCGACCAATTCGAACGAATACACGTCAGCCAAGCTGGCAGCCTTGGCCTCTGGCTGCTTCTCGGCGCTGGGGGCAATGCCTTGGCGCAACTGGCGGCGCGCAACGTCTCGCCTCTTGCGCGCGTCGATGAGGGTGACGTCGGGATAGGGACCGACGGAGAGGAGCATTCCCTTGCCCTCGACGCAGTACTTCATGCGCCAGAGTTTGCCGCCGCTCGGCGGCACAAGGAGGAAAGTGCCCTGCCCGTCAGCCAGTTTTCAGGGCTTGTCGGCTGACGCAGATTTGCGGATCTTCGTGTCGGAGAGAATACCCCCCGTCTGCGTTAGGGGAAACAGATCACTGCTCGGGGCAATTCCTTTTCAGGTTACCGCCTGAAAGCCTGTTTATTGGTGGCGCGGGATGAGCCACAGGCCCAGCGGCGTTTCCCAGGGATTTTGGCGAGCTATTGCATGTGATGGCAAGGTGAATTGGCGGAGAGGGTGGGATTCGAACCCACGGTACGGTTTCCCGTACACTGCATTTCGAGTGCAGCGCATTCGACCACTCTGCCACCTCTCCTTGGTGCCAATCAGGGGGCCGCAAAGGGCTGTTCCCGGTCGAGGAAGCGAGCCGTTAGCGTATGATATCAGGCTTGCCAAGCGAAAAGCGGTACAGTTTTCCACACCACCGCGCAGTCACCAACCTTTCTGTGCGAACAACTTGTTTGCGGCGCACCATCTGCCTATATTGTGAATATGGACCGCGCGAGTTTCTTTTCGCCACAGGCCGGCCGCGATATCTCGGCCCCTCCCGTTTCATCGGCACGCTTTTCGATTGGCGACGTCGTGCGCCATCGCATGTTCGGCTTTCGCGGTGTGGTGTTCGATATCGACCCGGTCTTCGCAAACAGCGAGGAATGGTACGATTCCATTCCCGAAGACATTCGCCCGCCGCGCGACCAACCGTTTTACCACCTCCTCGCCGAGAACGACGAGAGCAGCTACGTCGCCTACGTCAGCCAGCAGAACCTGCTTGGCGATGCCGAAGCGGGACCGATCGATCATCCCTCGCTTGATGAGATGTTCGAAGGCTTCCGCAATGGACGCTACCGCCTGCGCCGCAGCCTTTCGCACTGATCTGAGCGCGGGGGCGCCCCCGCCCCCTCAGTTCTTGAGCTTCCAGCCCGACTTCAGCACCATGTAAAGCCCGGCTCCCAAAGCCAGATTCAGCACGCCAAGACCAATCGCGCCGTGCAGCACCGCCATATTGGTGCTGCCGATGTCGCTCCGCCCCAGAAAGCCGAAGCGGAAGCCTGAGATCACATAGAAGATCGGGTTCATCCGGCTCACGGTCTGAAACGCGGGTGCCAGATTGTCGATCACATAGAATGTGCCTGAAAGCATCGACAGCGGGGTGATGACGAAGTTCGTCACCGCTGCGTTGTGATCGAACTTTTCCGCCCAGACAGACGTCAGCACGCCGATCAGCGCGAGCAGGATCGCCCCCATCAGCCCGAACCAGACGACCGCCCACAGATGCGCAATACCCAGCGACACGCCCGGCCACAGCAGCATCGCGCCTGCCACAGCCAGCCCCACCAGCACCGCGCGCGTCACTGCCGCACCCACCAGCGCCAGCATCAATTCTCCGGTGGAGATCGGCGGCATCAGGTAATCGACGATGGTGCCCTGAATCTTGCCGCCCAGCATGCTGAAGCTGGAATTGGCGAAGGAATTGTTGATCATGCCCATCGCGATCAGCCCCGGCGCGACGAAGCTGGCGAAGTTTACGCCCAACACTTCACGTCCGCCATTGGCACCGCCGCCCAGGGCAAGCGTGAATATCATCAGATAAAGCAGCGTCGTTACCGCAGGTGCCCAGATCGTCTGGGTCTGCACCTTGAAGAAACGGCGAACCTCCTTCATATAGAGGGTCCACAGCCCCAACCTGTTGAAGCCACGAAACACCGGTTGCCCGGGCGGGGTGAAGGTTACGGTGTTGCGGGAAGTTGCCCCATCGCGGGCTAGCGCTTTATCGACCATGACGGTGGCGGTATCGTGGCAACGCGGCTAAGGCAAGGTCACGTGCGTGACAGGTCCGTTGGACCGACAGTATTTTTATTCGGCCGCACCCTTGCGGCCCTGAAGGACAGGTTTGAAGCATGAGCTGGACCGAAGAGCGGATCGAGAAGCTGACCAAGATGTGGGAGGGCGGGTCAACCGCCAGCCAGATCGCCGAAGAGCTCGGCGGTGTCAGCCGCAATGCGGTGATCGGCAAGGCGCATCGCCTGGGGCTGAAGGCGCGCCCTTCGCCGGTCAAGGCAAACGACAAGAGCGAGGCTGCAGCCCCCGCGCCCAAGGTGCCCAAGCCAGCCCCGCCGCCACCGCTCGCAGCCGAACCCAAGATCGCAGCACCGCGCCCCGCGCCGGTTGCTCCGCCCCCGCCTGCCCCGCGCGCGGCCGCGCCTGCGCCAGCCTCCGCCGCCGAAGCGAAGCCCGCGTCGGACGCACCGGTTGCTCCCCCGCAGCCGCGCATCGTCTCGGTCGGTCCCGGCGGCTTCTTGCGCCAAGGCCCGGGCGACCAGCAGGCACCGATTCCGCCGGCCCCGCCGCGCCGCCTTGTGCCGGCACGCCCCAGTCCGGAAATTTCCGAAAAGACCAGCCTGCTCGATCTGAACGATCGCATCTGCCGCTGGCCGATGGGTCATCCCGGTGAGCCGGACTTCCACTTCTGTGGCGACAAGGTGAACCCCGGCTTCCCATATTGCGTCGACCATTGTGGCCGTGCGTATCAGGCGCAGTTGCCCCGTGGCCATCGCCGCCCGCCCCCGCCAATGCCGTTCGGTGGTCCCAGAGTTCGCTGATCAGCGCTGAACGCACCAATTTCTGCAATGCCGCGTGGTTAACATCACGCGGCATTCGCCGTTCTAGGGCATATGACAAACGATCCCTCCGCGCGCGGATCCCGGTCCCGCCTGCTCAAATGGCTCGGCATTTCCGGGGAAGACGACACCGTCGAGGAATCGGCATCGGCAGAAATTGCCAACTTCCGAGATCCCAGTGCGCGCGAGATATGGCTGCCCGCCAAGCGCCGCCTACTGGGCAAAGTCGCAGATTTCCTGATCGACCATGATCTTGAAGTCATGCCTTGGACGCTGGAGATCGCCTACGACTACGTCACCGGTGCCAACCCTCGCCTTGCCCAGCTGATCCTGGAACGCATCGAGGAAAGTCAGGCCATCACCCTGCCCTGGCTTGAGCAGGTCATGCGCGAGGAAAAGGGTGATGGCACCGCTGAGCAGCTCGTCGCGCTGATGTCGCGGCTTGAAGAAAGTCTCGACGATTTCGCCAGCACCACCAGCAGCGCGCGCAACGCGACCAGCGAATATGGCGCGGCGCTGCAGCAGCATGTCGATGATCTTGAACAGGTCAGCCGGGCCGGCGTGGTCATCACCGAACTGGCCACGCTGGCCAAGGCGATGATGCACCGCACGCGTGAGATCGAGCACGACCTCAACGAATCCGAACAGCGCGCCAAGGCCCTCCAGCACAGTCTCGACGAAGCGCGCAGAGTTGCCGACGAGGATCACCTCACCGGGCTGCCCAACCGCCGCGCATTCGAAGCGATGCTCGACAAGGAAATCGCAGTTGCTCAGGAGGCAGGCGAATCGCTGTGCGTCGCCTTCGTCGATATCGACCATTTCAAACGCATCAACGACACCCACGGTCACGCCGCCGGGGACCGGGTGCTCAAGGTCGTTGCCGACACGCTCAGCCGCATTTCGGATGCGCGCTGCCACGTGGCGCGCCACGGCGGCGAGGAATTTGCCGTGCTGTTCCGTGCATTAGGCCCTGAAAAGGCCAGAGATCGGCTTGATCACGCGCGTGAGGAGATCTCAGAGCGTCGCCTCGTCAACCGCGCAACCGATATGCCGTTCGGACGGATCACGTTCTCGGGCGGCATTGCAGATGTCTTTGCCTACGCCAGCAAAAGCGACGCCCTGCGCGCAGCCGACGAAGCACTTTATGCCGCCAAGCAATCTGGCCGAAACCAGATCCTGCTTGCCGGCAATCATACTCCGCCTTTGCAGGACGCAGCCTGACTTATCAGCTGTACTGCGAATTCTGCGCGCGCTGGAACGCATAGCGCGCAACTTTGCCGTCAATGATGCTCGTGCGCAGTTTGATGCGCATTTCATCGGCCCCTTCCTCGCGCGTGCAGACCAGCCGGCTTCCGCCCGAAGGCAGCACTTCCAGCGCGCTGATCGATACGCCAGCCGCTTCGCAACGCGAACGGACAGTGGCTTCGGGAAGATTGAGGTTCATGGCACGGCTCATGGGCGGCACTCCTTGCTGAAACGATAGGCAGATGCGCGGGCCAAAGCCTCACGCATGAGCGAACGCAGGTGCTGGGAATGGTGCGCCGGATGATCCACGTCTGCTTCCCACTGCGTAAGCGGGAGCGCATGGAGTCTCTCAGTCGGTGGTGCCTACACATTGGTCAGTCCACCGATAGCGCCGCTATGGACCCAAAGCCCCCGGAAGGCAAAGGGAAAGCACCCCGCTATCCTTGGCGATAGGCGTCCAAACGCTCAATCGCACAGTTCAAGCTCTATGCCCGGCACCTGCGCGATCACCCTGCGCGCCCATTCTTCCTGCCGCCACGGGATCACCTCCTCGTCAAAGAACGCCTGCCGTTCTCCGGCGCGATCATAAAGGCTCACCGCGTTCGCCCCCTCATCGCGGTGCTGGATGCGGATGCGGGCAATGTCCTCCAGTGCCATCGCTCCGTGATCGCCCGGATGCCGCGCTGTCCGCCCCTGCCACCACTCAATCGTGCCAGCCGCAAAATCCACTTTGCTGCCGCGCTGCATATTGGCTGCCAGCTGGCCGAACGCCATAGTAAGCGCGAGCGCCCCCATCACCCCGGCAACCGGTATCAGCCACGGCGCGCATTCCCCGCTCGCATTGCAATTGGATTGCGGCGGCACCACCATAGCCGTCCCCAAAAACATCGCGCCTACCACCAGCATCATCCACCAGCGCAGATCGCGCCGCGCCGTTTTTTCAAAACTGATGATCTTGTCGGACGCCTGTTTCACGCGCCCAATGTCGCAGCAAATGCTCACCAGTTCGCAAATGCCCCGCCGTAAAATGAAAAAGGCCCCACCTTGCGGCGGGGCCTCGTTCATTTGACAGCTTGCGCTGAACCTCAGTCGTCAGACTTGAGGAACGCAGGCATGTGATCAGGAGCAGGACCGTCTTCACGGTCACGACGTGGACGATCACCGCCGCCTTCACGGCGGGGACCACGGTCGCCACCTTCGCGGCGCGGACCACGGTCACCACCACGGCCGCCACCGGGACCACGACGGTCGCCACGATCACCACGGTCCGGACGGTCGCCCTTCGGCTCGCGCGGCGGACGGGTGTCTTCCAGTTCGCCACCGGTTTCCTGATCGACAACGCGCATCGACAGGCGAACCTTGCCGCGCGGATCGATTTCGAGAACCTTGACGTAAACGTCCTGGCCTTCCTTCACCACGTCGGTCGGCTTTTCAACGCGCTCGTTCTTCATTTCGGAAACGTGGACGAGGCCGTCCTTGCCACCCATGAAGTTCACGAAAGCGCCGAAATCAACGATGTTGACAACCTTGCCCTTGTAGACCTTGCCGACTTCAGCTTCCTCGACAATGCCGAGGATCCACTGGCGTGCGGCTTCGATCTGGGTCAGATCAGACGACGAAATCTTGATCAAGCCTTCATCATCAATGTCAACCTTCGCACCGGTGGTCGCCACGATTTCGCGGATCACCTTGCCGCCGGTGCCGATGATGTCGCGGATCTTCGACTTGTCGATCTGCAGCGTCTCGATACGCGGAGCGTGAGCCGAAAGCTCGGAGCGCGATTCACCCAGGGCCTTGGTCATTTCACCAAGGATGTGCGCGCGGCCTTCCGAAGCCTGCCGCAGGGCAACTTCGAAGATTTCGCGCGTGATCCCGGCAACCTTGATGTCCATTTGCATCGTGGTGATGCCTTCGGACGTACCGGCAACCTTGAAGTCCATGTCGCCAAGGTGGTCTTCGTCACCCAGGATGTCCGACAGAACCGCAAATTCCTTGCCGTCAAGGATCAGGCCCATCGCGATGCCCGAAACCGGACGCTTCAACGGAACACCCGCGTCCATCATCGAAAGGCAGCCGCCGCAAACGGTGGCCATCGACGATGAACCGTTCGACTCGGTGATGTCCGACAGAACGCGGATCGTATAAGGGAACTCGTCCTTGGTCGGCAGCACGGGGTGCAGCGCGCGCCAAGCCAGCTTGCCGTGGCCCACTTCGCGACGGCCCGGAGCGCCGAAACGTCCAACTTCGCCAACCGAATAGGGCGGGAAGTTGTAGTGGAGCATGAAGCTTTCATACCGCAGGCCTTCCAGCCCGTCGATCATCTGCTCGGATTCCTTGGTGCCCAGCGTGGTGGTGCAGATTGCCTGCGTTTCACCGCGTGTGAACAGCGAAGAACCGTGCGTGCGCGGCAGGAAACCCACCATCGCTTCGATCGGGCGGACCTGCGTGGTCGTGCGGCCGTCGATGCGGGTGCCATCCTTCAGGATCGCGCCACGGACGATGTCGGCTTCCACCTTCTTCATCGTCTTCATCGCGACCATCTGGGTCTGCGCGCCTTCAGCGGCAAACGCAGCCTTGGCCTTGGCCCGGGCTTCGTTCAGTGCGTTGGAACGCGCCGACTTGTCGGTCAGCTTGTAAGCTGCGGCAACATCCTTGCCGACCAGCGTCTTGAGCTTCTTCTTGATGTCAGCGGTGTTGTCCGTGAGGTCGATGTTCCACGGTTCCTTCGCAGCCTTTTCGGCCAGTTGGATGATAGCGCCGATGACCTTGCGGATTTCGTCGTGCGCAAACAGCACGGCGCCGAGCATCTCGTCTTCGCTCAGTTCCTTGGCTTCCGATTCCACCATCATCACGGCGGTGTCGGTTGCTGCAACCGTCAGGTCGAGGCGGCCTTCGGCCAGCGCAACGTCCTGCTTCGGGTTCAGCACATATTCGCCGTCGATGTAGCCAACGCGAGCAGCCGCGATCGGACCCATGAAGGGCACGCCCGAGATGGTCAGCGCAGCCGATGCAGCGATCATTGCCACGATGTCAGGCTCGGTCTCGCCGTCATAGCTCAGAACCTGAGCGATAACGTTGATTTCGTTGTAGAAACCTTCGGGGAACAGCGGGCGGACCGGACGGTCGATCAGGCGGGAAACCAGCGTTTCCTTTTCCGTCGCGCCGCGCTCACGCTTGAAGAAGCCACCGGGGATGCGGCCTGCTGCGGAATACTTTTCCTGATAGTGGACGGTCAGCGGGAAGAAATCCTGGCCTTCCTTGACCGACTTGGCGGCGGTAACCGCGCACAGGACAACAGTTTCGCCATATGTGGCGATGACCGCGCCGTCAGCCTGACGGGCAACACGGCCGGTTTCCAGTGTGAGGGTCTTTCCGCCCCACTCCAGCGATACGGTTTTGACGTCGAACATTGTATTTCCTTCAGCCCGCGCGCCCTATTGCGTGCGGGGTTTGCTGCCGGGGAATACCGTCCCGGTCCGGTGTGGGGCCGTTTGTCGTGCCCCGAAGGCTGTCCGCCGAATTGCGAACATGCCAATTCAAAATAGCTAAACCCCCGCGAAGGCGGGGGCCTCAGTCGTTTTACGCGGCCTCTTTGTTGCCGCATAAGATCCCCGCCTTCGCGGGGATGCCAAAACGAAACGGCCCGCCAAGGCGGGCCGAACGTTTGCGTTACTTACGAAGACCGAGCTTCTGGATCAGGTCGTTGTAACGACCCACGTCCTTCTTCTTCAGGTAGTCGAGAAGCGAACGACGCTTGTTGACCATCATCAGCAGGCCGCGACGCGAGTGGTTGTCCTTGTGGTTGGACTTGAAGTGCTCGGTCAGCGTCAGGATACGGCTGGTCAGGATCGCGACCTGGACTTCCGGCGAACCGGTGTCACCCTCGGCGCGAGCGTGCGTGGCAATGACTTCCTGCTTCTTTTCAGCGGTAATCGACATATTCTTTACTCCGCGACATCGGAAAGGTTGAACCCCCGCGAGACTTTCAGACTTCCGCCTGCAAGCTCCACCAGCGCGACCGGCAGATTGCCAGCCCTCGCCCAGTAAAGCCCGTCGTCGTGGGGCAATCCCGCCAGAACGCGGCCCTGGCGGACCGCCCTTGCCTGCTCGGGATCGAGGTTGAGAGCCGGGATGTCGACCAGCCCTGCCTCCAGCGGCAAGAGTATGTGTTCAAGGGCCGCGCCTTGACCGACATCGTTCAGTTTGTCCAGCGAAATCGCCTGTCCAATTGCGAACGGTCCGGCCTTCAGGCGGCGCAGCATCGTGACATGTCCAACAGTGTTCAGCGCGCGGGCGATGTCCCGGGCAAGGCTGCGGATATAGGTGCCTTTTGTCACATGGGCAGTCAGGGTTGCAGATTCAACCGCCGCATCGGTTCCGGTGAAGCCATCGAGCGTTAGTTCGCGGATCGTAACGGTCCGCGATGGCAGTTCGACAGTCTCTCCGGCACGTGCCAGATCATAGGCGCGCTGGCCATTTACCATCAGCGCGGAGTAGGCCGGAGGCACCTGTTCCGAAGTGCACCTAAATGCACCTAGAGCGTCCTGAAGCGCCGCGAGTGTGGGGCGGACCTCACTTGTGGCGATGATTTTGCCCTCCAGATCAAGGGTATCCGTCTCGCTTCCGAAGGTCACTGTGAAGGCGTAAATCTTGTCGGAATCCAACATCCGCCCGCACAGCTTCGTCGCCTCTCCAACTGCGATCGGCAACACGCCGGTTGCGAGCGGATCGAGCGTGCCGCCGTGGCCGACCTTGCATTTGCCAAAGCCAGCCTGCCGCAAGTTGCGCTTCACCGCCGCAACCCCTTGAGTCGACCCCATTTCCAGCGGCTTGTCGAGGATGATCCAACCGTCAACCACCCTACTGCGGCTCTGGCCCGGCCACAAACCCGGCCAGCCCCGCCAAGTGCTCGCCCAGCCACTGCACCGGCGGCCCGACCAAGCGTTCCACCAACCGAAGTTCGGGCATAAAGTACGGAAGAATAACAAGAAATCCGAATACGATAATCAGCCCGAACGGTTCCAGCTTCGCATATCCGCGCGCCAGCGGTGCCGGGAGAATGCCCATGACGATCCGCGAGCCATCGAACGGCGGGATCGGCAGAAGATTGAACATGCCCAGAAAAATGTTCACAATCAGGAAGTTGCGCAGGTTATCTGCGACGAACAGGACACCCAGCCCCGGTTCCGCCGCATAGTCCGTCGCCCGCACCAGCAACCCCAGCGCCACGGCAGAAAATGCAGCCAAAACAAAGTTCATCCCCGGCCCCGCCGCCGCCACGGCGACCATCCCCCAGCGCGGATTGCGCAGGCGGCTGAAATCCACCGGAACCGGCTTGGCCCAACCGAACACCGGCGCGCCCGACAGCTTGAGCAGGCCGGGAAGGATGATCGTTCCGAACGGATCGACGTGGCGCAAGGGGTTGAGACTCAAGCGGTTTTGTTCTGCCGCCGTAGGGTCACCCAGCGCGCGGGCGACCCAGCCGTGGGCGATTTCGTGGAAGACGATGGCCATGATCATCGGGATCGCGATGGTTGCGATCTGCCAGAAAATTCCTTCGGGATTCATGCGCTTGTGCCTGTCCAGTCATCGCGCAGGATCGAAAACAGGACGGTGTTGCGCACCCGCCCGGTCCATGTGCGGCGTTCGTGGCGCATCAAGCCTTCCTCAACCCCGCCAACTTTCCGCACGGCTGCCTGACTGCGCAGGTTCAGCGCATCGACCTTGAATGCCACGCGCTCCAGCCCGCAGGCGAAAGCATGGTTCAACATCAGATACTTGAGCCGCCGGTTGAAGCCGGTGCCGCGCACTGCGGGTACGATGTAGGAGTTTCCGATCTCTACCGACCAACCGGCCGCGCCATGTTCGATCCAGGCCGTCATGCCAACCAGCGTGTCACCATCGAACACCGCATAAGGACGACGCACTTTGCTGCCGACGATCATGGTGTCAAACTGGGGATCGAAAGCCTCACCCCAATAGGTGAACGGGTAAAGATCCCAGATTTCAGCGTCTTGTGCGCACGCCGCGCGTAGGCCTTCGCGGTGCTCTTCCCGCAATATCTCAAGCCGCAAGTCCCCATCGGACAGCCGCACGTAGAGACCATCATCGCTCATGGGTTCATCGCCTCGGAGAAATGCTTGCGGCACAGCGCGACATAGCGGTCATTCCCGCCGATTTCAGTTTGCGCCCCGGCCTTCACCGCCGCGCCGCTGTCATCGACGCGCAAGTTCATGGTGGCCTTGCGGCCGCAGTGGCAGACGGCTTTCAGTTCGACCAGCGAGTCCGCGATGCCCAGCAGGGCGGCCGCACCTTCGAACAGTTCACCTTGGAAATCGGTCCTAAGGCCATAGCACAGCACGGGAATTCCGGCCTCATCGGCAATGCGGGCGAGTTGCCAGACCTGCGCTTTTGACAGAAACTGCGCTTCGTCCACCAGTACGCAGGACAGCGGCTCCACCGCATGAGCAGCCGCCACCCTGCCCCACAAATCGGTTTCAGAATCAAAGCGATGCGCCTGTGCGTTAAGCCCGATGCGGCTTTCAATCGCCCGCTCGCCACCGCGATCATCGATGGCGGCGGTCCACAGCATCGTCGCCATCCCACGCTCGCGGTAGTTGAAGTCCGCTTGCAGCAGATTGGTCGATTTGCCGGCGTTCATGCTGGCATAGTAGAAATAGAGCTTGGCCATCGCCGCGCGCCGGTCAGTCTTCGGAAGGGGCTGCATCGAGATCGCGCTGGACCTTGGGATCGCGGAGCAGGTTTTCGATCTTGCGTGCGGTGTCGAAGCTTTCGTCGGGCACGAATTTCAGCTTGGGCGCGTATTTCAGACGCAACCGCTGCGCCACTTCACGCTGGAAGAACGCGGTGTGGGTGCGCAGGGCTTTCAGCACCAGTTCCTCATCCTCGCCCAGCAGCGCCTTGATGAAGGCCGAGGCATGGCGCAAATCAGCCGACATGCGCACTTCGGTGACCGAGACGGTATGCGCGCTCAGCACATCGTCATGCGCTTCCTGCCGCATCAGCAGTTCGGACAGGATGTGGCGCACCTGTTCCCCCACCTTCAGCAGGCGGACGGAGCGGTTTTCAGGGGTGGTCTGCTTGGCCAAATTCAACTCATCTTTGCAAGGATACGGGCGAGCGAGCGCACATTGCGCGCTGTGCCCCGACAGCCGAGGCGGCGCTCGATAAAGGCGCCGGTCAGCTTGCTTTCGGCCACGCCGTTCGCGAAATCGATATAGATGCTGCGGTCACCGATTGCGAGTTTTTCCATGCCCCGCATCGCCTGATCTGCCGCAAGCTTGTCGAACGCGGCCTGGTCTGGCTGGCGTTCAAGGAACAGCGTGTGGACGAGGTTGTCCTTGCCGATGCCGGTGAAGGGATTGCCCTCCACCGCCTCGGCAATGGCCACGCGATCGCGCACCGCAACGAAGCTGTTTATCTCGAAGCGCTCCAGCATGACGTGGGAAAAGAGGTCTTCGAGACCATCTAACGGACGGTCATCATAATCGAACAGCAAATTGCCGCTGGCGACCACTGTCTCGATGCCCGTCAGCCCTTCCCGCTCAAACGCATAGCGCATGTCCGCCATCGTCAGGCGATTGCCGCCGACGTTGATGGAACCGAACAGGGCGACATAGCGGGTCAAACCGAATCTCCATCCGACCGGCATGCCGGTATGGATGCCAACCTCCTCCCCACCCGCTTGCGGGAGGGGCCGGGGGAGGGCTTGTTGGGTTGAGCCGGTTTAACAGGCCCTCCCCTAACCCCTCCCGCAAGCGGGAGGGGGATTTATGGTGCTCCGGCTTCGCGGAGCGTGTTTTACAAAGTCCGGTCGCGCATTTCGACTTCGAAGACTTCCAGCTGATCGCCAGCCTTGATGTCGTTCGTGTCGGTCAGCAGAACGCCGCATTCCAGACCGCCGCGCACTTCGGCAACGTCGTCCTTGAAGCGACGCAGCGACTGGATAGTCGTGCGGCTGACGATAACGTCGTTGCGCGTGAGACGGGCGTGGAGGCCCTTGCGGATGACGCCTTCGACGACCAGCAGACCGGCAGCCTTGTCCTTCTTGCCCGCAGGGAAGACTTCCTTGACTTCGGCACGGCCAACAACCGTTTCGATCGCTTCCGGTCCAAGCTCGCCCGCCATTTCCGCGCGAATATCGTCGGTGAGCTGATAGATCACGTCAAAGTACTTCATCCGCACCTTGTTGCGCTCGATCAGTTCGCGCGCCTTGGCGTTCGGACGGACGTTGAAGCCGACAATCGGTGCGCCGCTGGCCTGGGCCAGATTGACGTCGCTTTCGGTGATCGCGCCAACGCCCGATGACAGGATGCGGACCTTGATCTCGTCGGTCGAAATCTTGTTGAGCGCATTGACGATGGCTTCGGCGGAGCCTTGCACGTCGGCACGGACGACCAACGCATATTCGATGACCGTGCTCTTGGCAGCAAGCGCCGAGAACATGTTTTCGAGGCTGGCGGGCGCCTGCGCGGTACGCTTTGCCGTGGCACGTTCGTGGCGGTAGGCTGCCACTTCACGCGCGCGGGCTTCGCTTTCCACCACGGTCAGCGTGTCGCCTGCCATTGGCACACCGCCAAGGCCGAGGACTTCGACTGGCAGAGACGGACCGGCTTCCTTGATCTGGCGGCCCTTGTCATCGTGCATCGCGCGAACGCGGCCCGATTGGGTGCCGACGACGAGGATGTCGCCAACCTTCAGAGTGCCGCGATTGACGAGGACGGTGGCGAGCGGACCCTTGCCCTTGTCGAGCTTGGCTTCGATCACGGTGGCTTCTGCCGCGCGATCCGGGTTTGCGCGCAGTTCGAGCAGTTCGGCCTGAAGCAGGATCTTTTCGATCAGGTTGTCCAAACCGTCACCGGTCTTGGCCGAAACTTCCACGTCCTGCACATCGCCCGACATGTCTTCCACGATGATTTCGTGTTCGAGCAGGCGTTCACGGATCTTCTGCGGGTTGAATTCAGGCTTGTCCGACTTGGTGATCGCCACGATCATCGGCACGCCCGCAGCCTTGGTGTGGTTGATCGCCTCAATCGTCTGCGGCATCAGCCCATCATCACCGGCAACCACCAGAATGACGATGTCGGTGACATTGGCACCGCGCATGCGCATTTCGGTGAAGGCTTCATGGCCCGGAGTATCAAGGAAGGTGATCAGATCGCCCGCCTTGGTCTTGATCTGATAGGCACCGATGTGCTGCGTGATGCCACCGGCTTCACCGCGCACAACGTCAGTCCCGCGCAGCGCATCGAGCAGCGAGGTCTTGCCGTGATCGACGTGACCCATGATCGCCACGACCGGCGCGCGCGTGATCAGCGATTCTTCATCATCGACGTCAATCGAGGTATCGATATCGGCGTCGCTGTCGCTCACACGCAGAATATTGTGGCCGAATTCGGTGACCAGCAGTTCGGCGGTGTCCTGATCGATGGTCTGGTTGATGGTGACCATCATGCCCATCTTGAACAGCGCCTTGACAAGGTCCGCAGCCTTTTCGGCCATGCGGTTGCCCAGTTCCTGCACGGTGATCGCGTCTGGCACGATGACATCGCGGACCTGCTTTTCACGCGGCTGCGACTGCCCAGCAAAGTGGGCACGCTTTTCCTTTTCGCGCGCACGCTTGAGCGCGGCGAGCGAGCGGGCGCGAGCGCCTTCATCGTCGTTCAGTGCGCGCGTGACAGTGAGCTTGCCACCACGGCGATCTTCGGTCTTGCGGTCGCGCGGATTGACTGCAGGCTTTTTCGCAGCAGGTTCCGGACGCTTGGCCGGAGCGGTTGACTGCACAGGGGTGAAGCGGCGCGGGGCGGGCGCAACCGCTGCAGGTGCTTCTGGAGCCGCAGCTTCGACAGGCGCAGCAATGGCGGCTTCTGCCACAGGCGCAGCTTCTGCTGCGGGTGCTGCGGCCACAGGCGCAGCGGGAGCTTCAACCACAGGCGCGGCTTCCGGCTCAGGCGTGGCGACCGGCTGCGGTGCGGGCGCGGATTCGGCGCGGGCTTTTTCCTCAGCGCGCTTGCGCTCGTCCTCAATCGCCTTGAGCCGGTCTTCCTGCTCGCGACGGTTCTGTGCCTCAACCGCAGAAAGACGCGCTTCCTCGGCTTCGCGCAGCAGACGGGTCTGCATTTCCTGCCGCGTTTCACGG
>Ga0075012_10001452_pt1 | contig 24103 bp, 22 predicted proteins | sample All_14_2_FD_71474 | JGI IMG/M metagenome (GOLD analysis project Ga0075012, IMG submission 71474) | Freshwater microbial communities in response to fracking from Pennsylvania, USA - Allegheny Zone_MetaG_DW_15 | ecosystem: Environmental > Aquatic > Deep subsurface > Groundwater > Drilled...
GCCGAAAGGAGCGGGAGCTCCCTGGTGGACTACCAGGTGCTCGTCAAGTTCGACAGCTCCGCCCCGATAAAGCTGGGCCGGATGAAGCCGGACTGCTCGGACCTGCGCTTCACCAACTCTGACGAGAGGACCGGGCTTAATTTCTGGCTGGAGGCCGGCTGCGGCACCGAAGAGACGCGCGCCTGGGTGCGCCTGCCCTTCCTGGCCAAGAATTCCGTCAAGAACATCTACATGTACTACGGCAACCGCGCCGCGCGCAGCGGCAGCAGCGGCGAAGCCACCTTCGAGTTCTTCGACGACTTCGAGGCGAACCGTATAGACCCCGCGAAGTGGAGCGCCATGAACTACGGCTCCTGCTCCGTGGAGGCGGTTTCCGGCAGGGCGGAGTTCGGCACCTGCAGCGACGGCAACACCCTCAACAAGCCCTGGCTCATCCCCGGCAATAAACTCGGGGAGAAGTACGTGGTGGGAATGGACGTGTACGGGCGGAATTTCGGGGGAAGCAACCCCCAGTGCCAGACGGTGGTCCTGCGCTGGGACGGGCAATTCGCCGGCTATCCCAACAACCCGAAAAACGCCCTTATCGTCGGGGCTTTTACTTCCGGCTCTCCCCGCGGCTTCCTGTTCGTGCACCGGATGGACCCGGGGATCCCGCAGGGCGAAGCCATACTTAAGAAAGAGGACGTGTTTTACCCTGAGCGCTGGCACAGCCTGGAGATCTCCGACGATTCCGAGGAGATACGCGTTTATGTGGACGGCGCCCAGCGGGCGGCGTTCAGCAGCGCTTTCCGGGGCGGCAACGCCTGGGCGATATACGGCCGGGACTACCCGCGGCCGTCCAGGGTGTACGTGGATAATGTCCGGGTCCGGAAGTACTCTCCGGCGGAGCCTGAGGCCTACCTGTACAAGCCCGGGGGCGAGGGGGCAGCGGGGAGTAAATTCAGGGCGATGAGATAACTATGAAAAGGCGCATCTATTATTACGACACGGACACCAGCGGGGCGGTTTACCACGCCAATTATTTAAAGTATCTTGAGGAGACGCGCTCCGAATACCTGGAGGAGCGCGGCCTGACCGTGAAGGGCCTGCTGGAGCGGGGCGTGGGCTTCGCGGTGCGGCGCCAGGAAATGGAATACAAGGCCCCCGCGCTCTACGGCGACACCCTGGACATCAAGGCCTGGGTCAAAGAGTTCACGCCCTACCGCATAGTCTTCGCCTACTCCATCCACAACCAGGACGGCCGGCTCATCGGCAAGGCCGAGACCGACCTGGTCTGCGTCGGGCGCGACCTGCGCCTGATAGAGCTGCCGGCCGAGATAAAGGCGGCCCTGGAAAAAGACCGCCCCTCCTGAGCCCGGCGGCAAGTTTGCTATCATATCCTGAATTTTGATGAAGATACTCCTCGTAAAACCGGGCATCGCCCTCGGCGACCACATACAGCCGCCGTTGGGCATCGCCTACCTGGCCGCGGTCCTGCGCGGCCGTCACGAGGTGCGCGTGCTGGATTTCGGCAAGATGGGGCGCCGCGACGACCTTTTTACGGAGGCCGTGCGCGAGTTCGTCCCCGACGTGGCCGGTTTCCAGTGCTACTCCCCTGAGATAGGAGAGGTGAAGCGCCTGTCGGCCCTGGTGCGCGCCGCGCTGCCCAAGGCCGTCATCGTCTCCGGCGGCCCCCATCCCACGCTCTGCCCCGAAGAGACGATGGACAAGCTTTCCCCCGTAGCGGATTACCTGCTGCGGGGGGAGACCGAAGAGAGTTTCCCGCTCTTCCTCGACATGCTGGCCGGCAAGGCCGCGCCGGAAGGCGTGCCCGGCCTGGTCTGGCGCGAAGGGGATAAACTGCGCGTCAACGAGACGCGCCCCATCGGCGATATCAACGCTCTGCCGCCCCCGGCCTGGGACCTCATCAACCCGCAGGAATACCCGCCGGCCCAGCACGGCGCCTTCTTCGACCAGTTCCCCATAGCCCCCATCGTCACCACCCGCGGCTGCCCCTTCACCTGCGGCTTCTGCACCGCGCCCATCCTCAGCGGCCGCCACATGCGCAAGCGCAGCGCCGATTCGGTCATGACCGAGATAGAACTGCTCTACCGTGAGTTCGGCATCCGCGAGATCCACATCGTCGACGACAATTTTACCCTGGACAAGGCGCACGCCGTCTCCATCCTCAAGCGCATCATAGACAGCGGGTTGCCCATCTCCCTGGCCTTCCCCAACGGCGTGCGCATCAACACCCTGGACGAAGAGCTGCTGGACCTGATGAAGCGGGCCCACACCTACCTCATCTCAGTGGGCATCGAGTCCGGCTCGGACAACACCCTCAGGCGCATGAACAAACAGCTGAGCGTGGGGCTGATACGGGAGAAGGTGGCGCTGATCAAGAGCAAGGGCATAGACCTCGCGGCCTTCTTCATCCTCGGTTTCCCCGACGAGACCGAAGCCGAGATGCGCGAGACCATCAAGTTCTCGCTGGAGCTGCCACTGCTGCGCGCCAATTTCTTCACCTTCCTGCCGCTGCCCATGACCCCGGTCACTCTCAAGCTCATCGAGTCCGGCGAGATCGGCGCCATGGACGTGGAGGGCCTGATCTTCCAGAAGGTGCCCTACGCCCCCAGGGGCGTCACGCGCGAACGGCTGCGCTCCCTGCAGCGCGAGGCTTTCCTGAAATTCTACCTGCGGCCAGGAATCATGCTGCGCAATATCCTGCAGATCCGCTCCTTCACCCACTTCGGCTACCTGGCCAAGCGGTTCTACCACTGGATCCTGATGTAGCCCCGCCCCGCGGCAAAAAGAAAAGGCCCCTTCCGGGGCCTTTCTTTTTTGAGCCTGACTGGCTCAGTCTTCCTTCAGCTCCGTCACCGGGCCGAACTCGGACAGCGGCTTGTCGAACTTCTTGGAGTTGCCGATGACGAAGATCACGGCGTCGCCGGTGGCGTAGTACTTTTTCGCGGCGGCCAACAGGTCGTCCTGGGACAGCTTCTCTATCCTTGAGACATAATTGTCGAGGTAGTCGCCCTGGAGGCCGTAGAACTCCTCCGAAGCCCGCTCCGAGATGAGCTGGAACGGGGTGGGGAATTTGAAGACGAAGGGATTGATGATGGAGCTCTTGCCCCGCTTCAGTTCCTCGTCCGAGAGCGGCTCTTTCACGGCGCGGTCCAGCTGGGCCAGGATCTCGGTGAGGGCCTGCGAGTAGGTCTCGGGCTTGGTGCCGCAGTAGGTGTAGGTCAGGCCCTGGGTGGTATAGCGGATGACGTTGGATTCCACGGTGTAGGCCAGGCCCCGCTTGGAGCGCACTTCCACCATGAGGCGGGACTGGATCCCTCCGCCCAGCACTTCGGAGAGCAGCGTCATGGGGTACTCGTCGGGGGAATTATTGGGCATGCCTTTCTGCAGGATGATTATGAAGGCCTGGGAGAGGTCCTTGTCTATCAGGTAGACCTGCCGGCCCTTCGGGTGCTCGAACGGCGGCAGGGCGGGCGGGGGCACCGTCCCTTTTTCCCAGGAACCGAACTTCTCGTTAAGCAGCGCCAGCATCTCCTGGGCGGAGGCGAAGTCGCCGCTTACGGCCAGGATGGTGTTGTTCGGCTTGAAATACGCCGCGTGGTGCGCCAGCAGGTCCTCCCGGGTGACGGCCGAGATGGTGGCGGCCTCGCTGCGCCAGCCGTAAGGGTGGTTTTCGCCGAAATATTTCCTGAGGGATTCCCTGAAAAGCTGCCCGGTTGGCTTGTCGTTGCGGCGCCGGATCAGCTCCAGCTGCTCGTCCTTGGCCAGGCGCAGCTTCTCCTCGTTGAAGACGGGCGCGCGCAGCTCTTCCGCGAAGATGTCGAGCACCTTGGGGAGGTCCTTCTTCAGGGTGGTCATCGTCAGCCGGGTCTCTTCCCGGTAGATGCCGCCGCTTATGGAGGCGCCGCGGAATTCCAGCTCTTCGTCTATCGCTTCGGCCGTGTAGCTTTTTGTGCCGCCGTTCTTGAGCATGCCGACCGTGAGGTTGCCCAGCCCTATCTTGAGCGGCGGGTCCTGGATGGCGCCCAGCTTTACCATGGCGCTGATGTGTATCACCGGCAGGGTGTTGTCCTTCATGAGGTAGACGACCAGACCGTTCTCCAGGGTGAAACGCTCTCCCCGGGGGGGCTTGAAGTCTATGCCCGGTGTGGCGGCCAGGCCGGGCGGTACGGCGAAAAGGGGCGAGGTGGTTGTCAGCATAAGTAGTCCTGCGGCGAGGGTTTTAAGGGTTTTCATTTCGCTTCTCCTTTTGCCGCGGCGAGGTCCGCGGTCTCCGCGGGCCGGAGGAAAACCACGGTGTAGTTGCTCCTTTTAAGGTATTTTTTCGCGGCGTTGCTCACGTCCTCGGGCTTCACTTCGCGCATCCTGGCCATAAGCTCCCAGTCGAATTTCCAGTCGCCCAGTATCTGCTGGTTGTTGGCCAGGCTGCCGCTCAGCTCGGCGCTGCCTTCGAGCTGCTTTATCATGTCCGCTTCGTAGTTGTTGATCACCCGCTCCAGTTCCCGCGCGGTCGGGGGCTCGGCCTTGAGGCGGTCTATTTCCGCCCAGATGGCGGTCTCGAGCTCCTCCAGCGTGTGCGGGGCTTTAGGCGAGGCGGAGACGTAGAACAGCGAAGGATAGCGGATGGCGGTCAGGGAGGAGGTGTTGGCGCCGAGCGCCACCTTCGAGCCTTCCACGAGGTTGCGGTAGAAGCGCGAGGTCTTGCCGCTGGAGAGCACTTCGCTGAGCATGATGATGGCGGGCATGTCGGGGCTGGGCATGCCGGGGTTGTGGAAGCCCATGCGCAGCGTGGGCTGGGCCTTGGCGAAGACGTTCACGCGCTTCTCGGAGAACTGGGGCGGTTCCTTGGTGATGTTGGCGGGGCGGAGCTCGCCGGGGCGCCAGCCGGAAAAATGCTTCTCGGCCAGGCGGATCACCTCGGCGGGGTCCACGTCCCCGACCACGGCCAGGGTGGCGTTGTTGGGGCCGTAGAAGTTCTTGAAAAACTCTTCGGCGTCGGTCTTGCTCAGGCGCTTCAGGTCGTCCATCCAGCCGGTGGTGGGGTTGCGGTAGGGGTGGGCGGTGAAGGCGTTGGAGAAAAGCGCTTCGTTCATGATGAAAGAGGGGTCCGATTCGTACATGCGGCGCTCTTCCATCACCACGCTGCGCTCGCGGTAAAACTCGCGCAGCACGGCGTTCTTGAAACGGTCTGATTCTATGGCCATGTAGGCTTCCAGCCGGTTGGAGGGCAGGGAGACCATATAGGTGGTGTAGTCGTTGGAGGTGCCCGCGTTGAGCCCCTTCTCGCCCAGTTCGCCGTAGACGCGGTTCAGCTCTCCGGTGACGGCGTATTTGTCGGCTTCTTTCTCCAGGTCGGCCAGCTGCTTGCGCAGGGTTTCCAGGCGGGCCGCGCCGGCTTTCTCGCCCAGGGCCTCTTCGGCTATCAGGTCCTTTGCCACGGCCTCGATCTTATCAAGGATGACCTTTTCCTTGGCGTAGTTGGAGGTGTTCATCGTTTTCGAGCCCTTGAAGGCCATGTGCTCGAAAAGGTGCGCCAGGCCGGTCTTGCCCTGGGGCGAGTCTATGTTCCCGACCTTGAAGGTCATGGTCATTGAGACCGTGGGAACAAACGTCTTCTTAAGTATAAGGAGTTTAAGCCCGTTCTTGAGGGTGTATGAGACTACCGGGGGATACTTGGGATCGGTCTCTATGACCGCTCCCTTGGGCAGGGTTTCGGTTTTGTCGCCGCCCGCCGCGTAAAGCGGGGCGCAGCACAGCAGGAGTACGGGGACCAGGGCCAGGGATTTCATTATTTCCTCCATAAAAGGGGGGACTCTACCGTCAATATTATACTAAAAGATATCATTCGGCACGGGCCGTTCCTTCCTGTTTTGAAAATAATGGTTTTCATATGAAAATATTTGGCCGGAGGCATTTCTGCCGGCAAAGCCTGCGGCGGCGTTTTCCCCAATGGGATATTGCCGGCGGCGACACCGGTCCTTTTTATGGCATTAAAAATGCTCTGTATCGGTCAAGCGGGCCGTAAAGTGGGGGGCGGGAACGGCCCGCCCTGGATTTAAAGGAGAAAAGGAATCATGAAGAACGAGTTTAAAGCGGTTGTGATAGCGGCGGCGGTCCTGGCGGTAGCAGTCGGCGCCGGACAGGCCGGGGCGGAAGTCAGCATAGGGGTGGAAGTGGTCGGCTATACCCCCGCCCAGGTTAACTGGGGCGCCGGCTCCGCCAGGCTCGCCGAAGCCGCGGAGTCGCTCGCCGAAGCCGTAAACTCCGGCGACACCGCTCTGGCCGGCGAACGGCTGGAGGGTCTTTTCTCCGGCTCCGGCGCGCGCCAGGAAGCCGCCCCGGTCTATTTTGCCGCCGCTCCCGCGGTTGCCCCCGCGGTGGCGGTTCCCGCAGTGGAACTTCCCAAGGCCGCTTACAAGTCGGCTCTTGAAGATCTCGGTGATGTAGAGGGCGGCGAAGGCCGCGATGACGGGGAGATAGAGCCTTCGAAGGCGGACGGCGAGGAGGATGGAGACGGGGAGGCCGCTGCGGCCGCCGCCGATCCCGTCGAGGCCGCCCCGGGCCCGCTGTGGCATACGCTGCTGGCCGGGCTGCTGGGCATCATCATCGTGCTGGCTGTTATCAGCCTGTTCCCGGTCGCCCCGCTGCTGATGGTTTAGGCGCGGGGGCCGCTCAGGCCTTGTCCAACTGCGCGAGGAGTTTGGTTATTTCGGCCGCCGCCGCGTTCATCAGCGCCAGCATCTCTTTCTTCTCCGCCGCCGAGCAGTCCTTGTACAGCTCGGCGGCGCTTTTGAGGCTGGAGCACTTGGAGCGCAGGTCGTGCAGCAGTTTGCCGCTGTCGGGTGTGTCGGTCATTTCTTTTCTCCGTCATTGTCTAAGCCCAGCTTCTTGAGCGTGGAATAGAAGAGCCGGGTGGAGATCTTCAGGTCGGCCATGGTTTTAGTGCGCTTGCCGCCGTTCTCCCTGAGGCTGCGTTCTATGATCTCTCCCGCGGTCTTATCCAGCGCGGCCTCCAGGCCGTGGGCCAGAGCGTAGGCGTAAAGTTCGCCGTCCCGCGCCGGCGCAGCGGCCGCCTCCCGGCCTTTCAGGTGCTTCTGCACCGCCGCCAGGTCTATGCGCCCCTCGGCCCCGCAGGAGAGCAGGTCGGTGAATTTCTTGAGCTCGCGCACGTTGCCCGGCCAGGCGTAGCTTTCCATGTAGGCCCGGGCCTCCTGCGTGAACGACAGGCGGCGGCCGCCCTTGGTGAAGTGCTGGAGCAGGGGGGCGATGTCGCAGGGCCTGCGGCTGAGCGGCTTGAGGCTGATGGTGTAGCCGTGCACGCGCTGGAACAGGTCGAAGCGCATCTTGCCGCGAGCTATCAGTTCCTGCGGGTCCTCCAGCGTGGCGCTGATGATGCGGAACTCCGAGCGCTCCGGCTTCTCGGAGCCGAGCGGGTAGAAAGAGCGCTCCTCTATGGCCTTGAGCAGTTTCATCTGCATGTTGAGGCTCATGGTGCCGATCTCGTCGAGGAACAGCGTGCCCCGGTGCGCCTCCAGCAGGCGGCCCTTGCGGGTTTCGCTGGCGCCGGTGAAAGCGCCCTTGCGGTAGCCGAACAGCTCCGCCTCCAGCAGGTCCTCGGTATAGGCCGAGCAGTTGATGGAAACGAAGGCGCCCTCGCGGCCGGAATGCTCGTGCAGGATCCTGGCCAGGGAGGTCTTGCCGGTGCCCGACGGGCCCAGCACCAGGATGGGCAGTTCCGTGGGCGCGTATTTGAGCGCCTCGGCGGCGGCGGCCCTGGTCTCGGGGTCGGCGGTGATGAAGGCCGAGGCGAAGATGTCGGCCGCGCCGGCGGCCTTGCGGTTCTGGATGAACTTGCGCAGGATGTCCGAGACGTTGCTTTCTTCGTTGCCCTTGGCGTAGAAGTCCCGCGCCCCCAGCGCGTAGGCGCGGTCTATCACGTCGTCGGAATCGGAGCTGGAGACCACCACGCAATAGATCCCTTTTTGCGCGGCGGCGGCTATGGCCTTCAGGCCCGAGTAGTCGTCGTCCGGGCCCAGCATCAGGTCGAAGAAGCCGATGTCGTATTTGCCCGCCTCTATTTTTTTCAAGGCCGTCTTCAGGTCGCCGGCCAGGTCCGTATTGTGGGCGGCCAGGTGCGCGGCCATCACTTTCTGGGCCAGTTTGTCGTCTTCCAGCACGAAGATATTAAGTTTTTCCATAAGGGTCCCCGGAAATATATGTTTTCAATTGAAAATATTCTATCCCTTGCCTATTATACAGAAAATGCCCGCGTCCATTGGGGTTCGGCTGAATCGGCGCTTTCTGTGTGATGGCATTAAAATTGCTCTGTATGCCTGTGAAAGGCTATAATTCGGGAGGATAAAATGAGCGATCTTAACTGGCTGGGTTCCATCTCTAAATTCTGGGGCAGGTTTTTCGGCGCAGGGTACGTGAGCCCGGAGTTCCCCTGGCACGGTTACTGCGCGTAAGGAGCGGCTATGAAAGGCAGGATGAGGCTGGGCACTTCCGCGGGCGCGCGCACTTCCGCGGCCCTTATCGGCGCGCTTAAGATGGCGCAGATGGCCTCCATGAGCGAGGAGGATTTCGCCAGGCTCCTCAAGGAGCTGGAGGGAGGCAGGGTCTTCGAACTCCTGAGGACCTCCGGCGCTCTTACCCTCAGCGAGTTCCCCGCTGCGCGCTACGCAGCCCGCAAATACGCCGGCTACGGCCTTAAGCTGTCCGGCGGCGACCTGCCCGAACTGGCCGACGGCTCCGGCGACCTGGTGGCCCTGATACAGGGCATAGGCCAGGAGAAGTTCGAGGCCTGCTTCCTCAAGGACGCGGTCCTGAGCGACATAGAGCGCGCCGAAGAATGCGACATAACCGTGAAAGACGCCGAGCGCCTGCGCGACTTCGTCAACCGGGCCTTCATACAGGCCGAGTTCGAGGGACCGGCCGAGGCCCCGGCCGCCGCGGTATACAGCGCGGTCGCCGGCATAGAGATGAAGGACGGCGCTCCGCAGCTGGCCTTCTTCCACCGCGAGATCTGGAAGGGCCGCTACAAGGTGGACGGGGAGAAGCTGGGGCAGCTGCTGCCCGGCCTGCCGCCCGCCGAGCGCGCCCGCGCGGAGAAGCTGCTGAAAAAAATAGAATTCGCCGACAAGCGCAAGACCACCCTCTACCGCGCCCTCGAGGTACTGATAAGCGTGCAGGCGGATTACCTCGCCAGCGGCGAACCGGGCCGCCGCCGCCCGCTGTCGCAGAAGACGCTGGCCAAGAACCTGGAGGTGGACCCCAGCGTGATAAACCGCCTGGTCTCCAATAAATCCCTTGAGATGCCCTGGGGCCTGCAGGCCCCCATGAGCGTGCTGCTGCCCACCTCCAAGCAGGTGAACCTTGAACGGCTTTACGCCATAGCCGCAGAGCGGCCGGAGCTGAGCGACGAAAAGCTGCGCGCCGAGCTCAAGGCGCGCCACGGCGTGGACCTCTCCCGCCGCTCGATCGCCCAGTACCGCAAAGACCTCTCCCTCGCCGCCTCCGGAGCCAGGTCGCCCGGGGAGCGCCCGGAATAGGGCCCATCGGCGTCTGGGTCCAAGGACCCTTACGCAGGTAAAGGCCTTCTGCTACACTAGAGTCGTAGCACTTCCTTGTAATTTGGGGGATTGGCCCCAGAGCATCCACGATCCGGCCGTAACCGGATGTATCCAGGGAAAGCAAAAAGTTAATTTGCTTTCCCTTTTGTCTTAGATGGCGGAAATGGTAGAATAGTAAGCGGAAGGGGAAAAATAAATGAAAAAGATATTTCTGACGCTGATGCTGGTCCTGGTTTCTTCCGGAGCGGTCTTCGCCGTGGATACTCCCCCCGTGGACCCGGATCCGCAGAATGTCGGCGCCGGTTCCGGTTCTGGCAACGGCAACGGCGGCAGCAACACCGGCGACGGCATCCACGGCACCGGCACCAGCTCCGGCGTCGGCGGCGACCAGCCGGACGTAGATAGCGACAAGTAAGCAGCCGCTCAGGCTGTACTTCGCGCCCGGAGCTATTCACAGCAAGCATGCCATATGTAAAAATACTGCCGCCCCTCTTCGCAGGGGCGGTTTTATTTTCTGCCTTCTGGGCCTGCGGGCCCCGCGCCGAGCCCGAGCTGCGTTTTCTTTTTAATTCGACGGCCCCGGTGTCATATTACGACCCCGCCCGGGTCCACTATCCCCAGGATTATTTTTTCCTGGAGAACGTCTATAGCCCGCTGGTGGAGTATTCGGCCGGGGACGAACTGGTCTCCGGCCTGGCCGCGACCTTCGAATGGTCAGGGGGCGAGGCCCGGTTCGGCATGCGCCCCGGAATCAGGACCGTAGACGGGCGGCCCATAGACGCCTACGACGCGGAATTGAGCATCAAGCGGGCGTTCATACTGGGCGGCATGGATTTCGACCTGCTGCGAGGGCCTCTTTGCGGGGACGCGCCTCCCCGGAAGCTGTCGGACCCCTGTCCCGGCCTGCGCGTGACCGAAGGGGGGCGCACCCTGGTCATGGCTTTCGGGGAAAGGAAGCCTTTCCTTTTTCACTTCCTGACTAATATCGCCTACGCCGTCATACCGCGCGGCTCCGTGGACCCGGAGACGCTGAAGATAACGGACCGCAGGAACACCTCCGGCCCCTACTATGTTTCATACGACCGCGGCGGAGGCCACTGGGAAATGCGGGCCAACCCGTGGCATTACCGCTATTCGCCGGACATGCCGCAGGCGGCCCGGCCGGTGCCGCTGCTGAAGTTCACTCTGAACGAGGATATACTGAAAATGCTGCCCGAGGGCCGCATCGATTACCTGACCTCCGGCCTGGCGCGCCTGCCCGGCGAGAAAGCCCGCTTCGCGGCCGCCAACCCTGGCTACAACGTCAATATCACCCAGCCCGTCAGGCTGGTGTACGTAGTGTTCACCGGCGCCGGCATGAAGAAGCTGTCCCCGCGGGAGCGCTTCTTCATAGGCGCCAAAATGCGCGAGCTTTACCTGGCCGGCAGGGAGATGTGCGAGGCTCCCGACCAGATCTTCAGACTGGAGGGCGCGCTTTCAAAGGAGCAGCTGGCCTCCGTGCGCGGCCTGCTGGCCGGCGGCGGGGACCTGGTGATAGGCAGGAAGGTCTACGCCAACGCGGTCAAACAGTATTTCTGGCGCGACAGCGACAGCCTGCAGCGCTGGCTGCCCCGCCTGGAGCAGGCGGGAGGAGGGGCGGAGTCCGATTTTTTCATCGACAGCGGGGACATCGGTTTCCAGGACGACGTCGGGCTGGTTTCCAATTTCATGAAGGTGGAGTTCTTCGACATGACCCCGGATGAAAAGGCCGCCTGGCTGGAGCGTTACCTGGCCGCCCCGGAGAAGAAGGACCGCATGCGCCTGCTGCAGGACCTGCATTACCGCACGCTGTCGTCGGGCCGCGCGATCCCCATCGCCCTTATGGCCTACGCGTCGGTAGCCCGCAAGCCGTGGACTTTCAATTTTCCCTCGATGTTCGGAGGCGATCCCCTATGGAGGCTGAGAAAGGAATGACTATGGATCCTGAGATCGGCAGGTCCCTGCGTAAATTGATGGTCAAGTTCGCGCTCTTCCACGGGCTGATACTTGCCGTGGCCGTAGCGCTGGCCGTCCTGTCCGCCGGCTACTTCAAGCAGCGGCTTGGAAGCCAGCTGTCCGCCGCCTCGCGGGACGCCATCCTCTCGGGGGACTCGCGCCGGGCGATGGTGGACCTCGCTTCTTCGGTGAAGGCCGACTTTTACGGCGTTGCCTGGCGGCCCTCCGGGGCGTCGGAAGGCTTCAGCGTCCCTCCCGGCGCCGGCGCCTGCCACAGGCTGGCCTGCGCTCGCTCGCGGGTCGGCGTCTATTTCGACGACGCGGGCTCCATCCCGGCGGGAGAGATGGTCTTTTATTACTCCAGGTGGGCCGCGGCGGCCTGGGGTGTGCTGGGCTGGTTCGTGATCTTCGCGCTCTCCGTCCCCGTGGCGGTCTTCGAGCGCCGGCGCCTGGTGCGGGATTACAACCTGCTGCTGGACCTGAAGATCAATGAATCTTATGCCACGCTGGCCGCGCAGGTGGCGCATGATATACGGTCGCCGCTGGCGGCGCTGGGGGCGGCGGCTAAGGGGCTCTCCCTCCAGGAGGAGCAGCGCACGCTGATAGACGGGGCCATAGGGCGCATGAACGGCATAGCCGACGACCTGCTGCGGCGCTACCGCGCGCCGGGCGTGGCTGAGGGGCCGAAGATAGAGACGCACGGCCTGGCCGGCCTGATAGAGCAGGTTATCGCGGAGAAGCGCCTGCAGCATAAGGACAAGCCCGGAGTGAAGATAGAGTTCGCCGCCGCCGCCGGCGGCCTGAGGGCCGCGGTGGACGCCAAGGAACTGCAGCGGCTGGTCTCCAACCTGGTGAACAATTCCGTGGAGGCCCTTTCCGGGCCCGGTACCGTAGCGGTAAGGCTCGGCGCCGAAGACGGAAAGGTCTTAATAGAGATAAAGGACGACGGCAAAGGCATACCGCCGGAGCTGCTTGCGAAGCTCGGCCAGAAAGGCGAAACGCACGGCAAGGCCGGCGGCACCGGGCTGGGGCTTTACCACGCGCGTACCGCCGCTGAAAGCTGGGGCGGCGGCCTGAAGATAGAGTCGGCGCCTGGCAAGGGGACCGCCGTGGTCATCTCGCTGCCCGCCGCGGCCAGGCCCGCCGCCGGCCTGCGGGCGGTGCTGCTCGACGACGACGCGCTGGTGCATATGAACTGGAAAATGGCGGCCAAAGCGGCCGGGGCCGACCTGAAGCTATTTAAGACCCCGCAGGAGCTGGCCGCCGCCGCCGGCACGCTGCCGCGGGATATCCCTTTGTATATAGATTCCGAACTGGGCGGCGGGCTTAAGGGCGAGGACATCGCCCTGGAGCTGCACGGCAAGGGCTTTACCGACATCTCCATGGCCACGGGCCACGGCCCGGAAAAGTTCGCCCACCTGCCCTGGCTGAAAGTGACCGGCAAAGAGCCGCCCTGGGCCTGAGGGTTATTCATACCCTTAAGAAGGCGGGCGCGGGCCCGCCTTCTTCTTTTCTTTTGAGAAACTATATTCTCAAATGAAAACAATTTCCTTCTAAATCGCGGAATCTCGCAGTTTTCCCCTGTGGAAATGGGCCGATATTGCGGTTTAAATATCTGGCATAAAAAATGCTCTGTATCGGGCATAGCAGCACAAAACTAAAAACGAGGGGAACAAAGATTATGAAAAAGATGATGATAGCGGTGTTCGCGGTACTGGCGGCGGCTTCGGTGGCCAAGGCCGAAAATGCGGAAGTGAATTTTGACGGGCAGAAGGGCTTGCGCCCCCAGTCCATGCACGAGATCTTCGCGGCGGCCCACAATATAGTGCCGGCCGGCGCGCTGAACGGCGATATCCCCGCCGAAAAGCTCACCCTGGGCGGGGGCGAGGATCCCTGCTGCGACGACCCGACCATACTCTGCTACGCTCCCTGCCAGCCGGAGGAGTTCCGCTCGGCTGCTCCCAAGGATTTTAAGGCCCTGGCCGGCTACTACCTGGCCCAGCGGAAGATTAAGCAGGTTGTTTCCGAGTATTACTACGCTAAGGGCGACGACTCCGCCGCGGCCAGGCTGGCCGATAAGGACGTCCGCGTGGCCGCGGGCGGCGGCGTGGTCTACCTGGTGCGGCCCGGTTCGCATGAACAGATATTTGACTCCGCCCTGGCCGCCCGCGTGGAGGCCATAGTCCGCCCCGAAGGCCAGCAGAAGATCCTTCACCCCGGCGTGTGGATAGTCGTGGGCTGCATGTACGACAAAGAATGCTGGGATGCGGTGGGCGACGGCGTGTCCGCGGTGTCCGAGTGGGCCAATAGCTGAGGGTGCGGCATAAACAGATCTGATTCAAGGAGAAAATTATGAAGAACAAAACCGTGAAAAATATGGCGATGGTTCTGGTGAGCGCGCTGCTGGCGGCCGGGCTGATGATGATACCCGGCCTGCCCAGGGAAATAAAGTGGGGGTTGCTGGTGGCGGCGGTGGTGGCGTCAGGCCTGATCAAGAAAGGCCTCCGCGGGGGCGCTCAGGGCTGAGCCTGGACCGCTTCCGGGGTCTGGCCCCGGAAGCGGGTTATCGGCATAAAAATTGCTCTGTTTCTGTCGTAAGCCAAATAAACTAAAGAGGAAGAAAAGATCATGAAAAAAATAATTATCCTGAATATCCTGGCCGCGGTTCTGATGGCGGCCCATGCCCAGGCGGGCGAGATCGGCGCTTCCGCGCAGCTTGGCGCCGCGGTGGGTTGGGAAACGGACAGCATCCCGAGCATACTCCCCGCGGACCTGCCGATGCCGCAGCCGGAAATAACCTGCCCCGAGGGCTCCAGGCCTTTCCATTTTGGCGGTTGGGACTTCATTTGCCTTCCTGTTTCAAACCCTGATGACTGGTTCCCGATGCCTTCCGTCCCGAACAATTATAACTACGGCGAGCCTGTCGTCGCTGAATACCTGCGGGCCTATGCCGCGCAGCCGGCCGCCAAGCGGCTGGTGGCCGAGGCCCTGGTCGAAGCTCCCTCCCGGGAGGCCTTTGTTAAGTCGGAAGCCGTCAGGGTGACGGCCGACGGGGAAGCCGTATACCTGGCCGCCAACGGAAAGGTCGCCCGCGTGAATGACCCCGAACTGGCTGCCAAAGTGCGCAAGCTGGTGGGGAAGTCTTCCGAGTCCCAGGCGCAGGGCGGCAATAAGATCCTCTTCTATGTCGGCGCCGCGATGGCGATAGAGTGCATGACCGACGACGCTTGCTGGGGCGCCGTGGGCGACGCGGTGTCGGCGGTGTCCGAGTGGGCCAACAGTTGATCTGGAATCTGGCGGGGCCCGGCTTCAGGCGCGCTTAACGCGCGCCTGGCCAATTGTGTAGGATAGGGATAGTTATGATCAAAGATCTGAAGGAAATGTTCCTGCTGGCCGGCTTGTTCGCGCTGGTGATGATGATCCCGGTGGGTATCTGGCACGCCTTCGACTTCGCCGGCTTTAAGCTGAAGGCCGTGCTGTGGGCGGCCTATTACCTGGTCTTCACCGCGGCCATAGCCGAGAACTTCCTGCGCAAGCGCGGCCTTCCCTGGTCCTATGTCGGGGTGAGCCGGGGAGCGGACCTGCGCCGCGCCGCGCTGGTCGGGACGGCCTTCGCCGCCGTTTCTATAGCGCTCGGCTGGTTCGGGGCCGAATTCGCCGGCCTCCGGGAGTCCGGCAATTCGCCGCTGGCCAAATTCCTGCTGGAAAAGCTCTCGCTGGGTTTCCGGGGGGAGGTCTTCCTGGCCTTCTACATGTTCCCGATAGCGCTGTGCGAAGAGCTGGTTTTCCGCGGCATCATCTTCAGCCACCTGGAGAAGCGCCGGGGCTTCGCATTCGCGCTGCTGGCGAGTTCCCTGTTCTTCGCCCTGATCCACGGCACGCCGGCCAGGATGATCATGACGTTCTTCTACGGCCTGGCCTGGGGCCTGTCTTTCCGCTTCGGGCGCAGCCTGGCCGCGCCCGCCACCGCGCATTACCTGCACAACGTCTCCGCTTTCTATTTCTGACGAAGCAAATAAAAGAGGCGCGGGTTTCGGCCCGCGCCTCTTTATTTGGCCGCGCGACGTTTATTTCCGCGCGCAGAGGTTCAGCGTGGTGACGGCGAACACCTTGGCGTCGCCCATCATGTGGTCTATCACGCAGGACTCGTTGGGCATGTGCGCCGTCTCGTTGAGGCGGGAGTACACCACCACCGGCAGGCCCAGGCGCCTGAAGAAGGCGGCCACCGTGCCGCCGCCTATGCCGTAGGCCTTGGGCTCCACTTTGAGGATTTCCTTTATGGCCTTCTTAAGTTCCACCACGATCTCGGCGTTGGGGTCGGTGGGGGGCGCGGCCTGCGCTTCCTGCTGGGGCTCGAAGGAGATCTTCACGCCGTGCTTGGCCTCTACCTCGTCGGCCAGGCGGCGCATCTCGGCCTTCACCTCGGCGAGCTGGTACACCGGCATCACGCGGCAGTCCATGTAGAACACGTCCTCGCCGGGCAGGGTGTTGACGTTCGGGACATTGGCTTCTTTCTTGGTGGGCTCGAAGGTGCTGATGGGCGGCTCGTAGAGCGCGTCCTTGTGGGGGAACTTCTCGTAGAGCGAGGCGTACTTTACCACCAGTTCGCTGGCGGCCTTGAAGGCGTTGATGCCGAGCGACGGGCGGCTGGCGTGGCACTGCTTGCCCTTCGTGATGACCTTCATCCACATGATGGATTTCTCGGCCACCTCGATGAGCGAGCCGTCCTCGCAGCCGGAGTCGGGCACGAAGAACATGTCTTCCTTGCCGAAGATGTCCGGCTTGTTCTCCGAAATGTAGTCGGCGCCGTAGCCGGAGCCGGTCTCCTCGTCGGCGCAGAACAGCAGGGCTATGTCGTACTCGGGCCGGTAGTCCAGCTCCATCATGGCCTTTACCACCATGATGCTCGACACTATGGCCTGCTGGTTGTCTTCCACGCCGCGGCCTACCAGGTTGCGGCCCTGCACTTCCATTTTATAGGGGTCGCTCTTCCAGAGCTTGGCCTCGCCGGGGGGAACGATGTCGAGGTGGGCCATGAACCAGATGGTCTTCTTGCTGCTCTTGCCTTTGTACCGGGCGATGACGTTGGGGCGAATGCCGTTCTTGGCTTCTTTCTGGGGGGCGTTGATCCACTCTATGGAGTCGAACTTCAGCTTCTTCAGCTCGCCTTCCAGCCACTTGGCCTTGTCGTACTCGCCGGTGCCGCCCGAGGACGGCGCCAGCGCCGGGATGGCGGTCAGGCCGCGCTGCATCTCTATGGCGTAATTTTCGTAGGATTCGATCTTTTTAAGTATCTGGTCTTTCATGTGGTTCCCTCCGCAAAGCGTTCTGAAAAGTATACCTAAATTCGGCGCGGCGCCATAAGGTATAATTTCAAGATGGAAAAACGCCCGGCGCGCGCCAAATTATGGTCCGATATCGGGCTTTTTTACTGCGCGGCCATCTGGGGCTCCACCTTCATAGTCACCAAGGGCGCGCTGGACGAAGTGGACCCGGTGGTGATGGTGGCCATCCGCTTCTTTATCTCGGCCGGGCTGCTGCTGCCCTGGGTGCTCAAGCGCAAAGACAAGTCGCGGCACATGAAGGAAGGCCTCTACCTCTCCTTCTTCCTGGCCCTGCTCTACCTCACGCAGACCACCGGCCTGCTCTACACTTCCGCCTCCAACTCCGGCTTTATCACGGGCCTTTTCATCATCTTCATCCCGGTCTTCATGTACCTGCTGCGCCGCGAAAAGCCCACGCGGCTGCAGATCGCCTCGGCGGGGCTGGCCATAGCCGGCATGTGGCTGCTTACAGGCGGCGTCAGCGGCTTCAACGTCGGGGACGCCCTGACGCTGGTGGCGGCCGCCGCCTATTCCGTGCACCTCATCTTCACCGATAAATACGTGAAGCGCGAGGCCGACACGGTGCTGCTGGCCTTCCACCAGTTCTGGATGGTCGCGGGCATCTCGCTCCTGATCGCGCTGCTGCGCGGGGCGCCGCTCACGGTGGCCAGCGTCAACGGCTGGGGCGTCATCCTGTTCCTGGCGGTGTTCCCCACGCTCACGGCCTTCTTCATCCAGATGGTGGCGCAGAAGCACTCCGAGCCCTTCAAGGTTGGTATAATTTTTACTCTGGAGCCCGTGTTCGCCGCCGTCTTCGCCTGGACCTGGGGCGGGGAGGAGTTCGTGGGGATAAAGGCGCTGGGCGGCCTGCTGATCGTGTCGGGCATGATCATGGGCGAGCTGTCCAAATTCAATTTCAGGCGGGCGGCGAAAAAAGAAGTGCTGCCGGTGTAGGAGAGGGCGGGAGGAGAAAATCATGAAAAAATCATTCATAGTACTCGCGCTGGCGCTGTGCGCCGCGCCGCTGCGGGCCGCGGAGCTGCAATTCGTGCAGAGCGCGCCGGACGAGACCGTCTACGGCTCCTCGCTGACCCTGCGCCCGCAGGCCGTCTGGCTGGAGATGATAGGGAGCGCCAAAAAAACGCTGGAATTCGAGCAGTTCTACATCGCCGACCAGGCAGGCGAGGTGCTGGAGCCGGTGCTGGCCGCCGTCAAGGACGCGGCCAAGAGGGGTGTGAAGGTGCGCTTCATCGTGGACAAGGTGATGATGGGCGAGAGCGGAAAAACCCTGCCCGCCCTGAAGGAAGCCGGGGTGGAAACCCGCGTGATAGATTTCAAGAAGGCCGGCGGCGGCGTACAGCATTCCAAGTTCTTCGTGGTGGACGGCGCCGAGGTGTACACCGGCAGCCAGAACTTCGACTGGCGCTCGCTCAAGCATATCCACGAGGTGGGCCTGCGCATAAAGAGCCCGGCGGCCGCAGCGGATTTCCTGCGCGTCTTCGAGGGCGACTGGGCCCTGGCCGGCGGAGCCGAACCGCGGCACATGTTCGACAAGAAGGGCAAGGCGCGCATCACCGCCGCCAAGCCCGAGAAGGCGTCGCTCAACGGCGAGGAAGTCTCCTACAGCCTGGCCTTCAGCCCGGTGGGCTTCGTGCCCAAGGGTTCCGACACGGAGATAGACGAACTGCTGAAGCTGCTGAAGTCCGCCAAAAAGACCATCCGCGGCCAGGTGATGAACTACGCCCTCATGGAGCACGGCTCCAAGCGCTGGGCCGACCTGGACACGGCTTTCCGCAAGGCCGCCGCGCGCGGCGTAAAAGTGGAGCTGGTCTTCGCCGACTGGACCATGGGCGGCAAGGCCGACCGCGACATCAAGGCCCTGTCCAAGAGCGAGAACATAGATATCAAGATCTCCTCGCTGCCGCAGCACAGCGCCGGCTTCGTGCCTTTCGCCCGCGTGGAGCACAGCAAGTACATGGTGGTGGACGGCGAGACCGCCTACGTGACCAACTCCAACTGGGGCCCGGGCTACTTCCTCACCTCGCGCGGCACCGCGGTGTTCATAAAGGGCAAGGCCGCCGCCGCCGTGCTGGAGGATATCTTCGCCGCGGCCTGGAACGGCCCCTACGTGCAGCCCGTGGACCCGCTTAAAGAGTACAAGCCGGTAAAGCGCAACTGACCGGGGGCCGCCGGCCGCCCTCAAGCGCCGGCAAGGAGCTCTCATGCTTTCATTAGCCGGGTTGATGACCGATAAAGAAGGGTTCAGCGCGCTCGTCATGGGCAACCACGCCCTGGCCCGCGCCATGGCCGAGGCCGGCACCGCCGTGGTGACCAGTTATCCCGGCTCGCCCACGCCGGAGATAGCCGAAGCGCTGCTGGCCGCGCCTGAAAAAAGCCGGCCCTGCCATTTCGAGTTCGCCGTCAACGAGAAGGTGGCCCTTGAAATAGCCGCCGGCGCCGCCCTCAACGGCCATCCCTCCGCCGTCTTCTTCAAGTCCGTGGGCCTCAACGTCGCGGCCGACTCCCTCATCCAGCTGCCGCTCATGGAGCTCACGGGCGGCATGGTAGTGATCCTGGGCGACGACCCCGGCGCCAACTCCTCCCAGAACGAGCAGGACAACCGCTGGTTCGCCCGCATGGCCTATATGCCCATGTTCGAGCCCGCCACTCCCGCCGAGGCCTACGCGATGTACAAGGAAGCCGCCGCCCTGGCCCGCGAGCGCCGCGCGCCGGTTTTCCTGCGCCTCACCACCCACGTCTGCCACGCCAGGGAGACCGTCAAGTTCGGGCCGCTGCCGGCCCGCCCGCACGACTGGTCGCCCGGCTTCGACGCCGCGAACGGCCCCTACGTGCCCATCACCACCGCCGTCTTCCCGCTCAAGAAAAAGGCCATGGAGAAGCTGGACGCCTGGGGCGCCTACGCCGAAAAGAGCCCGCTGAACGCCGTCTATAAAGCGCAGCCCGCCGGCGGCCGGCGCCTGGGGGCGATTTCCGCCGGGTTGCCGGCCCTCTGCCTGCTCGAGGCCGTGCGGGCCGCCGGCGCGCCGGTGGACGTGCTCAAGCTGGGCCTCACCTACCCGCTGCCCGGAGGGCTGCTGGCCGATTTCCTCGCCGCCCACGACGAGGTATATATACTCGAGGAACTGGACAGGGTGCTGGAGACCGAGCTGAAGGCCCTGGCCTACGAAAAGGGCCTGGCCTGCCGGCTGCATTCGCGCCGCGGCCACGCCGAGCTGATGGGCGAGCTGAGCCCGGAGCGGGCGCACGCCTGCCTGGCCGGCGCCTGGCCGGAACTTTTTCCGCCCCTGAAAAAGAGGAAATACGAGCCGCCGGCGGCCCGCCTGCCGCAGATGTGCCCCGGCTGCGGCCACCGCTCGGCCTTCCACGCCATCCGCCACGCGCTGCCGCCCGGCGCCATCACCGTGGGCGACATCGGCTGCCATTCCCTGGGCTTCCTGCCGCCTTATGAAATGGGCGAGGTGCTGCTTTCCATGGGCCATTCCGTGTCCACCGCCTCCGGCCTGGCCCTCAACAACGAGGGCCGCAAGGTGGTGGCCTTCGTGGGCGACTCCACCTTCTTCCACGCCGGCCTGCCCGGGTTGGTGAACGCCGCCTCGCGCGACAGCGACATCACCCTGGTGCTGCTCGACAACGGCACCACCGCCATGACTGGCCACCAGCCCCGCCCCGGCAACGGCGAGATAGGCGACCGGCTGGCCATCCCCGAACTGCTGAAAAGCCTGGGCGTGAAATTCCTGCGCGAGTGCGACGCTTACGACCAGCCCAAGCTGGCCGCGCAGCTGAAAGAGGCCATGGAGCACAAGGGCTTCGCCGTAGTCATAGCGCGCCACCCCTGCATGCTCAAGTTCATGCGCGACCGGCGCCGCGCCAACCCCGGCCTGAAGCCGCAGCACGTGGCGGTGGACCAGGGCAAATGCGCCAGGCACTATACCTGCGCGGCCGACTTCGCCTGCCCGTCGTTCATCCGGCACCCGGACGGCTCGGTGACCGTCAATACGGAGCTCTGCATCGGGGACGGCTCCTGCGTGCAGACCTGCCCGGCGCAGGCCATAGGGAGGGAAAAGTAATGGCTTTCAATATCTATATCTGCGGCGTGGGCGGGCAGGGCATAGGCCTGCTGGCGGCGGCGCTGGCGCAGGCCGCGGCCCGGGCCGGGCTGCAGGTGCGCGCCTGCGACACGCACGGCCTGGCGCAGCGCGGCGGTGTCGTCTCGTCGCATATCCGCATCGGCGCGGACGCGCTGACCCCGCTCTGCCCCGAAGGCGGCGCGGACCTGGTGCTGGCGCTCGAGCGGCTGGAAGCCCTGCGCGGCGCGGCGCTTTATCTCAAGGAAGGCGGGCGGGTGATCTATTACGACACGGCCTACCAGCCGGTCTCGGTGCGCGCGGGCGAGGCGGTTTATCCTTCGGCCGCCGAGGTGGAGAAAGAGGCTGCCGCCCTGGGCGGCGGCGCGGTCGCCGTTTCCCTCGGGGATATCCGCGACCCGCGCATGCAGAACTCCGCGCTGCTGGGCCGGGTGGCGGCCCTGGGCGCCGTGCCCGGCCTGCCCTCCGCCGCCATCGAGGAAGTGCTGAAGGAAATAGTCCCCGCCGCTGTCCTCGAGGAGAACCTGCGGATCTTCCGCTCCGCCGCTTAACGCTCAATGCCGGATATCGTGAAAATCATACTGCGCAGCGGGCCCTGCCTGGACAGCCCGGCCTTCCTGCGCCTTTACCTGCGCGCGCTGGGCAACCCCGCGCTGCGGCTGCTGGCGCTCGCGCTGCGGATAAAATTCTCGCCGGCAGTGCTCGACGCGGTCAGGGAGAGCCGGCTGCCGCCGGCGGAGAAGGCCGGGCTTTTCTCCGCCGCCATGAACCTCTTCAGGGGCGGCGGGGCTTTTAAGACCACCAGCGCCGGCCGCAGCCCGCTCACCGACGCGGCCGTGCTGGCCCTGGCGGGGCCGGGCGCGCTGATAGCGGAGGTCGGGGTTTCGGACGGGGTGTCGGCCCTGCACCTGCTGGAAAACGCCGGCGGGGCGGAGGTGCTGCTGACGGACCTGCAGGCCTCCTTCCCGTACCGGGACGCCGGCCCGGCCCGCGTGTTCTATTATACCGACGGGGCCTATATCTCGGTGAAGCTGCCCCTTTTCTATCTCTGCACCGGGCTCAAGGCCGGGGCCCTGCCGCCCGGCCTGCCGGAAGTCTCGCTGCTCAACCCGCTGGTGGCCGAAAAGTTCCCGGCCGCGCGGCTGGCCGCTTTCGACATCTTCGGCGGCGCCCTGCCGCGCCCCGCCGGCGTCATAAAGTGCGCCAACGTGCTGAACCTGGCCTATTTCTCACCGGAGAAGATCAAGGCCGCGCTGGAGAACCTGAGAAGCGCCCTCGCCGAGGGCGGCTGGCTGGTGATAGGCCAGAATAATCCCGCCTACGAGGGCGGCGAGGCCTGGCTGGCCCTGCAGCGCGAGGGAAACCGCCTGCTGCTGCGGCGGGAAGAGCACGGGCACGAACTGCTGCCCCTGCTGCGGTCGCCCGGCTTCTCCGGGCTGGTCGGTTAACCCGCATCCGGAATACGCAAAAAAATATCCGCGGCCTGCGCCGCGGATGACCCCGCTTTGAGCCAGGCGCTCCGGCCCGCTCAGGCCGGCTGCGTTTTAAGCGGCAGTTCGTAGAGCGTTATTTTCTTGTTGGTGTCGCCGAAGTATTTCAGCGCCCACGGGGTGGGGAAGAAGATGACCGGGTTGCCGGCGGAGTCGGCCCCCAGGCGCACGTTGTCGCCCAGGTGTATCATGCCGGAACTGAGCTGCGCCGCGCCGTCTTCGTCGAGCCAGCGCACGAACTGCCACGGGGCCGGCTCTATGACCGACTTCACTCCGTATTCCTCTTCCAGCCGGTACTGCGTCACTTCGAACTGCAGCGGGCCGACCGCGGCCAGCAGCGTGCTGCTGCCAGGCGCGTCCTTGGGGAAGAACTGCTGTATCACGCCTTCCAGCATCAGCTGCTCCAGGCCCAGCTTGAAAGGCTTGGACTTGGAGGGCACCGGGTTGGTCAGGTAGGTGAAGCACTCCGGGGGGAAGCGCGGTATTTCGTCGAAAACTATGGCGGGGTTCTCGGTCAGCGTGTCGCCGATCTTGTAGTCCTGGTGGCCCACCAGGCCCACGATGTCCCCGGGCCAGGCCTCGTCCACCGTCTCGCGCTCCTGGCCGAAGAGCTTGTTGGAATTGGACAGGCGCACCTTGCGGCCGTCGCCCATGTGGTGCACGCTCATGTCGCGCGTGAACTTGCCGGAGCAGACCCGCACGAAGGCCACCTTGTCGCGGTGGCGCGGGTTCATGTTGCCCTGGATCTTGAAGATGAAGCCGGAGAAGGCCGGGGTCTCGGGCGCGACGGAGCCGATGGAGGCGTCGCGCGGGCCGGGCGGGGCCGAATGCTCCACGAAGCCGTCGAGCATCAGCTGGATGCCGAAATTGTTGACCGCGCTGCCGAAGAACACGGGCGTAACTTCGCCGGAGAGGACCGCCTCCTGGTCGTAGGCGGTGCCCGCCAGCTCCAGCATGCCCACTTCCTCTATGAAATTGCGGTAGCTGACGGCGTCCAGTTTTTCCTTGATGAGCGGGTCTTCGAGGCCCGCGGTCTCCACGCCGGCCTTGAAGGCGCCGCCGGGGGTGCGCTCGAACAGGTGAGCCTGCTTCGTCATGCGGTCGTAGACGCCGCGGAAATCCGCGCCGTTGCCCATGGGCCAGTTGACCGGGAAGGGCTTGAGGCCCAGCACCTTCTCCAGCTCGTCTATCAGCTCCAGCGGCTCGCGGGAGGGGCGGTCCATCTTGTTGATGAAAGTGAAAATGGGGATGTGCCTGCGCTTGCAGACCTCGAAGAGCTTGAGGGTCTGCGCCTCTATGCCCTTGCCGCCGTCTATCACCATCACGGCGGCGTCCACCGCGGTCAGCACGCGGTAAGTGTCCTCGGAAAAATCGCGGTGGCCGGGAGTGTCCAGCAGGTTGATGCGGTAGCCGGCGTAGTCGAACTGCAGCACCGTGGAACTGATGGAGATGCCGCGCTTCTTCTCCAGCTCCATCCAGTCCGAGGCCGTGGCGCGCTGGTTCTTGCGGGCCGTCACGGTGCCGGCCAGGTGCAGGGCGCCGCCGTAAAGCAGCATCTTCTCGGTCAGCGTGGTCTTGCCGGCGTCCGGGTGGGAAATGATGGCGAAGGTGCGGCGTCTCTTGATCTCGTCCAT
>Ga0075012_10001453_pt1 | contig 24091 bp, 17 predicted proteins | sample All_14_2_FD_71474 | JGI IMG/M metagenome (GOLD analysis project Ga0075012, IMG submission 71474) | Freshwater microbial communities in response to fracking from Pennsylvania, USA - Allegheny Zone_MetaG_DW_15 | ecosystem: Environmental > Aquatic > Deep subsurface > Groundwater > Drilled...
CCGGAAATGACCACGCCAACCGGTCGTCTCGGGGGCGTCAGGGTGCTCGGCTTGCAGGTTAAATTCGGCGGTTTGCAGGGCAGCCCGCAGTGGCGGGCGGGCGCGGCCGGCGAACAGGGTAGCGCCGTTGGCGGCGAGGCGGTGCAAGGCGCGGCCGGTGGCAGGCGTGTCGTCGTCGAGAAAAAAAGCGTCAACGGCGGCGTTGACCGTGCGCAAGTGCCGATCAAGTGGGCCGACCACCAGGGTGAGGATGAGTTGGCGCTGCTCGAAAAACAGGCGATGCAGGCCAGGTGCCAGCGGCGGCCACTGCGTTTGCAACTCGGCCCGTCGCCCGACCTGTGCTGGCGAGGCCGGCTGAGCCAGGGCGCTGGCGGTCAACGGCCCGTGAATGAAAGAAATGAGGTGCAGGCGGCGCGGACGCTGTGCGTCATCGCGCCAGGCTTGCCAGGTGGCGAAAAAACGCTCGCCTCGTTTGAAGTCCGTGTCGAGGATGACGAAGCGGTCGCGCCCCTGCCAGCGTTGCGGCAGGCCGTTGCCGGCCAGAAAAGCGTGGGGCGCGGCCGCGTCGCTCACTCAGGGCGCATCGAGGGGAACAGGATGACGTCGCGAATCGCTGGTGAATCGGTCAGCAGCATGATCAGGCGATCAATGCCGATGCCGCAGCCGCCGGTCGGTGGCAGGCCGTATTCGAGGGCGCGGATGAAGTCGGCGTCGTAATACATCGCCTCTTCGTCACCGGCGTCCTTGGCTTTCATCTGTTCCTGGAAGCGGGCGGCCTGGTCTTCGGCGTCGTTCAACTCGGAGAAGCCGTTGGCGATTTCGCGGCCGACGATGAACAGCTCGAAGCGCTCGGTGATTTCCGGGTTGCTGTCCGAGGCGCGGGCAAGCGGGCTGACTTCAACCGGATAGTCGATGATGAAGGTCGGTTCCCAGCACTGGGCTTCGGCGCAGGCTTCGAACAATTGCAGTTGCAGGCTGCCCAGACCGCCCGGCTTGACCTTCTCGCCGAAGGCATTGATCTTGGCTTTGAGGAATTCGGCGTCGGCCAGTTGCTCGTCGGTAAACGACGGTTGCTCGCGCTGGATGGCCTGGTTGATGGTCAGGCGGTGGAAAGGCTTGGACAGGTCGAGTTCGCGGCCCTGGTAAATGAACACTTCCTTGTCCAGCGCCTCGCGCGCGGCGTGGCGCAGCAGGCCTTCGGTGAAGTCCATCAGCGTGTGGTAGTTCGCATACGCCTCGTAGAACTCCATCATCGTGAATTCCGGATTGTGGCGTGGCGAGAGGCCTTCGTTACGGAAGTTACGGTTGATTTCGAACACCTTCTCGAAACCGCCAACCACCAGGCGCTTGAGGTAGAGCTCGGGCGCGATGCGCAGGAACTGCTGCATGTCCAGTGCATTGTGGTGCGTAATGAAGGGCTTGGCCGCAGCGCCACCGGGAATCGGGTGCATCATCGGCGTTTCAACTTCCATGAAACCGTGGCCGGTCATGTAATTGCGGATCGACTGGACGATGGCCGAACGGGCGCGGAAGGTGAAGCGCGTTTCCTCGTTCATGATCAGGTCGACGTAGCGCTGGCGGTATTTCATTTCCTGGTCGGCCAGGCCGTGGAACTTGTCTGGCAGGGGGCGCAGCGACTTGGTCAGCAGGCGGATTTCAGCGGCCTGAATCGACAATTCGCCGGTCTTGGTTTTCATCAGCACGCCGGTGACGCCGATGATGTCGCCCAGGTCCCAGGTTTTGAAATCGGCGTAGATGTCTTCACCGACGCGGTCGCGGGTGATGTAGACCTGGATGCGACCGGACAGGTCCTGAATGGTCGCGAACGATGCTTTGCCCATGACGCGTTTCAACATCATCCGGCCGGCCACTTTCACCTCAACGGGCATCCCCTCCAGTTCTTCGGCCGTTTTTTCACCATAGCCCTCAAGGACTTTGGCGGCGGTGTTTTCACGCTGGAAGTCGTTCGGGAAGGCTGATCCCGTCTTGCGCCATTCGGCCAGTTTGGCGCGGCGCTCGGCGATGAGCTGGTTTTCGTCCTGCGGGACGGGCTGGGCGGCGTTATCGGCGTTGGACATGCATAATCCTTGGGGAAAAACGGGGTTTGGTGCGGTCAACCGCGTAAAGAAGGCGATTTTCGCCGATTTGCCGACGCAGGGAAAGGGAAGACTGGTACGGCAATGCTAATATCCTCACGATGTAAAGTGGATAGGGAAACCTTGATGGACATTCTCGTGGTCGATGCGTCGCCGCTCTATCGGGACATCCTGCAACAAAACCTGAGCCGCCATCGCGGTATCCAATTGCATTTGGCGACCTCTCTGGCTGAAGCGCGCAGCCTGGCCAATCGCCGATATTTCCACTTTTTTGTGCTCAGCGGCCAGATGCCGGATGGCGAGGGCATCAGTCTGGCTCGCCAGTTACGCTCGGGTAGCGCGACAGCAATGCAGCCAATCATCCTGCTGACTGGTAGCCCCAGTGCCGAGATGGCTGAACAGGCGGTCAAGGCGGGGGTGACCGAGTTGTTCCGCAAACAGGATGTGGCGGAACTGATCGCCTTCATGCGCCATTATCTGGAAGTCAATCAGCCTTTGCGCTGCCGGGTCCTGTATGTGGAGGATGCCCGCGAGCAGCGCGAGCCGATGCGGGCCCAATTGCTTGAATGGGGGATGACGGTCGACGCGGTCGATTCGGCCGATGCGGCCTGGCCGCTGTTTCTGGCCCATGAGTACGATCTGGTTTTGTGCGATGTCGTGCTCGGCGGGCGGATGAGCGGCAGCCGTCTGATCAATCGCATCCGCCGTTTGCCGCTGCCGCGCGGCGCAACGCCGATTCTGGCGGTGACGGCCTTTGATAATCCGGCCCGGCGCGTTGAATTGTTCCACCTCGGGATTGACGATTACGTCCAGAAGCCGATTCCGCCCGCTGAGTTGCGCGCCCGCCTCTACAACCTGTTATCGCGTCAGCGTGCCGTCCAGCGTAGCCAGCAATTGCTTGAAGCCACGGCGCTGGGTGTGTTGGTTTTTGATGAGGACGGGGTGATAGAAAGTGGCGATGACAACGTCCGCCAGATGCTGGGTGTCAGTGCCGGGCAAGCCTGGGGGCAAGTCCGTGACTGGCTACCGGAACAAATCAACGGGCAGTCGATGTTCGATGCCATTTTGCTGGGGCAGCACATGGTCCGGCAGCCGGTGACCCTGCGTCGGGCCGATGGCAGTTATTTGTCGGCTTTGCTCACCTTGTTGGAACTTGAGGCCTCGCGGGGTTTGCGACAATTTGCCGTGCTCTTGCGTGATGTCAGTCAGGAGCGAGCCATCACGGATCGCTTACTCGCCGCGAAGCAGGCCGCCGAGCGCGCCGGACGAATGAAGTCAGATTTTCTGGCCAATATGAGTCATGAAATCCGTACGCCACTCAATGCCATCATCGGTATGGCGCACTTGATGAAAAGGGCCGAACTGCCGGCCGATCAGGCCGGGCGCCTCGACCGCATCGACATGGCGGGCAAACTGCTCCTCAATCTGGTTGATGACATTCTTGATCTGTCGCGCATTGAATCCGGCCAGTTGCTATTGGAAAGCGTGCCGGTGTCGGTCGGTTCTTTGGTCGCCAACGTCGTGTCGATGCTGAGTCCGCGGGCGGCGGACAAGGGGCTGCTGCTGCAACAGGAGGGCGATGCCGCCGGGGTGCCACATGTCCTGCTCGGCGACCCGACGCGGCTGACCCAGGCGATGGTTAATTACGTTGGCAATGCCATCAAATTTACAGCACAAGGCCATGTCATCCTGCGTTTGCGCGTCGACGCGGAGGATGGGGGCGAGGTCCTGCTGCGCTTCGAGGTCGAGGACAGCGGGATTGGCATTGCAGAGGAAGATCAGCAGCGGATCTTTGATCTTTTCCAGCAGGCCGACAATTCAACCACGCGTCGTTTTGGGGGGTCCGGGCTGGGGCTGGCGATTACCCGCCGCTTGGTTAATCTGATGGGGGGAGAAACCGGGGTGATCAGTCAGCCGGGGCTCGGGAGTACCTTCTGGTTTACCGCCCGCCTGCAAACGACCGAACGGCGCGCTTTCGATCATGCGCAGACCGATAAACTGGCCGGCGAGGCCGCTTTTCGGGCACGGTTTGCCGGGACGACGGTGCTCCTGGTTGAGGATGACGAGATCAGCCGCGAAGTGGCGCAGTGCCTGCTGGCCGACTTTGGCCTGCAGGTGGATGTTGCGGTCGACGGCGTGCAGGCGGTGGAAAAGGCGTTGGCTATGCCATATGCCGCAATCCTGATGGACATGCAGATGCCCCGCCTGGATGGGGTTGAGGCAACACGCCGGATTCGCGCGACGGCCGTTGGGCAGGCTATACCGATCATTGCCATGACGGCCAATGCCTTTATTGAGGACCGGGAAAAGTGCATGGCGGCCGGCATGAACGATTTTGTCGCCAAGCCGATCAATCCCGAGGTGCTGATCGCCTGCTTGCAGCGTTGGCTGAGTCAGGGCGAATCATCCTGACTCAGTGGTAGAGCGGCAACTCCCGCAGGCGGCGTTCGATCTCGTTGATCTGCTGCTGGTAGGCCGGTGATTGTTGATTGCCAAAACGGGCCGCGAAATCGGTTTGGTTGAGGAATTCCGGCAGGCCGAGGGGCGAGGGCATCAATTGCTCGTCGCCGATGCTGGCTGGCAGGCGCTGGGCCAGCGGGTTATCGTCACGGCGTACCAGGTCGCCAAAGCGTGTGCCGGCCCGGTCGGCGGCCAAGTCGGCGAATGAAAAGCCGCTGCCCTGTTCCTTGTCCAGTGTTTCCTTGAACAGGCCGATGGCATCGGCAAAGCTGCCATCCGACCAAGCCGAGATCATGGCCGAGATGATGAAGTGCTGGGCGCTGTCGAGGCGATTGTGCAGCGTGATCTTGAGCGGTGGCGGGGTGAGCCAGTCACTTTCGCCGGGGATTAGATCGGCGAGTGGTTTGTCGGCCAGAAAAGCCCCGATGACCAGTAGCGTGGCCCGTTGCTGGGCCGGGATGCCGCCCTCAGCCTGCAGTAACTCAGGGAGGATGGCGCGCAGGGGAACCGCGCCGCCACTGCGGTGCCGTTGCAGGGCATCGACAAACTGGGCCTGGGTGGCTTTGATACGGGCCACTTCGGCGGATGGAATGGCGGTGTTGACTGCCATGGTCAGGTATTCGGGCCGCCATTCGAAGCGGACATTGACTTGCTGCGACTGGCCGTCAAATTCGATGTGCTGCAGGGCGGCCAGCGTGGTTTGCCACTGCGTGGTCAGCCCCTGTTGTTCCAGCGCCTGGGCCAAGGCCCAGCGTGCCAGGGGTAACGGAATGGGCAGGTTGCCGATCCGGACGGCGCTGACCTCGGGCAAGCCGGCCGATTCATTGACGTCGATCTGGACATTGATATAGCGCCGACCGATCGGGGTGTAGATCAGCCGCGAAAAGCGGGCATGCGCTGAATCTTCATTCAGATGCAGACTGGCCCGGGTTTTCAGCCGGCTGTTGGCGACATAGTTGAGTGCATCGTCGAGCAGGCGAAAAGGCAGGCTGACCACCGCTTCGCCCGCCGCCAGCCGACGGGGATCGTGGCGCCGCCAGAGCTGGCGTGCCTCGGCCACGGCCTCCTGGGAGACTTCGTCGGTGCGCCGCACCTCGGCCTGGTCGCTGGTTACCGCCAGAAAGAGAACGGCGCCCAGCAAGACGAGGATCAGGGGCAGGGCAAAGAGACGCATGAGGAAGCGCATGGCGGCGGGCTATTCTTGGCGTCAGACGCCCTGTTTCAGGCTGGCTTCGATGAAGGCGTCGAGGTCGCCGTCGAGGATGGCCTGGGTGTTGCCGGTTTCGTAATTGGTGCGCAGATCCTTGATGCGCGACTGGTCGAGCACGTAAGAACGGATCTGGTGGCCCCAGCCGATGTCTGACTTGGCGTCTTCCAGCTTCTGCTGCTCGGCCTGCTGCTTGCGCAATTCGAACTCGTAGAGGCGGGCGCGCAGCATTTGCCAGGCTTCGTCGCGGTTGCGGTGCTGCGAACGGTCGTTTTGGCACTGCACGACGATGCCGGTCGGGACGTGGGTCAGACGCACGGCGGAGTCGGTTTTATTAATGTGCTGACCGCCGGCACCGGAGGCGCGGTAGGTGTCGGTGCGCACATCGGCCGGGTTGATGGCGATTTCGATGGAATCGTCGACTTCCGGAAAAACGAAGACGCTGGTGAACGACGTGTGACGACGGGCATTGGAGTCGAACGGTGACTTGCGCACCAGGCGGTGGATGCCAGTTTCGGTGCGCAGCGTGCCGTAGGCGTACTCGCCGCTGAACTTGACGGTGGCACTCTTGATGCCCGCGACGTCGCCTTCGGATTCTTCCATGATCTCTACGGTAAACCCGCGTTTTTCACCGAATTTCAGATACATGCGCAGCAACATTGAGGCCCAGTCCTGGGCTTCGGTCCCTCCCGCGCCGGCCTGGATTTCCAGGAAGCAGGGCATTGGGTCGGACGGATTGTTGAACATGCGGCGGAATTCGAGTGCGGCCAGCTTTTTTTCCAGCTCGGCGTTGTCGGCTTCGACGGCCAGCAGGGTGTCGTCATCGCCGTCATCCTTGCCCATGGCAAAGAGTTCGCGGCCGTCATTGACACCATTGCCGACCGCTTCAAGCACCAGCACGATATCTTCCAGCGATTTCTTTTCACGGCCCAGTTCCTGGGCGCGTTTCGGATCATCCCAAATCTTGGGATCTTCCATCTCCAGGCTGAGCAGGGTCAGGCGTTCGCGTTTGTGATCGTAGTCAAAGATACCTCCGTAGCTCGTCGGCGCGTTGCGCCAGATCGTCGAGCTTGTAGGAGATGCTGTTGATGTGTTCCGCTTCCATGAGGCCAATTCCCGTGCATTGCAAAAGCGTGATTATAGCGGGGGAGGGGCGAATCCATCGCCCGATTGTTGCGCTGCAATGCATGCTTTGTTGGTCAGCACCACGCTGGTGCGTACCCCGAAGGTTCAATTTTTCGTCTGCCCTGTTTTGGTGTCGTGGTGCTGGATGATGAATCGGTTGGTGTTTTAATTAACTGATTCAAAAAAGAAAAAACTTTGTTTTTGTTGTGGCAAGGGTTTTGCATATTGCGCTGCAACATTTGATGAGTGAGGTTTGATCCCCATGACCGATCGCGAATCGTCCCCTCAGCCTCGCGCACGGCTCAGGCTAGGTGGGCCTCAATTGGCCATTTGGGGCCTGGCGGCGCTGGCGGGCGGGGGAATTGGATACGCCATGGCCCATGGCGAGTGGGCTTATCTTGGCGGCTTAGGTGCTGCCGGCTTGCTGCTGTCGGCCGGGCTTGCGGTTCGCTTGGTTCAAGGTCTTGAGCGGGATCTGCTGTTGATCGATCGCTTTGCCCTGGCTTTGGCGGAGGGACAGTTGGTCCGTCGGCTGACTGGTCGTCAGTGTGCTGTGCTCGCTCCCTTGGCCGAACGCTTGAATGGTATGGCCCGCGCGTTGGCCGGAATTTTTCTGGCTTTTTCCCGAATGTCGCAAGAGGTCTCCAGCGTGGCTGCCGAGAGTCGGCACAATGCCAGCGGCGGGGACGCCGGCGTACGCCGCCAGCGCGACATCACCTGCTCATCGGCCGCTACGCTGGAGCAATTGACAGTGAGCCTGGGCCTGACCAGCGATAGCGCGCAAGGGGCGGCAGAGGTTGCCGATGCCTCGCGGCGCATGGCATTGGCCGGGGCGGAGCGGGTGGATGCCCTGGCGGTCAGCCTCCAGGGCTTGGCGGCAAGCGTGGCCCAAACGGCCGATAGTGCCGAGCGTCTGGGCGAACGCTCACGGGAAATCGAGGACATTGTTGGCTTGATTGCTGAAATTGCCGCCCAGACGAATTTGCTGGCGCTGAATGCCGCGATTGAGGCCGCCCGGGCCGAACGCTGGTGTTGATCCAGGATATTGCCGCGGCCAGTCGCGAACAAAGCCAGGCAGGGCAGAACATCGCACGTGATATCGAGCAAGTGGCTCAACTGGCGGTGCCAATGAGCATCTGGTCCGTGAGAACAGCGAGTTGTCGCGTTACTTGAACGATTTGGCGGCGCAATTGACGGGCGCCTTGAACAACTACCAGTACGAGTGAACTTGGCCATGGGATGGATTGTTTATCTGATCACAGGCGCTGCGCTGCTGATGGGGGTGTTGTCAGTTGCCTTGTTCCGCCAGCGGGCCCGGCTTGAGGACGCCCGGTCGTTGGCGGAAACGCTGGTGGGCTGTCGTGCCTTGTTGGGATTAATCCTGCATTTTCAGCAGCACCGGGGCATGAGTTCGGCCTGGTTGGCTGGTGACTTGAGTTTTGCCAGCAAACTTGCGGGCCAGGCCAGGGATATTGATGCCCTCTTTCATGCCGTGGGGCCGGTCGCGCGCAGCGAGAGTTGTCGACACCATCCCTGCATGACGCCTAATGCACTGACGCTTTTTCGCCACCGCTGGGCGACGTTGCGCGAGCGTCTGCCCGGCCTGACAGTCGAGCAAAGCATCACGCAACACACGACCTTGATCGAGCAATTGCTGCAATGGTTGGCAGCCCTCGGCGAGGCCCGCATCGAAAGTACGCTTGATCAAGAGGTTAGCCGGTGCCTGGCGCGAAACTACACCAGCCGCCTGCCTGCCTTGACGGAGTGTCTGGGTCAGGCACGGGCGGTGGGCATGAGCGTTGCCACCCGTCAATCCTGCTCGGCGGTGGCCCGTGTTCGTCTGGTGTTTCTCATCGCCCGAGCTGAAACCTTGCTGACGCAGGCACTTGCGGGCGGGCAGGGGAGCGTCAGGGCTGAGACGGCGAGCCGGGCTGTGGAACAAATGGCGCAGCTGGTTCGCGGGCGTTTATTGCCTAGTTCGGGGGTGAGTGTGACGGCGCAGGATTATTTCAATGGGGCAACGCAGGCGGTCGACGCTGTTTTTGCGTGGATTTTCGAGAGTGCGCAAGCGGTCGCCAACAGCGAACTGCAAACGCGGCGCGATATCGTGCCGCTTGCCATGGCGGGGCAATAAATGATGATGGCTAGTTGGCCGGTGGCTGTGATGTTTGCAGCATTGAGCTGCGTAGCAGTTCGTCTTGATCTGAAATTTTATTTAAATTCAATCGGTTGTTATGGCGGCAAGAAGCTTGGTCATCAACCCTTGTTTCTTTTTGGGTGTCCGTGCCGTGAATGATATTGCTTCGGAGACGGGTTTTCTGCCGGTCCTGCGCCTTCGGCGGAACGCTAGCTGGGTGTCGATTGACAGCGAGCGGGTCTTGCAGGTGCTGGTGCACAACCTGGACGGCATGGTGTTCCGCTGTGCCATTGATGCTGACTGGACCATGCATTTTGTCAGCGATGGCTGCCGCGATCTGCTTGGGTATTGCCCGGATGAACTGGAATACAACCGGGTGACTTCGCTCGAAGCATTAACGCATCCAGAGGACCGCGAGCGGGTGCGGCAAACCATTGCCGACTGCCTGTTGCAAGGGGGACGTTATCGTGTTCAATATCGTTTGGGCCATAAGGACGGCAGTGAAAAATGGGTCCTTGAACGGGGGGCCGTGGTGTACGACGAACGCGGTCAACGGGTACTGGAAGGCTTTATTGAGGATGTGACCGAACAACTCCTGAGCCAGCGGCAACTGGTCGATGCCGAGATGCGCTATCGCAGCATTTTCGAGGATTCGGTGGTTGGCATGTTCCAGACCTCGATCGATGGTCAATATCTGGCAGCCAATCAGGCTTTGGCCGCGTTGTATGGTTACGATAGCCCGCAGGCGCTGATGCTGGGCTTGTCCGATATCGCCGGCCGGCTTTATGTCGACCCGACGCGCCGGGATGAATTCAAAACCTTGATTCGCGAACACAACCGGGTCAGTGACTTCGAGTCTGAGGTTTATCGGCGTGACGGGAGCCGGATCTGGATTTCCGAGCATGCCCATGCCGTACTGGGTGCGGCAGGCGAGGCCTTGTATTACGAGGGGACGGTCGAGGACATCACCGCCCAGCATGATTATCGTCAGCAACTGGAATACCAGGCGACGCACGACCCGCTGACCGGCTTGCCCAATCGCAACTTGCTGCAGGACCGCCTGCAACAAGCCTTGTGTCATGCCCAGCGGCGTGGCAGTGGCGGCGCCCTGGCCTTTGTCGATCTCGATAATTTCAAATGGGTGAATGACAGCCTGGGCCACAATGCCGGCGACCGCCTGCTGATCGAAGTGGCGAAGCGCCTGCAATCCTGTCTGCGCGATTCGGACACCATCGCCCGCTACGGGGGTGACGAGTTCGTGCTGATTCTGGGCGATTACGGGGGGCTTGAGCGAAACCCTGCACATTTTGCACCGGGTGCAGGAAGTGATCGCCGACGCATTGTCACTGGAAGGGCACGAGTTGCGCGTCAATTGCAGCATCGGGGTCAGTGTTTTTCCTGGTGACGGGGTTGAACTGGAAGCCTTGCTGCGTCATGCCAATGCCGCCATGCATCACGCCAAAAAATTGGGCAAGGGGCAGTTTCAGTTCTATACCGAGTCGCTCAATGTCGCGGCACACGAACGGCTGGCGCTTGATTCGGCCTTGCGGCGGGCGGTCGACCGTGACGAACTGCATGTGGTTTACCAACCCAAGGTTGATGGTCGTGGCCGGCCCTGTGGTTTCGAGGCACTGGTTCGTTGGGACAGCGCCGAATTCGGCGCGGTGTCGCCGGTCCGCTTTATTCCGCTGGCCGAAGAAAATGGCCTGATCCACCAATTGACCCGCTTTGTCCTGCACGAGGCCTGTAGCCAGATGGCTGCCTGGCGGGCCGAAGGTTGGCGTGATCTACGCATGGCCGTCAATATTTCGCCCAGCCTGTTCCGGGAACAGCAGTTAGCCGAACTGGTGCAGGCCGAGCTCGATGCGAGCGGTCTGCCACCGGAAAACCTGGAACTGGAAATCACCGAAGGCATGTTGATGGGCGATGTGCAACGGGCGCTCGGCGTGCTAAATGGGCTGAAAGCGATGGGTGTCACCATCGCCATCGACGACTTCGGCACCGGCTATTCGTCGCTGGCCTATCTCAAACGTTTTCCGATCGACATTCTCAAGGTCGACCGTTCCTTTGTCATCGAATGTGATGCTGGAAACGAGGGGCTGGCCATCACGCGCGCCATCGTCTCCCTGGCACACAGCCTCAATCTGCGCGTCGTTGCCGAAGGGGTGGAAAAACAAACCCAGTTTGCCGTCCTTAACGCCCTCGGCTGCCACGAGTTTCAGGGCTACCTGTTCGCCAAGCCTTTACCGGCCGCCCAGTTGGCCTCCTACCTGGCAGGCTTCTGATCGTCAGAGACTGCCATTGCGGGGCAGAAAATGACGGGGTGCAGGCTGCCTTATTCCAGATGTTCGACCATCAACTGTGGGCTTTCGACCCCCATGTATTCATTGATCGCCAGCCGGTAGGTGAGGCGGGCGGTGGGGCCGGCTTGGTGGGCGAAGTTGAACTGGATGGCTTCGATCCGGCTATTGCCCTTGCGTAGGCGCAGTTTGAGATGCTTGTCCTTGAGGACGCGTTGTTGTTCGACATCGAATTCGTCGACGAACAACGGTGCTGGGAAGCCCTGGCCCCAGATTTCGTTTTCCAGCAGGCGGGCGGTGTCGAGACTGATGTAGCCGCCTTCGAGCGGGCCGTCGGTTTCCAGCGTGCGGGTCAGGTCGGCCGGGGCGAGCAGTTCGCCGGCGATTGCGGCAAAGCAGTCGCGGAATTTCTCGTAATTGGCGGCGTGCACGGTGACGCCGGCAGCCATCGCATGCCCACCGAAACGAATCAGCAGGCCGGGGGCGCGCTTGGCAACCAGGTCGAGCGCGTCGCGCAGGTGCAGGCCGGGGATCGAGCGGCCGGAACCTTTGATCAGGCCCCCTTCGCCGGGTGCGAAGGCAAAGACCGGGCGGTGCAGCTTGTCCTTGATGCGCGAGGCGAGGATGCCGACGACGCCTTCATGCCAGCTTGGATCGAAGAGCGCGATGCCGGGAGCGGCATCGTCCACCTCCATGCTTTCGAGCAGCAGCAACGCCTGATCTTGCATGCCGGCTTCGATGTCGCGCCGTTCGCGGTTGAAGGCATCGAGTTCCTGGGCGATTTGCAGGGCGCGCGCCGGGTCGTCGGTGAGCAGGCATTCGACACCCAGCCGCATGTCGGCCAGCCGGCCGGCGGCGTTCAGGCGCGGCCCGAGGATAAAGCCGAAATCCATCGCCGTGGCTTTGCGCGGGTCCCGACCGGCTGCTTTGAACAGCGCCGCCAGACCGGCCTTGAGACGGCCAGCGCGAACCCGCTTCAGGCCCTGGCTGACCAGGATGCGGTTGTTGCGGTCGAGTTTCACCACATCGGCGACGGTACCGAGCGCGACCAGGTCGAGCAAGTCGGCAAAGTTGGGTTCCGGCCGGTCGGTAAAGAAGCCGCGCTCGCGCAGTTCGGCACGTAGCGCCAGCATGACGTAGAACATGACGCCGACGCCGGCGATGCATTTCGAGGGAAAGTTGCAGCCGGGCTGGTTGGGATTGACGATGCAGTCGGCGTCCGGCAGTGCTTCGCCGGGCAGGTGGTGGTCGGTGATCAGCGTGGCAATACCGTGCTGCTGTGCGCGGGCAACGCCTTCGAGGCTGGCGATGCCGTTGTCGACGGTGATGATCAGATCCGGCGACTGTTGCGCGGCGACATCGACGATCTCCGGCGACAGCCCGTAACCGAGCTTGAAGCGGTCGGGTAGCAGGAAATCGACGTCGGCACCCAGCGCCTTCAGCGCCCGCATGCCGACCGCAGTGGCGGTGGCACCGTCGCAGTCGTAGTCGCCGATGATCAGCATCTTCGCTTCCGCTTCGATGGCGTCGGCCAAGAGGCTGGCGGCGTCGCTGGCGTGGGTCAGCGCACTGGGCGGCAGCAGCGATTTCAGCTCGTAGTCGAGTTCGGCCTTGTCGGTGACGCCGCGGGCGGCGTAGAGACGGGCGAGCAAGGGGTGCAGGCCTTGTTGTTCAAGCTGCCAGACGGTACGTGGTGGACTGTTGCGGGTGACGATACGGGTCATGATGGGGTGTCTTGGGCCAAGGTGGCGGCCAGGTCGGCCAGGCGGCGCGGCTTTTTCCAGAACTGCCAGCCGCTACGGCCGCTGGCTGTGACATGCAGTTGGCCATAGAGGGTGGGGGCAATCAGGTCGAGTTTTTTGACCGATTTGCCGAGTTGACCGCGCAAGGGTTGGAACCAATCGGCATCAAGGGCGTGCCAGGCGTCGCGCCAGCCGCTGCTGTCTTCGTACCAGACCGGGCCTTGCAATTGATCGAGCAGGACCAGCGGTGTTGCCGCGCCATCGGCGAGGACGTCGGCGAGTGACGAGGGGCGTGGGTGTATGCGGCTGCCGGCGTGGCGGGCTAGACCGATGGCCAGCGGGTCGTCACTCCAGACGGTGGCCGGTGCCGTGTGCTCACCGGCAGGCTGGGTTTCACCCCACAGCCACAAGCTATTGACGGCAGGCAGGCCGCGTTGCTGGCGGGCTTCGTTGACCGGGTGTGTGTGCAGCACCATTTGTACTTCGTTGAGCCAGCGATAGAGCGGTGTCGTTTTGTCGTCCAGTTCGCTGTCCATGCGTCGGCCGGCGACGGCAGAAAGTGGGGCTGCCCGGTGGTCGACCGCGTGTGCCAGGTGCAGATACCAGCGCCGTGGTGTGACGGCGTGCAGGGTGCCGATGTCGGCAAAATGGGCGTTGAGGGCGTCGACCAGAGCGGCCGCCTCCGTGGCATCGAGATCGAAAGCGCCGGCATCGGCCAGCACGATGCGTTCATGGTGAAAGCGCAAATGAACCGGGTCGGCACATAACCAGGGGCCGGCCATATCGGGCGTGCTGTTTTCGCCGTGTCGGCGCAGGGTTGCCAGATTATGGCTGCTCTGCGGGAAGCAGCCAGCCAGCGTGCTTTCGTAGGGCTGGCGGGGCAAGGTCTGCAATGTGCTGCGGCCGAGCAGCCATTCGATGCCGGGCAGGGCCAGCTTGCCCAGGGTCAGCGTGTCGCCGGGTTCCGGCCAGATCAATTCGGGGACAAGCAGCGTCAGATGCACGGCAGGCAATCAGGGGGGCGGGGCGCGCAGTTTACCACCGGACACCCGTCGGGGCGTGCTGGCCCTCGGCGTATACTGGAAGAAACGACCCGCGGGCAGCGTGCCCGATTGCGACGCGTGTCGTGACAAAAAAGGAGTTGAGACATGCAATTATTGGCGATTTTTGCCATGGTGGTTGGCTTGGGCAGTGTGATGTTTGCGCTGCAGAACAACGTGCCGGTCACCGTGACTTTTCTGTTATGGCGTTTTGACGGCTCGCTGGCGATGGTCTTGTTGCTGGCGATCGCGCTGGGTGGGCTGATCGTCGCCTTGCTGTCGACGCCAGCAACTTTGCGCCGGCAGTGGGCTGTGCACCGGCTGAACAAGCAGATCAACCAGCTCAGCGCCGAGAAAACCGATTTGCGCGACCAGTTGGCACGCTTGCGCGAGGACCGGCCCAAAACCATCGATCTCCCTGCCGAGCCCCCAGTGGGTTTGCGGCAATTTTTTTCCGGCCAGCCGGCGGACGATCACGTGCCGCCAGGCAAGCCGGATGGCTGGTCCTGAGCCGCTTACAAGCGGTCGCTGCCGCCTTGTTGCTGGGCAATTTCGCTGGCTTGGGTGCACTCCAGAAATTGTTCGGGCAGCGGTAGCGGCGTGGACGGCAGGCCCATTTCGGCCGGCTTCAACTGTTCGGTAAAGCCTTCCAGTGACCCCATGCTGCGTCGGTCGCGGGGGGTGACAGGGTCGGACAGCATGTACGCGGCGGTCAATTGAGCCAGGGCGATCAGCGAGTCGCGGTGTGTCCGTTCCTGAGCATGCGAGGCATCGGCGCCAAAGCCGATCAGTGCCGTGCGAATGTCGTTGCCAGCTTCGACTGCGGCCGCTGAGTCTGACCGGTAAAAACGGAAAATGTCGCGGCGATGGTCGATGTTGCAGGCTTTGGCCAGGTTGATCAGCTTGTGGGTCAGGTGGTAGTCGAAGGGCCCCGACATGTCCTGCAGGCAGATGGTCACCGCATGTTCGCTGGTGTTTTGACCGGGAGCGGCGATGGCAATATCGAGGCTGAGCATTTCGGCGATGTCGCCGTGCAGCGCGGCCGATGAGCCGGAGCCGACTTCTTCGGTGATGGTGAACAACGGGTGGGCATCGACCGGCAGTGGCAGACCAGCATCGACCACGGCCTTGCAGGCGGCAAGCAGGGCGGCGACGGCTGCTTTGTCGTCGAGATAGCGCGAATTGATATAGCCGTTGGGCAGGAGTTCGACTTCCGGGTCGAAAGCAATCCAGTCGCCCACATTGAACCCGGCCAGGGCGAGGTCGGCGGCGTTGCTGCTCGGTAGGTCGACGCGGACTTCAACGTGTTCCCAGCCGGTGGGCTGGCTGTCGATTTCGTTGCCGAAAGCATGGCCGGAGGTTTTGAGCGGCAGGCAGGTGCCACGAAACTGACCGTGATCGGTGAAGATGGTCAGCCGGCTGCCTTCGGAAAAACGTGATGACCAGTGGCCGATCGGCACGATGCCGAGGCGGCCGTTGGGTTTGAGCTCGCGGACCATGGCGCCGAGGGTCTCGAGGTGGGCGACGATGGCACGAGCCGGCCGGCTTTCCTGGCCGCGCAGCGTCGCCCGGATGGCGCCACGGCGGGTCATTTCGTAGGGAATGCCGATTGCTTCAAGGCGGCCGGCGGTGTAGCGGACGACGCCGTCGGTCAGGCCGACCGGGCTGGGAATGGCCAGCAACTGGAGCAGGGTTTCTTCAAGAAAGTCGTAGTCAATGACTGGTAGCGGCGTGTTTTTGGAGGAGGTCATTCAGGCAGCCCTTTCAAAGCGGGTCCGTGGAAACAGCAGGTCGATGAAACGCTGTGCCGTCGGTTGGGGTTCGTGATTGGCCAGCCCGGGTCGTTCGTTGGCTTCGATAATCACGTAATCCGGGCCGTCGACCGCGGGAACGAGAAAATCCAGCCCGGTGACCGGGATGTCGAGGACGCGGCTGGCTAGTTCGGCCGCCGCGCGCAAGGTGGGATGAAGTTGATCGGTGACATCGTGAATCGTGCCGCCGGTGTGCAGATTGGCGGTGTTGCGCACGGTCAACGCTTCGCCGGCCGTTAAAACGTGGTCGAGGTCATAGCCCTGAGCGCGTATGCAGCGTCGGGTTTCGTCATCAAGCGGAATGCGCGACTCACCGCCGGTGGCCGACGCACGGCGTCGACTTTGCTTTTCGATCAGGGCATCGATCCGGCTGTGCCCATCGCCGACGATGCTGGCCGGACGACGAACGGCGGCGGCGACCACGTGGTGGTTGATGACCACGATGCGCAGATCCTGGCCCGGACAGTAGCGTTCGAGCATCACCTGGCTGCTGAAGCGGCGGGCGTTTTCGATTGCTGTTTCAACTTCTTCGCTGGCACTCAGATTGACGCTGATGCCCTGACCTTGTTCGCCATCAACCGGTTTGACGACAATGCGGCCATGCTGTTGCAGAAATCGCTGGTTGTCGTCAGCGCTGCCGGCCAGTTGATTGGCCGGCACCTGCAGCCCTGCCACGGCCAGCAGGCGGGCGGTGAGCCGCTTGTCGGCACAACGGCTCATGGCGATGGCGCTGGTCAGTTCAGATAGCGATTCGCGGCAGATGACACTGCGGCCGCCGAAACTGAGTTTGAAGTAAGCCAGTTCGGCGTCGATGATTTCGACGTGAATGCTGCGGCGGCGCGCTTCATCGACAATGATGCGGGCGTAGGGGTTGAGTACGCTATCGGCATCCTGGGGTGACTCGGTGAACAGCGGTTCGTTGATCGCGTTGCGGTGCTTGACGGCAAAAACCTGGATGTTCTGGAAGCCCAGTTTCTCGTACAGCGCGATGGCCTGCCGGTTGTCGTGCACGACCGAGACATCCATGTAGGTCCGGCTGCGGGCCTGGAAATGTTCGGCCAGGTAGCGGGTCAGGCTTTCACCGATGCCGGGGTGGGCGGCCTGCGGTGCGACGGCCAGAGCCCACAGGCTGCACCCCTGGTCGGGGTCGGCAAAGGCCTCGACGTGGTCTAGTCCCATGGCGACACCAATGACCTCGCCGCTCAATTTGTCTTCGGCCAGCGCATAAGTCAGCCGACGGTCGGCGCGCTGGCGCCAGACCAGGGCAGCATCAACCGGCACCATGCGGCGGCCGCGGTACAGGGCGTTGATGGCAGCGATATCCGCCCGGGTGCGCAGGCGCCGCAACGTGAAACCGCGTGGCCGGGCCGGTGAGGGGCGATAACTGTTCAGTTGCAGGCGAAAGGCTTCTGACGGGTCGACGAACAATTGCTGCGGCGCCTGGGCGACGACGACATGTGGCTTGTCGAGATAAAAGGCGATGTCGCGCTGACCGGTTTTTTCTGCCAGCAGAACAGCGGCGATGTCGGCCGGGTTGGCGAAGGTGTGGCCGGCAATCAGGCGGCCCCAGCCGCAATCGATCACGCTGTCCGGGTGGGGACCAGCGCTGCCCTCGCTGCTCGGAATGGGGCGCTTGCCTAGTCGCAGGGCGCGCGGGGCGTGTTGGCGTAGCATGGCTTGCTCCTTACGCGGTCAACTGGGTTTGCAGCCAGATTTCCAGCAGGCCCAGTTGCCACAGTTTCGAGCCGTTCAGCGGCGTCAGTTGTCCCGTTGGATCGGCCAGCAGGCGGTCGACATAGGTCGGGTTGAACAGGCCACGCTGGCGGGCGGCCTGGCTGTGCAAGGCGTTCTTGACCATGGCCAGGGTGTTGCCCTTGAGGTACTTCAGCCCCGGCACCGGGAAGTAGCCTTTGGGCCGGTCGATGACGGCTGATGGAATTATCTGGCGGGCTGCTTCTTTGAGAATGCCCTTGCCGCCGCCGGCCAGTTTGTGGCGTGCCGGGATGCGGGCGGCCAACTCAACCAGTTCGTGATCGAGAAAAGGGACCCGGGCTTCCAGGCCAAAGGCCATGGTCATGTTGTCCACTCGCTTGACCGGGTCGTCGACCAGCATGATGGTGGTGTCAAGGCGCAGCGCTTTGTCGACCGGGTCGCTGGCGCCGGGGGCGACGAACTGGCCGGCGACAAAGAGGCCGGACATGTCCTCGCTCAGATAGGGCGGATTGACTATCTGGCGATATTCATCGAAATGGCGGTCGCGGAAGGCGTTCAGATAATCGCCTACCGGGTTGGTGCTGCCGGCCAGCTTGGGGTACCAATGATAGCCGCCGAACACTTCGTCGGCGCCCTGGCCGCTTTGCACCACCTTGCTGTGCCGCGAAACGGCTTCCGAGAGTAGATAAAAACCGATGCAGTCGTGGCTGACCATCGGTTCGCTCATCGCGGCGATGGCTTCCGGCAGGCGGTCGAGCAGTTGTGCTTCCGGAACGAAGATGCGTTCGTGTGTCGTCGCAAAGCGCTGGGCGACCAGGTCAGCGTATTCGAATTCATTTCCCTTTTCTTCGCCGACATCCTCGAAGCCGACGTTATAGGTCCGCAAATTGCTGACTCCGGCTTCGACCATCAGGCCGACGATCAGACTGGAGTCGACGCCCCCCGACAACAGGGCGCCGACCGGCACGTCGGCGACCAGGCGACGTTTGACGGCGTTGCGCAGGCTGTCGAGCAGAATGTCGCGCCAGTCGTCAAAGCTGCGGTTTTCATCGTTGCTGGTGCGGCGGTAATCGAGCGACCAATAAACGTGTTCGTCGCGCCGGCCGTTGGCGTCGATCTGCAGCAAGGTGGCGGGCGGCAATTTGCGCACGCCGGCCAGCAGGGTATGCGGTGCCGGTACCACGGCATGGAAGGACAGGTAGTAATTGAGCGCTACCGGGTCGATCTGCGTGTCGATGCCGCCGCCCGCCAGCAGGGCCGGCAGGGTCGAGGCAAAGCGAAAACCACCTGGCACTTCGGCGTAATACAAGGGCTTGATGCCCAGCCGGTCGCGACCAAGCAGGACGCGGCCTGTGTCGCGTTCCCACAGGGCGAAGGCGAACATGCCGTTGAGGCGTTTGACGAAATCGCTGCCCCAGGCGTGATAGGCCTTGAGCAGGACTTCCGTATCGCCCTGTGAGTAAAAACAGTAGCCCAGGCCTTCCAGTTCCCGGCGCAGTTCATTGTGGTTGTATATGGCCCCGTTAAAGACGATGCCCAGGCCGAGCGCCGGGTCGACCATCGGCTGCTGCGCCGCATCCGACAAGTCCATGATTTTTAGTCGGCGATGACCGAAGCCGCGGTTCGGACTCAGCCACAGGCCGCTGCTGTCCGGGCCACGTCGGATCTGTTGGTCGGTCATGGCGGCCAGGGTGGATGGGTCGACTGTCTGGTCGTCGAAGCGAATTTCGCCGGCAATGCAGCACATAGGCATTCCTCCTTGGTGTTCGTGCCTCGTCCGGGTTTTCTGAGCGAAAAATGCCATGCACGGTCGTTGACCGCGATGATCCAGGCGAAGGAGACAACACGTGCTGGGCCGGAGAAAGCGGTGCAACCAGGGCGGTTGCGGGGGTGTCGCGCCGCTGACCGAGTGTTGCGGTCAGGCTTGCTGGGCGTCGATACCGAATGGCACCAAAAATGCACGCAAGGGTTAAAAGGATGATTATTATAGCTATTTTTTATGTGCTTGGCAAGGGTGAGGGGGGCGTTGGCGAATTCAAGGAGGCTTGGTGCAGCGTCCAGGGCAAGTCCGTGTACCATAGCGCCTTTCCAAATTTGACCCGTCCCGCATGGCCTTGCCCTACGAGTTGCTGATCGGTTTACGCTATACGCGGGCCAAGCGGCGCAATCACTTCATCTCCTTCATTTCGCTGATTTCGATGCTCGGCATCGGGCTGGGCGTGGCGGCGCTGATCGTCGTGCTGTCGGTGATGAACGGTTTTCAGAAGGAATTACGGACCCGTATCCTCGGCGTTGCCTCGCATATCCAGATCACCGGCATCAACGGGGAGTTGTCCGACTGGCCAGCTTTGGCACAGCAAGCGATGCAGCATCCCGAGGTACGGGCCACGGCCCCCTTCGTCCAGTCGCAGGGCATGTTCTCGGTGGATGGTGGGGTCAAGGGCACGCTGGTGCGCGGCATCCTGCCGGATCAGGAGGACAAGGTGGCCGATTTTCGCCAGACGATCAGGAGTGGCAGCCTGGATGATTTGCGGCCGGGTGAATTCGGGGTGGTGCTGGGGGCCGATCTGGCTCGCTCGCTACGGGTATTCACCGGCGACAAACTGACCCTGATCGCGCCGCAGGGCACGGTGACGCCGGCCGGCGTGATGCCACGCCTCAAGTCGTTCCGGGTGGTGGGGATTTTCGAGGTCGGCATGTATGAGTACGACGCGGGGCTGGCGCTGATTCACCTGCAGGATGCGCAGACGCTGTACCAGATGGGCGAACGGGTCAGTGGCGTGCGACTGAAAGTGGATGACCTGTTCCAGGCACCGCGCATTGCCCGCGAACTGGTGCGGTACATCAATGCCGATGCCTATCTGCACGACTGGACGAAGAGCCATGCCAATTTCTTCCGTGCCGTTCAGATCGAGAAGAACATGATGTTCATCATCCTGTCGCTGATTGTCGCGGTTGCTGCCTTCAACCTGGTATCGACGCTGGTCATGGCGGTGACCGACAAACAGGCCGATATCGCCATCCTGCGCACGCTGGGCGCGCGGCCGCGTTCGATCATGGCCATTTTCATCATCCAGGGGGCGCTGGTCGGTTTCATCGGCCTTGGCCTCGGGGTGGTTGGCGGGGTGGCGCTGGCCCTGAATGTCGACGTGGTCGTACCGGCCATCCAGAACCTGTTCGGCGTCCAGTTCCTGTCCAAGGAGGTGTATTACATCTCCGACCTGCCGTCTGACCTGCAATGGGGTGATGTCTGGGGGGTGACGCTGATTGCCTTCGTGCTGGCCCTGCTGGCGACCATTTACCCGAGTTGGCGCGCGTCTCGGGTCAATCCGGCGGAGGCGTTGCGCTATGAGTGAGCCGATCCTGCAGGCTTGTAGCCTGAGCAAAGTGTTTCGTGGTGGCGGGCTGGAGGTGCCGGTGCTCAATGGCATCGACCTGACGGTCATGCCGGGCCAGACGCTGGCCATCGTCGGCGCCTCCGGCTCGGGCAAGAGCACGCTGCTGCATTTGCTCGGCGGCCTGGACGCACCGAGTGCTGGCCAGGTCAGCCTGCTGGGGCGCGATTTTTCGTCAATGGGCGAGGTTGACCGTGGCGACTGGCGCAACCGCCATCTCGGTTTCGTTTATCAATTTCACCATCTGCTGGCCGAGTTCTCGGCGCTGGAAAATGTCGCCATGCCCTTGCTGATCCGTCGGCTGCCGCGGGCCGAGGCGCTGGCCCAGGCGGCAGCCATGCTCGACGCGGTGGGCCTGGGGCATCGTCTTGAACATCGGCCCGGTGAGCTATCCGGTGGTGAGCGGCAGCGGGCGGCGATTGCTCGGGCGCTGGTCAGCAAGCCATCCTGTTTGCTGGCCGATGAACCAACCGGCAATCTCGATGGTCAGACGGCGGCGCGAGTCTTCGAATTGCTGATGGATTGCGTCCGCCAGCAGTCGGCAAGCCTGATCATGGTGACCCATGACCTGCGTTTGGCGGCGCGCGCTGATCGGGTGTTGTACCTGGATAATGGTCAGTTTGTGACCGCTACTTTGGCTTCGGCCAATTCATAAAAATCAGTTTTGGGGGAGTTGATCATGCAGGCACTGTTTGCACCGGCCATTGCCTTGATGGATCGTCTGCGTTATCCACGCAAATTTCTGTTGCTGGGTCTGGGCATGCTGGCGGTCATGATCGTCCTGCAAGCCACGGTCTATCAGTCCTTGAATCGGGACTATGTGGCTGCTGAGGGCGAATTGGCCGGGCTGCAGATGCTCAAGCCAGTCAATCGCATGGTCCAGTTCATGCAGCAGCACCGGGGTTTGTCGTCGGGCATTCTTAATGGCAATGAGCAGATGCGCGAGCCGCGCGCCGTCAAGGAAAAGGCGGTGGCGGCCGCCCTGGCCGAGGCTGAGGCTGTGCTCTCGCCCGCCTTGAAGGCCACCGCACAATGGCAGGCGATACGGACGGAATGGGCGGCGATTGCCCAGTCCGGTCTGACGTGGCCGGCCAAGGAAAATCTGCAGCGGCATACTGCGATGGTCGGCAATGCGCTGACTTTCATGGTGGAAGTGGCCGACAGCAGTGGCCTGACCCTTGATCCTTACATGGATACCTACTACTTCATGGATACCGTGGTGACCAAGCTGCCGGCCATGCTGGAGCCGATGGGGATTACCCGGGCGCAGGGCACCGGGGTGCTGAGCAGTCGCAGCCTGCCGGTGCAGAAACGGGCCGATATTGCGGTCCTGCTCGGACGGATGTCGCATACGCTGACCGAATTGAATGCCAATCTGGCCAAGGTGGGCCGTCTTGATGCAGGGGTGGCTGCCGCGGTCGACGGCCCGACCAAAGCCTTTTCCATGGGCGTCAAGGGTGTTTTCAAGCTGATCGAGGACGACTTGTTTTCCGAGCAGTTCAATACGGTTCCCAAGGATTACTTCGCCCTGACGACGCAGGTCATCGATACCGGCTATGCCTTGATGTACGACACGCTGATTCCAACCTTCGAGTCGCGGTTGCAGGAACGAATGCACGAAGCGCGGCAATTGTTGCTGGGCGTCACCTTCTTTGCCCTGGGCGTCACGCTGTTGGTCTTTTACCTGGCGTTTGGCATGTATTACTCGGTCATTAACAGTGTTTCGGCCTTGTCGGAAACGGCGCATCGTCTGGCCGGCGGCGACCTGTCGGCGTCTTTCCGCATGCAGGGGCAGGATGAGTTGCAGCAAGCGGGTCATGATTTCGACCACATGGCAGGCGCTTTCCGGAACTTGATCAGTCAAATTCAGCGCGATGTCCAGCAATTGCGTGCCTCGTCCGAACTCCTGGCCACCAGTAGCCAGCAGATTTCCAGTGGTTCCGAGGCGCAGAGCGATGCGGCGTCCAGCATGGCGGCATCGGTCGAGCAGATGACGGTGGGCATCGACCATGTGGCGCGCAATGCGCTGGATGCCCAGGCTTTTTCCCGCGAATCGGACGAGGTGGCGAGCGAAGGGGCGCAGATCGTCAATCAGGTGGTGAGGGATATCCAGGCCATTGCCGACACGGTCAATCATTCAGCCGGCGCGGTGGAGTCGTTGGGCCACCATTCCGGGCAGATTTCGGCCATCGTGGGCGTGATCAAGGATATTGCTGACCAGACCAATCTACTGGCGCTCAATGCGGCGATCGAGGCGGCACGGGCCGGTGAGTCAGGACGCGGCTTTGCCGTCGTGGCGGACGAAGTGCGCAAGCTGGCCGAGCGGACAGCCAAGTCGACGCAGGAAATTTCCAGCATGATCGACATCATTCAGAGCGGTACGGCGACGGCAGTCAGCAGTATGAAGCAAGGGGTCGGCCGGGTTGCTGCGGGGGTGGTTGAGGCGAACCGGGCCGGTGAAGCGATCAGCCGGGTGCAGGTCAAGTCGCGGCAGGCGGCTGAGGCTGTCGCCGAAATCAGTGTGGCTTTGCGCGAGCAGGCGCAAGCCAGCACCGAAATTGCCCAGGGCGTCGAGCGTATTGCCCAAATGGCCGAAGAAAATAACAGTGCGGTGCGGGGGAATGCCAGCACGGCGGGCAATTTGCGCAAAATTGCCGAAGGCCTGTCATCGCAGGTCGCACGTTTCCGGACCTGATGATTTAAAGGATAGGTGAGGCCGTATCGGCGACCTGCGGGTCGCCGTTTTCTTATGTGCGCCCAGCATGGGCGCACTCCTGTGGGTGTAAGTCCCGCCGTAAGTTGATCACGACGAACGAAGTGAAGCGCAACTGCATGAGGGCGACCGAGTGTGGGGAGGAAGCGTGGAAATATATGGCACCGAGGTCTCGCCGACGCTGATTTCCTCCGTCACCGATGCCGTTATCGATGAAGTCAAAGCCTGGCAGGCGCGACCGCTGGATGCGGTCTACCCCATCGTTTATCTCGATTGCATCCACGTCAAAATCAGGGATGGCAGTGTGCGTGTTAAAGCCATCTTCCTGGCCATCGGCATCAACATGAGCGGC
>Ga0075012_10001455_pt1 | contig 24056 bp, 17 predicted proteins | sample All_14_2_FD_71474 | JGI IMG/M metagenome (GOLD analysis project Ga0075012, IMG submission 71474) | Freshwater microbial communities in response to fracking from Pennsylvania, USA - Allegheny Zone_MetaG_DW_15 | ecosystem: Environmental > Aquatic > Deep subsurface > Groundwater > Drilled...
CATGATCGGCATCGCGCCGCCCAGCATCATGCCGACGAGGATCGCGACATAGGTGCCCGCCTCGACCAGGCCAGTGCCGGCCAGCACCTCGTCCTTGTGGAGGTGCTGGGGCAGGATCGCGTATTTGATCGGCCCGAAGAAGGTCGAATGCACCCCCATGGCAAAGAGCGCGGTGAACATCAGCGGGATCGCCAGGGTCTCAACCTCGATCCCGCGCGCGGCGAGCACCAGCCCGGTTGCGCCCACGGCCATGATGATGATCTCGGCAAACTTGATCCAGCGGATGATCTTCGTCTTGTCGCGCATGTCGGCAAGCTGGCCCGAGGTGGCCGAGAACAGCACGAAGGGCAGCACGAAGACCGCGGTGGCGATGCCGCTGACGAAGGTCTCCATCGCCGGGGAATCATAGACCTGATAGACCACGAACAGCACCATCGCGTTCTTGAACAGGTTGTCGTTGAGCGCGTTCAGAAGCTGGGTGAGGAACAGCGGCAGGAAGCGGCGCTGGCGCATCAGGCGGGTCGAGGTGGTCATGGGCGGGGCTGATCTGCCTGAGTGCGGGTGGCTTTCCCGGCGGCCATAGCGCGCAGGTGCGCCGAGACAAGGGGCAGAGCGATCGGGGTGGGGCAGGGTGCGGCGCAGGCGCCGAGACCGGCCAGGGCCGGGGATGGCGCAGCGGCGGGGGCTTTTGCCGCCTCGCCAGCCGCGCTAGACCAGCCGCGCGCCATGTCGAGCCTGCCCAATCTCCTCACGCTCTCGCGCATCCTCGCGGTGCCCTTGCTCGCCTTCTTCCTGTGGTGGCCCGCATGGCGGCTGGGCTATCTGGTTGCCTTCGTGCTCTATTGCGTGATCGCGCTCACCGATTTTCTCGATGGCTATCTCGCCCGCGCGCAGGGGACGGTCTCGAAGCTCGGCATCTTCCTTGATCCCATCGCCGACAAGATCATGGTCGCCGCGGTGATCCTGGTGCTCACCGCACAGGGCTATCTGCGCGGGCCCTATGCCGGGGATGTCCACGTGATCGCCGGGCTCATCATCCTCGTGCGCGAGATCGCGGTATCGGGCCTGCGCGAGTTCCTGGGCGGGATCCAGGTCTCGGTGCCGGTCTCGCGGCTGGCCAAGTGGAAGACCACCTTCCAGCTGGTGGCATTGGGCGCGCTGATCCTCGGCGGGGCGGTGCATGGGCCGCCGTGCCAATCGGTGGGCGAGGGCTGCGGCTCGATCGGCGAAAGCTGGGTGCACCTGGTGGGCCTCATCAGCCTGTGGACGGCGGCGGTGCTCACCTGCATCACCGGGTGGGACTATCTGCGCGTCGGCCTCAAGCACATGGATTGACGGCGCGCGGCGCGGGCATCAGCCGGCGCGCAGTTCTTCGGCGAGCAGCTGGAAATCGGCCTCGCGCGGGGAGTTCTTGCGCCAGGCGAGCACGATTTCGCGCTTGGCCGTGGGGCTGTCCACCGGGCGGGCGACAACCTGCGTGCCGGTGAGGATCCCGGCCTTCAAGGCCATTTCAGGGAGCATGGTCAGGCCAAGGTCATTGTCGACCAGCTGCACCAGGGTGTGCAAGCTCGTGCCTATCACGCTGGCGCTGGCCCTCAGTTCGGTGCGGTTGCAGGCGGCGAGCGCGTGATCGCGCAGGCAATGCCCGTCCTCGAGCAGCAGCAAGCGGCCCTGGTCGATCATCTCGGGCTTGATCGAGGGCGGCGGATCGCGCGGATCGCCCGCGGGGAAGGCCACGAACAGGCGATCCTCGGCGATGTGGGCGAGCGCGGCATCGCCGGTGTCATAGGGAAGGGCAAGCAGCACGCAATCGACCCGCCCGTGATGGAGCGATTCGAGTGCGTCCTGGCTGGTCTCCTCGCGCAGCATCAGCTTCAGATCGGGCCGCTCGCGCTTCAGCCGCGGCAGGATGCGCGGCAGCAGGAAGGGGGCGATGGTGGGGATGACGCTCATGCGCAATTCGCCCGACAAGGGCTTGCCCGCGGCCTGCACCAGATCGGCAAGCTCCTCGGCCTCGCGCAGCAGGCGGCCGGCCTTGGCCACCACCTGTTCGCCCAGCGCGGTGAAGCGCACCACCCGGCGCGAACGTTCCACCAGCGTGACGCCGAGCAGCGATTCGAGTTCGCGGATCCCGGCCGAAAGGGTCGATTGCGAGACAAAGCTCGCCTCGGCTGCCTTGCCGAAATGGCCGTGCTCGTGCAGCGCGACGAGATATTGCAGCTGCTTGATGGTGGGAAGGTAAGTGGTCACCGGGCCCTATTCCGCCGCCAGCGCATCGGGCGCCTGGCCCAGCACCTCGTCGATATGGGTCATCTTGAGCTTGCCCTTCTCGACCGCGAAGGCGAGCTTGCCCTCGACGAGTTCGAGCGCGTCCTTGCCGAACACCTCGTAGCGCCAGCCTTCGAGCACCGGCAGGTTGCGCACGCCCGAGGCCAGCGCCTCAAGCTCATCGGCGCGGGTGAGCAGGCGCGGGGCGACGTCGATCTCGCGCGCGCGGATCTTGAGGAGGAGCTTTAAAAGATCGGCCACCAGCGCGCCCTCGCGGCCGAGCGGGGCGCCCTGCTTGACCTTCTCGGGCATTTCCTCCTTGGGCAGCGGCTCGGCCTCGGCCAGCACCTTCATCAGCCGCTTGCCGATGTCGTTGTCCTTCCACGCCGCCGAAAGCCCGCGCACCTTGGCAAGGTCAGCCTGCACCTTGGGCGGGTGGCTGGCGATATCGGCCAGCGTCTCATCGCGCATGATCCGCCCGCGGGGGATGTTCTTGTGCTGGGCCTCGGCCTCGCGCCAGGCGGCGAGCGCCTTGAGCCGGCCGAGCACCTGGGGATTGCGCCCCGGCTGGCGGATGCGCTTCCACGCCTGGCCGGGATCGGTGAGGTAGTTGGCCGGATCGGCGAGCTTTTCCATCTCGGCATCGAGCCAGGCGCCGCGCCCGGTCTTGATCAGCTTCTTGAGGATGCGCGGGAAGATCGCCGCGAGGTGGGTGACATCACCAATGGCATATTCGATCTGCCGCTCGGTCAGCGGGCGGCGGCTCCAGTCGGTAAAGCGCGCGCCCTTGTCGATGGTGAGGCCCAGCCAGGTTTCAACCAGGTTGGCATAGCCGATCTGTTCGGACTGGCTGATTGCCATCATCGCGATTTGCGTGTCGAAGATCGGGTGCGGGGTCTTGCCGGTCATGTTGACGATGATCTCGACATCCTGCCCGCCGGCGTGGAAGACCTTGAGCACCTCCTCGTTCTCGGTCAGCAGGTGCAGCAGCGGGGAAAGGTCGAGCCCTTCGGCCATCGGATCGATCGCGGCGGCCTCTTCGGAATTGGCGATCTGCACCAGGCACAGTTCGGGCCAATAGGTGTTCTCGCGCATGAATTCGGTATCGACCGCGAGAAAATCGGACTTGGCGAGGCGGTCGCAGAGGTCGGAGAGGGCCTCGGTGGTGGTGATCAGCGGGTGGATCTTCATCTCTTCTTGTGCTCTTGCGGGCGGAGTGCCGCCCTCGGGAATGAACCCGGTTTGCGCCCGCGCCGCTTGACAAAGCGCAAGGCTTCCCCTGTTAGCGCGCGGTCGCCAGGCCCTTGGGCCTTGGCAGTGCCGCGCCCGCGCGCCCTAGCGTCATAGCCGCGATAAGGACAAGAGTTTAGATGCACCCCTACCGCACGCATACTTGCGCACAGCTTTCTTTGGCCGAGGTCGGCCAGACCGTCCGCCTCTCGGGCTGGATCCACCGCAAGCGCGACCATGGCGGGGTGCTGTTCATCGATCTGCGCGATCACTATGGCATCACCCAGATCGTGGCCGATGGTGACAGCGCCGCGCTGCCGGTGCTCGAGGGCCTGCGCGCCGAAAGCGTCGTGACCATCGAGGGCGAGGTCAAGGCGCGCCTTGCCGAAACCGTCAATCCCAATCTCGCCACGGGTGAGATCGAGGTCTTCGCCCGCAGCGTCACGGTGCAAAGCGCCGCCGAGGAGCTGCCCATGCCGGTGGCCGACGAGCAGCCTTACCCTGAGGACATCCGCCTCAGATACCGCTTCCTCGATCTTCGGCGCGAGAGCCTGCACCGCAACATCATGACCCGGGTGGCGATCATCGCCGACATGCGCGCGCGCATGGCGGCGGCAGGGTTCAACGAGTTTTCGACGCCCATCCTCACCGCCTCCAGCCCCGAGGGCGCGCGCGACTTTCTCGTGCCCAGCCGCATCCACCCCGGCAAGTTCTACGCGCTCCCCCAGGCGCCCCAGCAATACAAGCAATTGCTGATGGTGGCGGGCTTTGACCGCTATTTCCAGATCGCCCCCTGCTTCCGCGACGAGGACCCGCGCGCCGACCGCCTGCCGGGCGAGTTCTACCAGCTCGATCTCGAGATGAGCTTCGTCACCCAGGAGGAGGTGTGGGAGACGATGGAGCCGGTCATTCAGGGCACTTTTGCCGCCTTTGCCGGCGACAAGGCGGTCACCCCCGCGGGCGCCTTCCCGCGCATCCCCTATGACGAGGCGATGCTCAAATATGGCACCGACAAGCCCGATCTGCGCAATCCGCTCATCATCAGCGATGTCTCGCATCACTTCACGCGGTCGGGCTTCGGCCTGTTTGAAAAGATCGTCGCTTCCGGCGGGGTGGTGCGCGCCATCCCTGCGCCGGGAACGCATGAAAAGAGCCGCAAGTTCTTCGACGACATGAACGATTGGGCGCGTTCGCAGGGCTATGCAGGGCTTGGCTATGTCACCCGCAAGGGGGGCGAGTTCGGCGGGCCGATCGCCAAGAACCACGGGGCCGAGGGCATGGCGCGGCTCTATGGGGAGCTTGGCCTTGGCGCGAACGACGGGCTGTTCTTCGCCGCCGGCAAGGCAGCGGACGCGGCCAAGCTGGCAGGCGCGGCGCGCATCCGCATCGGCGAGGAGCTTGGCCTTGTCGATGAAAACCGCTTTGCGCTTGCCTGGATCGTCGATTTTCCCTTCTACGAGTGGGACGAGGAGGAACAGCGGATCGAATTCTCGCACAATCCCTTCTCGATGCCGCAGGGCGGGCTCGAGGCGCTCACCACCCAGGACCCGCTCAGCATCAAGGCCTATCAATACGACCTTGTGTGCAACGGCTACGAGATCGCCTCGGGCTCGATCCGCAACCATAGCCCCGAAACCATGGTCAAGGCCTTCGAGATCGTGGGGCTTTCGCGGGCCGATGTGGAGCAGCGCTTCGGCGGGCTTTACCGCGCCTTCCAGTATGGCGCGCCGCCGCACGGGGGCATGGCCGCCGGGGTCGATCGCATCGTCATGCTGCTGTGCGGGGCAAAGAACCTGCGCGAGGTCTCGCTCTTCCCGATGAACCAGCGCGCCGAGGACCTGCTGATGGGCGCCCCCAGCCCGGCCGAGCCCAAGGCGCTGCGCGAACTCCACCTGCGGGTGGTGGCGCCTGTCGCCAAGGATGGCCAGTCCAGTTGAGTCCTTGGCGATCGGATGGGAGCGCACGGGCGATGAGGCAGGAGTCGTATGGCTGCGCCCCGGGAGGGAGGGCTGAACGGTCGATGGGGAAAGAGCGGGAGGCATGCTGACCAATGCGCCCACATGGCTGATCGCCTTGGCACTTGCTGCCGAAAGCCAGCCCGTACCTGTCGGGATGCCGCTCGACAACGATGCCGATCCTTATCGTGCGGTGGTCGCGCGCATGGTGCGCGCGATCGTGCAATACAGCCGCTGGCCCGGAAACCCGCGGCATTTGCGGGCCTGCGTGGTGGGACCAACCGATCATGCCGACGACCTCTTGAAGGGGCGAGAGGTCGCCGAGATCGGGGTAGAGGTCGTTGGGCGCAGCCCCGATCGCGCGACGCCTGCAGAGTGCCAGATCGTTTATATTGGTCGGTTAGGCATCAACGAGCAGCGCAAGGTGACGGCGCGGATGCAGGATGGTGCGGCGCTCACGATCGCCGAGAACGATCCCGCCTGCCGCAGCCGGGCAATGATCTGCTTGCTGTTCGAGGCGCAGACGCTCTCGTTCCGGCTTAACATTGATGCGGTCTCGCGCTCGCAGGTGCGGATTGATCCTCGGGTGCTCAGACTTTCAGGGGGAGACAGCCGATGATCGGTCGACCGGTCCGCAAGCAACCAGCTCCCGCCCTGCGCGAGCTGCTTGCGCGCGGGCATTTGCAACTGGTGCTGCTGGCAGTGATCCTCGCCTCTTTCTCGCTGCTGAGCAGCGGCCTGTTCGCGCTGCGGGCCTATGCCCAGCAGAATGTAGCACTGCTTGCACAGACGCTCAGCTATACGGTTGAGCCTGCCCTGGTGTTTGATGATCGCGAAGCTGCCCGACAGATGCTGGGACGGCTGGCTTCCAATGACAACATCGCCTGGGTGGAGATCAGGGATGGTGCTGGCCAGACCTTCCTGCGCTGGCATCGCGAGGTCGCAGATCCATCTGATCTGGGGGCGGTTACGGCGCAATGGCTGGGACTTGCACCGGTTGAACGGCAGATCGTCTTCCGCGGCAAGGTGATCGGGACAGTGCGTGTGGCCGGCGGGCTGGGGGCGATCTATCGCTACACGCTCGCCAGCCTGGTGATTGCATCGGCCTGTCTCGGGATTACCGTGATCGCCACGCGGTTGCTGGCACGCCGACTGGAAGAAGCGGTGGCCGCGCCGCTTGATCGTATCGTCGAGATTGCCGACGATGTGATTCACCGCCGCCATCTGTCCCGGCGTCTGGAGCCTCCCGGGATCGCCGAGATCGATCACTTCGCCAAGGATTTCAACCTCCTGTTGACCGAGTTTGAGCGCTGGCAGGAGACCTTGTCGACAGAGAATGCCGAGCTTTCAAGGCGGGTGGATCGCGATCCGCTGACCGGGTTAGGCAACCGCGGTCGGTTCGAAAAGTATCTGACTGCCGCGATATCCAAGGTGGCGACGAACGGCGGACAGGTGGTGGTGTTTTATTGCGACTGCAACAGCTTCAAGCAGATCAACGATACCCATGGGCACGATATCGGCGATCTCACCCTTTGCCACGTGGCCGATACGCTGCGTTCGGTGGCGCAGGACCCCGATAGCGTCTTCCGCCTCGGCGGCGATGAATTTGCAATGGTGTGCGAAACCAGCAATGCCGCAGCCTTGGTGGCGCGTACGCGCGGCGCGCTCATCGGCGCCACTTCCGCCCCGGTGACAGTGACTCAGGAGGCGCGCCTCCACATTGGCATCAGCGTTGGCCATGCGATATTTCCCGATGATGGTCAGACCTTGCAGCAATTGATGCGGGTGGCTGACAGCCGGATGTATCGCCAGAAACGCGGAGAAATTGCATCATGAACTGCTCTCAGCCAAACCGTCGTGAGCTGCTGGTTCTTGCGGCCATGCTGGGGCTGGCGGCATGTCAGACCATTCCCGCACCGGGATTTTCCGCCGCCCAGCGTAAGGTGCTCGAACGCAATGGTTTTGTTGCGGGCGAGGAAGGCTATTTGCTGAGCATCAACAACCGTCTGTTGTTCGGCTATGACAGCAGCGAGATCGAACCGCCCAAACAGGCGATGCTGCGCGATCTGGCGCGCCAGCTTGCCGAGGTCGGCATTTCCGGCGCGGCGATCGAGGGGCACGCCTCGGCCGAGGGCAGCGCGGAGTACAATCTGCGCCTCTCGCAACGGCGCGCCGAGGCGGTGCGCGACGCCCTGGTTGCCGGTGGGCTTCAGGCTGGACGGATGCGGGTCTTGGCGCTGGGTGAGAGCGATCCGATCGCATCCAACGACGATCCCGAGGGCCGAATCCAGAATCGTCGCGTGGTGATCATCGTCACCCCGGGTGACGCGCTGCGGTGGTGAGGACGACGATCAATCATTATCAAAAGGCAGAGCCTTGCGCTTGCCCGCGCCCTTCTTTAGGGCGGGCGAAACTTTAAACCCAGTCCAAGAGGGAATACCATGAGCGACACTGCCGAACGGGTGGCCAAGATCGTTGTCGAACACCTCGGCGTCGAAGCCGACAAGGTCACGCAGGATGCCAGCTTCATCGACGATCTGGGCGCCGACAGCCTCGACATCGTCGAGCTGGTGATGGCCTTCGAGGAGGAGTTCGGCGTCGAAATCCCCGATGATGCGGCCGAGAAGATCACCACCGTTGGCGATGCCACCAAATATATCGAGGAACACAAGGGCTAAGCCCATCACCCCTGCCCACAGGTCTGCGCCAGCGCGCCTTGCGCCCCTGGGGACAAGGCGTCTGGCCTCCCCGGCGGCGTGATTGCCGGGGCGCGGATGAGGGCCTAGGCAGGCTCAGCCCCTCGCCGGGTTGGGCCTGTTGTCTTGTCGGAGAACATCGATGCGCCGTGTGGTTGTTACCGGGCTTGGTCTTGTCACCCCGCTGGGGGGCGATGTCGAGACCACCTGGGCCAATCTGATCGCTGGCGAGAGCGGGGCGGGGCCGATCACCCGCTTCGATGCCTCGAACCAGAAATGCACCATCGCCTGCGAGGTGAAGCCCAAGGACCATCCCTGGGGCTTCGATCCCGACAAGCGGGTCGATCACAAGGTGCAGCGCCAGGTCGATCCCTTCATCGTCTATGGCATTGATGCGGCCGGCCAGGCGCTCGAGGATGCCGGGCTGACCGACATGAGCGAGGCCGAGAAGGAGCGCACCGGCTGCTCGATCGGCTCAGGCATCGGCGGGCTGCCGGGGATCGAATATGAGAGCGTCAACCTGCACGAGCGTGGGCCGGGCCGGGTCAGCCCCCATTTCGTCCATGGGCGCCTCATCAACCTCATCACCGGGCAGGTGCAGATCAAGTATGGCTTCATGGGGCCCAACCACGCGGTCGTCACCGCCTGCTCGACCGGCGCCCATTCGATCGGCGATGCCGCGCGGATGATTGCGATGGACGATGCCGACGTGATGCTCGCCGGCGGGGCGGAGAGCACCATCAACCCGCTCGGCATTGCCGGCTTTGCCCAGGCGCGCGCGCTCAACATGAGCATGAACGATCGGCCCAAGGAAGCCAGCCGCCCCTATGACCGGAACCGCGATGGCTTTGTCATGGGCGAGGGCGCGGGGATCGTGGTGCTCGAGGAATATGAACGCGCCAAGGCGCGCGGCGCCAGGATCTATGCCGAGGTGACGGGCTATGGCCTTTCGGGCGATGCCTATCACGTCACCGCCCCGCACCCCGAAGGCAAGGGTGCCGAACTCGCCATGCGCATGGCCTTGAGGAAGGCAGGGCTGGGCCCGGGCGATATCGACTATATCAACGCCCATGGCACCTCGACCATGGCCGACACGATCGAGCTTGCCGCGGTCAAGCGGGTGCTGGGCGATGATCTGGGCGGGGCCTCGATGTCCTCGACCAAGAGCGCGATCGGCCATCTGCTCGGCGGGGCCGGGGCGGTCGAGGCGATCTTCTGCATCCTTGCCATCCGCGACCAGATCGTGCCGCCCACGCTCAACCTCATCGATCCCGATGAGGGCACCGAAGGGGTCGATCTCGTCCCGCTCAAGGCCAAGAAGCGGCAGGTGCGCGCGGTGCTCAACAATTCCTTCGGCTTTGGCGGCACCAATGCCTCGCTGGTGATGCAGAAGGTCGATTGAGGCCGTGACCCGCGCGCGCGCGCTGCTGCTGGTGGTGGTGGCCGCGGCGCTGGCGGCCTTGGTGCTGGCCCGGGCGCTGCTGGGCGCGGCAACCATCACTCGCGAGACCAGCTTCACCATTCCCGCCGGGGCCTCGGTTGCGCAGGTGGCCGAGAAGCTCGAAAGCCAGGGCCTCATCTCCTCGGCCTCGGGCTTCCTGCTCCAGGCGCGCATCTTCGGCTCGGACGCGCCGATCCAGGCGGGCGAGTTCCTGCTCAAACCCGGGATGAGCCAGCGCGAGATCCTGGCCGCCTTCCAGTCGGGCGATGTCATTCGCCGCTTCGTCACCATCCCCGAAGGAATGCCCTCGATCCTGGTGTGGGAACGGCTGATGGCCGAACCGCTGCTCACCGGTGAGATTCCGGTGCCGCCCGAAGGCTCGATCCTGCCCGATACCTATGCCTTCGAGCGCGGCCAGCCGCGCGCGCGCCTTGTCGAAGAGATGCAGGCGGCGATGGACCGGGCGCTCGCCGAGGAATGGGCGCGGCGCAGCCCGCGCGTGGCGGTGTCCACCATGCGCGAGGCCTTGATCCTCGCCTCGATCGTCGAGAAGGAGACCGGCAAGAGCGAGGAGCGCGCCATGGTTGCCGGGCTCTATTCCAATCGCCTGCGTGCGGGCATGAAGCTTCAGGCCGATCCCACGATCATCTATCCCATCACCCAGGGCAAGCCGCTCGGCCGGCGCATCCGCCAGTCCGAGATCGCCGCGGTCAATGGCTACAACACCTACACCAGGGTGGGTCTGCCCGAAGGGCCGATCACCAATCCCGGGCGCGCCAGCATCGCCGCGGTGATGAACCCGGCCGATACCGATGCGCTCTACATGGTCGCCGATGGCACCGGCGGGCATTGGTTTGCCCGCACGCTTGAAGAGCACAATGCCAATGTCGCGCGCTGGTATGCGATCCGGCGCGAACGCGGAGAGATGTAGCAAGAAGGCGCCGATGGGCCAGCCCTTCATCCTCACCGCGGCGCTGCCCCCCGATCTTGCCGCCTTTGCCGAGGGGCTGCGGCGCGCGCATTACCCCCCTGAGCGCAACCATCTTCATGCTCATGTGACGCTGTTTCACGCCTTTGCCCCTTCGCTGCGCGATGAGTTGGCCGACTATCTCCCGCGCCTTGCCGGGCGCTTTGCCCCGCCCGAAGGGATGGTGAGCGGGGTGATGGATCTGGGGCAGGGCACCGCGATCGCGCTCGCCGCGCCCCAGCTCGTGGCGCTGCGGCAGGTGATTGCCGAGCATTTCCACGGCAGTCTGACAGCGCAGGATCTCAACGAGCCGCGCCTGCATATCACCATCCAGAACAAGGTGGCCCGCAGCGAGGCACGCGCGCTGCAAGCCGCGCTTGGCACCCTGCTGGCGCCATGGATCGCGCGCGGGCGCCTTGCCTTTCCCGCGCTCGAGCTGTGGCGCTATTGCGGCGGGCCGTGGGAGAAGGTGAGGGCCTGCACCTTTCGTGGTCGGGAGAAGCCCGGGGCCTGAGGCGCGTCGCGCCGATCCGGGCTTGACCGCGGCCAAGCAGCGGCCTAAGGGCGCCGCTCGCGAGCCGCACAGCGGCCCCGCGCGCCGGTTGCCACAGGGCTGCCGGCAGGCCCATGGGGCGGAGTAGCTCAGCCGGTTAGAGCAGCGGAATCATAATCCGCGTGTCGGGGGTTCGAGTCCCTCCTCCGCTACCACTTCCGCCTTACCCCGCCCCTTCTTCAGCACCCCTTGCCCTTCTTGTCGCCCGCAGCGTGGCGAGGCGGCGCGCGACCTCGGGGCGTTCCACCAGGCGCGCAAGCGGGGCGGGATGCCGGCGGCGCCAGTTGGGGTGTTCGTCCACCGTCCCGGGCAGGTTGGGCTGTTCTTCCTCGGCCAGCAGGTCCTCGAGAGTGACGAGCGCGAGCGCGCTTGGCGTTTGGCCGATATGGGCGATCGCGGCATCGACCACCGCTCCCGGCGCCTCAGGGGCAGGGCGGGGGTGAGTCCCGCTCAGGGTTGACCACAAGAGTCCGCGATCCCAGTCGCGGATCGCCTCGGCCTCGGCCCGGCTCATCCCTTCGGGCAAGCGGCCGAGCCGTGCGGCCCAATCGAGATCGCGCCCGCGCCACCAGCCGGCGATGGTCGGCGTGTCATGCGTGCCGCTCATCGCCGCGGCGCGCGCGGGATAGTCCTGTGCGCCGATGAAGCCATGGTCGGCGGCGCGGGAAAACCACAGCACCTGCATTCCCAGCATCTGCCGGGCGCTCACCGCGGCGGTGAAGCCTTCGGGCGCGGTGCCGAGATCCTCGGCGATCACCAGCGCCCCGGCCAGATGCGCTTCGAGCGTGACGAGGCGCAACAGATCGGCAAAGGGGTAGGCGAGATAGGCCCCCTCGGCGCTGCTGCCCCCTTCGGGGATGACCCAGAGCCGGGCAAGGCCGAAGGCATGGTCGATGCGCAGCCCGCCGCCCGCGGCAAACCCTGCGCGCAGCATGGCAAGGAAGGGGGCATAGCCGGTCTCGATCAGGCCCTCGGGCGAAAAGCTGGTGATCGACCAGTTCTGCCCCAGCGGCCCCAGCGGATCGGGCGGCGCGCCGATGGTAAGGCCCTTAAGCATGGCATGGCGCAGCGACCAGGCATCGCTGCCCGCAGGATCAACCCCCACGGCAAGATCGCCGATCAGCCCCACCGCCATGCCCGCGGCGCGCGCGCTGGCATGGGCGGCGGCAAGGCTGTGCCGCGCGAGGCCCTGGAGGAAGGTGTGGAAGGCGATGTCCTCGGCATGTTCGGCGGCAAAACGCGCCGCCGCTGGGCTTTCGGGGTCGTGATAGGCGCGCGGCCAATCGCGCCAGCCATGGGCGCCCGAGGGGCGAAAATGGCTATCGAGCGCATCGAACAGCGCGTGGCGCGCAAGCATCGTATCGCCCCTGGGCATGAGGGCGGCGCGCGCCGCCGGATCGAGCCGGCGGAACATGTCGCGCAGCGCCGCAAGGCGTCGGGGGAGGGCGGCTTCCCAGTCGATGAGGTCCCCGTCTGCTGCCACCTCGGCCTCGGCTGGCAGCGGCGGCAGGCCGGCGAGCGTCGGATCGGCCATGGCGGTGTTGAGGAACAGCCGGCTCGAGGGCGAATAGGGGCTGTAGGCGCGCCCATGGCCGGGAAAGAGCGCGTGGAGCGGATTGATCGCCAGCGCATCGGCCCCGGCCTTCCCCAAAATCGCCGCCGCTTCGGCAAGCTCGCCGAGCGTGCCGTGGCTCGCCGCCCGCGCGCCCCGCAAGGCCGGGATCTGCACCGCCACGCCCCAGGGGCGGCGGTCGGGCACATCGGGCAGGGGGCAGGCCGGCGGCGCCACCGCCAGGCGCAGGGCCTGATGATCGAGTGCGAGGTCGTAATAGCCCGGGGCGGCGCGCACCGTCATTTGCCGGCCCGCAAGTGGCAACGGGCGGGTGATGCCATCTGCGCCGGTGATCTCGGCCCGCGCCGGGACGAAGGGCAGGGTGATCACCTCGCCGACATCGGCCACCAGCAGCCGCGGCAGCGCGGCCTTGCGCGCGGCAAGCTGCACACGCGCGCGGGCGATCTGCGCTTCGCTGCCCGTCTCATGGCCGAGCGCTGCGAGGATCGCGGCGAGCACATCATCCCCGACCCGGTGCACGCGCCCTTCGACATCGCGCCAGCTGCGCGCAAGGCCGCAGGCCTCAGCCAGCTCGTCAAGTGGGGTCATCGCGCGCCTTTCCGGCGGCACTGCGCTGGAGGGCCGCCTGTGCCACGGATCGGCCCGCCCCCGGCGCTTGGCAAGCCGGAAAATCGCAGGCTTTGCGGGCATGAATACGATTGAAACGCGATTTGCGCGATTGCTGGCGGGCCAGCCGCGTGCTTAGTTTCTCGCCGGTGCGTGAAGCGGTGGCGGGGGCGCCGCAGCCGGGCGAGGGCGCAGCCAGGGCAGGGAGTTGAGCGGCGATGACCATTCCCGCAAGCGGCAAGGAGGACGAGCTTGACGCGCGCATCCTTGCCGCGCTGCATTACCGGGTCGGCAAGAACGAGCGCGCTGCCAAGCCGCATGACTGGTACAACGCCGCGGTGCTGGCGCTGCGCGATGATATCATCGACCTGTGGTTCGCCTCGACGGCGCGCACCCACGAGGCCGGGGCCAAGCGGGTCTATTACCTCAGCCTCGAGTTCCTGATCGGGCGGCTGCTGCGCGATGCCCTCTCCAACCTCGGCTGCACCCGGGCGATGGAGCAGGCGCTCGGCCAGCACGGGCTTGACCTTGCCCGGATCGAGACGCTCGAGCCTGATGCCGCGCTCGGCAATGGCGGGCTGGGGCGGCTGGCTGCCTGCTTCATGGAGAGCCTCGCCAGCCTCGATATCCCCGCCTATGGCTATGGCATCCGCTACATCAACGGCATGTTCCGCCAGCGCATCGATGATGGCTGGCAGGTCGAACTCCCCGAGACCTGGCTCGCCCATGGCAACCCTTGGGAGTTCGAGCGGCGCGAAAGCGCCTATTGCGTGGGCTTTGGCGGCGAGGTGGTGAGCGAGGAAGGCGCGGTGCGCTGGCTGCCGGCCGAGAAGATCGAGGCCACCGCCTTCGATACCCCGGTGGTGGGCTGGCGCGGCCGGCGGGTCAACACCCTGCGGCTGTGGCACGCCAATGCCATGGACCCGATCCGGCTCGATGCCTTCAACGCCGGCGATCACGCCGGGGCGCTCGCCGCGCAGGTGCGCGCCGACAGCCTGGTGCGGGTGCTCTATCCGGCCGATTCCACCCCGGCCGGGCAGGAATTGCGGCTGCGGCAGGAATATTTCTTCTCCAGCGCCAGCATCCAGGACATCCTGCGCCGCCACGTGCAATATCACGGCGAGGTGCGCAGCCTGCCCGAGAAGGTGGCGATCCAGCTCAACGACACCCACCCCTCGCTCGCCGTGGCCGAGCTGATGCGGCTGCTCATCGATGACCATCGCCTTGCCTTTGATGAGGCCTGGGACATCACCCGAGGCACCATCGCCTATACCAACCACACGCTCCTGCCCGAGGCGCTCGAAAGCTGGCCGCTGCCGCTGTTCGAGCGGCTGCTGCCGCGGCACATGCAGATCGTCTATGCCATCAACGCCCAGGTGCTGCGCGAGGCGCGCCGCAAGGGCTTTGACGATGCCGCGATCGCGGCGATCTCGCTGATCGACGAGCATGGCGAGCGGCGGGTGCGGATGGCCAATCTCGCCTTTGTCGGCGCCCATTCGGTCAATGGCGTGGCCGCGCTCCACACCCAGCTGATGAAGGAGACGGTGTTTGCCGATCTCCACAAGCTCTATCCCACCCGCATCAACAACAAGACCAACGGCGTCACCCCGCGCCGCTGGCTGCACCAGGCCAATCCGCGCCTCACCGCGCTCATCCGCGAGGCGATCGGCAGCGATTTTCTCGAGGATGCCGAAGGGCTTGCCGCGCTCGGCGCGCTTGCCGGGGATGCGGCGCTGGGCGAGCGGGTGGACGAGGTCAAGCGCGCCAACAAGGTCGATCTGGCCAACCACCTGCGCGAGCTTATCGGCATCAGGCTCGATCCCGATGCGCTGTTCGATGTGCAGATCAAGCGCATCCACGAATACAAGCGCCAGCTTCTCAACCTGATTGAGACCGTGGCGCTCTATGACCAGATCCGCAGCCATCCCGAGCGCGACTGGGTGCCGCGGGTCAAGATCTTTGCCGGCAAGGCCGCACCGAGCTATCACAACGCCAAGCTGATCATCAAACTCGCCAATGACATCGCCCGTCGCGTCAATGCCGATCCGATCGTGGGCGAGGTGCTCAAGGTGGTGTTCGTCCCCAATTACAATGTCAGCCTGGCTGAGCGGATCATCCCCGCGGCCGATCTTTCCGAGCAGATCTCCACCGCGGGCATGGAGGCCTCGGGCACGGGCAACATGAAGTTTGCCTTCAACGGCGCGCTCACCATCGGTACGCTCGATGGCGCCAATATCGAGATCATGGAGCGCGTCGGCCGCGAGAACATCGTGATCTTCGGCCTCACCGCCGAGGACGTGGCGGCCAAGCGCGCCGGGGGCTACGATCCGCGCGCGCTGATCGAGGGCAATCGGGAACTCGCCCAGGCCGTCCACTCGATCGCCAGCGGCGTCTTCAGCCCGGATGATCCCACCCGCTACGCCGCCCTGATGGAAGGCTTGATGCAATCGGACTGGTTCATGGTGGCGGCCGATTTCGAGGCCTACGCCGCCGCGCAGAACGAGGTGAATGCGCGCTGGCGTGACCGGGCCGCCTGGCGCCGCGCGGCGATCCACAACATCGCCGGGGTGGGCTGGTTCTCCTCCGATCGCACCATCCGCGAATATGCGAAAGCCATCTGGGGCGTGCTGTGAAGCCACCGCCCGAGGCGATCGCGGCGCTGATTGCCGGCACCCATGCCGATCCATTCGCGCTGCTGGGCCCGCATGAAGGCCCTCAGGGCACCTTTGCCAGGGCATTGCTCCACGGCGCCGAGGAGGCCGAGGCCTTTTCGCTCAAGGGTGCAAGGCTGGGCCGACTCGTGCGTGTCGATGGGCCGCTGTTCGAGGGGTGGGTGCGGGGCAAGCCCAAGCCGCTGCGCTATCACTGCCGCGGCCAGGGCCGGGAATGGTGGGTGACCGATCCCTATTCCTTCGGCCCGGTGCTGGGGCCGGTGGATGATTTCCTCTTGGCCGAAGGCACCCATGTGCGCCTGTTCGACAAGCTCGGCGCGCACCCCATCACCCACCAGGGCTGCGATGGCGTGCATTTTGCCGTGTGGGCGCCCAATGCCGCGCTGGTCAGCCTGGTGGGTGATTTCAACGGCTGGAACCCGGCCGCGCACGTGATGCGCCGGCGGGTGGATATCGGGGTGTGGGAAATCTTCATCCCCGATATCGGCGAGGGGGCGGCCTACAAATATCGCATCACCGCCAGTGATGGCACTGTGCTCCCGCTCAAGGCCGATCCCTTTGCCTTTGCCAGCGAGCTGCGCCCCAAGACCGCGAGCATCGTTGCCCGCCCCGGCAAGGCCGACTGGGGCGATGGCGCCCACCGCGCCCATTGGGCGCGCCTCGATCCGCGGCGCGCGCCGATCGCGATCTACGAGGTGCACGCGGGATCATGGCAGCGCGATGAAAATGGCTGGTTCTTGAGCTGGGACGCGCTTGCCGAGCGGCTCATCCCCTATGTCGTGGACATGGGCTTTACCCATATCGAGTTCCTGCCGATCTCCGAGCATCCCTATGATCCAAGCTGGGGCTATCAGACCACCGGGCTTTATGCCCCCACGGCGCGCTTTGGCGATGTCGCGGGCTTTGCCCGCTTCGTCGATGGCGCGCATAGGGCCGGGATCGGGGTGATCATCGATTGGGTGCCGGCGCATTTCCCGATGGACGAACACGGCCTTGCCCGGTTTGACGGCACGGCGCTCTACGAGCACGAGGACCCGCGCCTCGGCTTTCACCCCGATTGGCACACCGCGATCTACAATTTCGGGCGGCGCGAGGTGCGCGCCTTCCTCGTCAACAACGCGCTGTTCTGGGCCGAGCACTATCATGTCGATGGCCTCAGGGTCGATGCGGTGGCCTCGATGCTCTACCGCGACTATTCCCGCCCCGAGGGCGCGTGGATCCCCAATGCCGAGGGGGGGCGCGAGAACTGGGAGGCGGTGGAGTTCATGCGTGCTGCCAACCGCGCGCTCTATGCCGCCCATCCCGGCATCTTCACCATCGCCGAGGAATCGACCGCCTGGCCCGGCGTCTCCCATCCCGCCCACGAAGATGGCCCGCGCAGCAATCTCGGCTTCGGGTTCAAGTGGAACATGGGCTTCATGCACGATACGCTCGCCTACATGGGCCGCGATCCGGTGCACCGCAAATACCACCACAACGAGATCACCTTCGGGCTCGTCTATGCCTTTTCGGAAAACTTCGTGCTGCCCCTGAGCCACGATGAGGTGGTGCACGGCAAGGGCAGCCTGATCGCCAAGATGAGCGGCGATGACTGGCAGCAATTTGCCAACCTGCGCGCTTACTATGCGATGATGTGGGGCTATCCCGGCAAGAAGCTGCTGTTCATGGGGCAGGAATTTGCCCAGCGCCGCGAATGGAGCGAGGCGCGCGCGCTCGACTGGGACTTGCTCGATGCGCCTGCGCACCGCGGCATCCAGGCGCTGGTGCGCGATTGCAACCGCCTTTACCGCACCACCCCGGCGCTGCACGCGCGCGACTGCGAGCCGGAGGGCTTCCGCTGGCTGATTGCCGATGATGCCGACAATTCTGTGTTCGCCTGGCTGCGCCTTGCCCCCGGTGCGGCGCCGGTGGCGGTGATCGCCAATTTCACCCCGCAGCTTCACCGCGCCTACCGCGTGCCCTTGCCGCATGACGGGGTGTGGGCCGAGGTGCTCAACAGCGATGCCGCCCACTATGGCGGCAGCGGGCAGGGGAACCTTGGCCAGGTGATCGCGCAAGGCGGCGAAGCCCGCCTGGTGCTGCCGCCGCTTGCCACGATAATGCTGCAATTTACCGGATAAGGCCACACAGGCTCTGGGGAGAGTTGGGATGCAGGAAAGAACCTCTGGACGGCCATTGGCGCGCGAAGCCATGGCCTATGTGCTCGCCGGCGGGCGCGGCAGCCGCCTGATGGAGCTGACCGACCGGCGCGCCAAGCCGGCGGTCTATTTCGGCGGCAAGACCAGGATCATCGATTTTGCCCTGTCCAACGCGATCAATTCGGGCATCCGGCGCATCGGCGTTGCCACGCAATACAAGGCCCATTCGCTGATCCGCCACATGCAGCGCGCCTGGAACTTCATGCGGCCCGAACGCAACGAGAGCTTCGACATCCTGCCCGCCAGCCAGCGCGTTTCCGAGCATCAATGGTATGAAGGCACGGCCGATGCGGTGTTCCAGAACATCGACATCATCGCCAGCCACGATCCGCGCTACATGGTGATCCTGGCGGGCGATCACATCTACAAGATGGATTATGAATTGATGCTCCAGCAGCATGTCAATTCGGGCGCGGATGTGACCGTGGGTTGCCTGGTGGTGCCGCGGCACGAGGCGAGCGGGTTTGGGGTGATGCAGGTCGATGCCGATGACACCATCACCGCCTTTGTCGAAAAGCCCGCCGATCCCCCCGGCATTCCCGGAAATCCCGAGATGGCGCTCGCCTCGATGGGGATCTATGTGTTCAACACCAGCTTCCTGTTCGATCAGCTCGAACGCGATGCCGCAGACCCCCATTCCAAGCGCGATTTCGGGCGCGACATCATCCCCTACATCGTCCGGCACGGCAAGGCGGTGGCGCATCGCTTCACCACCAGCTGCATCCGCGCAGCCGAGGAGATCGAGGAATATTGGCGCGATGTCGGCACGCTCGATGCCTATTTCGAGGCCAATCTCGATCTCACCGACACCGTGTCCAAGCTCAATCTTTATGATCGCGACTGGCCGATCTGGACCGATGCCGTGGTCGCCGCCCCGGCCAAGTTCGTCCATGACGAGGATGGGCGGCGCGGCCATGCGGTCTCCTCGCTGGTCTCGGGCGATTGCATCGTCTCGGGCTCGGAAGTCTGGCGCAGCCTCTTGTTCACCGGGGTCAAGGTGGGCAGCTATGCGCGGGTGCGCGAGGCGGTGATCCTGCCCTATTGCAACATCGGACGCGGGGCGCGCCTTTCCCGCGTGATCATCGATTCGGGCGTGCGCATCCCCGAAGGCATGGTGATCGGTGAGGACCCGGTGGAGGATGCGCGGCGCTTCCGCGTCTCGGACAAGGGCGTGGTGCTCGTCACCCGCGACATGATGGCGCGGCTTTAGGGAGGCAATGGCCGTGCGGGTGCTCTCGGTTGCCTCGGAGGCCGCGCCGCTGGTCAAGACCGGCGGGCTTGCCGATGTTGCCGGCGCGCTTCCTGCCGCGCTCGCGGCCGAGGGCATTGCGGTCACCACGCTCCTGCCCGGTTATCCTGCGGTGCGCGCGGCGCTAAAGCGGCCGCGGGTGCTGGGGCAATGGGACGCGCTGCTCGGCTCCCCGGCGCGGCTGCTCGAGGGGCGGCTTGGCGATCACCAGCTGCTGGTGCTCGATGCCCCGGACCTGTTTGCGCGCGAGGGCGGGCCCTATGCCGATGCCGCCGGGCGCGACTGGGCCGACAATTGGCGCCGCTTTGCCGCCTTTGCCCGGGCTGCGGCGGATATTGCCTGCGCAAAGACCGCGGCCGGGCGCTTCGATCTCGTCCATGCCCATGACTGGCAGGCCGGGCTGGTGCCCGCCTATCTTGCCTTCCTCCACGCCCGCGCCGTGCCCAGCGTGATGACCATCCACAACATGGCCTTCCAGGGCTATTTTCCCGCCGAGGTCTTTGGCGCGCTGGGCCTGCCGGATGCGGCCTGGGCGCTCGATGGGGTCGAAAGCTATGGCGGGGTCGGCTTTCTCAAGGCCGGGATGCAGCTTGCTGATGCGATCACCACGGTGAGCCCCACCTATGCGCGCGAGATCCGCAGCGTCGAATTTGGCATGGGGCTAGAAGGCGTGGTGCTGGCGCGCGCGGGGCGGGTGCACGGCATTCTCAACGGGATCGACACCGCGCAGTGGAACCCGGCGCGCGATCCGCACCTTGCCGCCCGCTACACCGCCGCGCGCCTTGCCGTGCGGGCCAGGAACAAGCGCGCGCTCGAGCAGGAATTCGCGCTCGAACCGGACGATGGCCCGCTCTTCATCGTCATCAGCCGGCTGACCTGGCAGAAGGGCATGGATCTCCTGCCCGGCGCGCTCGGCCAGCTCGTTGCCCTTGGCGGGCGGCTGGCGCTGCTCGGCAGCGGCGATGCCGAGATCGAGGCGGCGCTGCGCGCGGCCGCGGCGCGCCATCCCGGGCGCATCGCAGTGCGCATCGGCTATGACGAGCCGCTCGCCCACCGGATGCAGGGTGGGGGCGATGCGATCCTGGTGCCGAGCCGGTTCGAGCCTTGCGGGCTTACCCAGCTTTATGGCCTTGCCTATGGCTGCGTTCCGGTGGTGGCGCGCACCGGCGGGCTGGCTGACACGGTGATCGATGCCAACCCGGCCGCGCTTGCTGCCGGGGTGGCCACCGGGGTACAGATGAACGCGGTCTCGCCCGAGGCAATCGCCCTTGCGATCGACCGCACGATCGAGCTTTACGCCCGCCCGGATGTCTGGCGGCGGATCCAGAGGAACGGGATGAAGGCGGATTTTTCCTGGAACGCGAGCGGGGCGGCCTATGCCGCGCTCTACCGCGCGCTGTTGGCGGAGCGGGCATGATCATCAGCCACCCCACCACGCCCTTTGCCGGGCAGAAGCCGGGCACATCGGGCCTGCGCAAGAAGGTTTCGGTGTTCCAGCAGCCCAATTATGCCGAAAACTTCATCCAGAGCGTGTTCGATGTGGCATCGCCCCCTGCCGGGGCCACCCTGGTGATCGGCGGGGACGGGCGCTATCACAACCGCGCGGTGATCAACCAGGCGATCCGCATGGCGGCGGCCAATGGCTATGCCCGCCTGCTGGTGGGCCGGGGCGGCATCCTTTCAACGCCGGCGGCGAGCCACGTGATCCGCAAGCATGGCGCGAGCGGCGGGCTCATCCTTTCAGCCAGCCACAATCCCGGCGGGCCGGAGGGCGATTTCGGCATCAAGTACAATATCGCCAATGGCGGCCCCGCGCCCGAGGCGGTGACCGAGGCGATCCACGCGCGCACCATGGAAATCACCCGCTGGCTGGCGGTGGACGCGCCCGATATCGATCTTGACCGCATCGGCACGGCGCGGGTGGGCGAGATGCTGGTCGAGGTGATCGATCCGGTGGCCGACTATGCCGCGCTGATGGAGCGCCTGTTCGATTTCGAGGCGATCCGCGCCGCGGTGGCCGCCGGGCGGCTGACCTTGGCCTTCGATGCCATGCATGCGGTGACCGGGCCCTATGCCAGCGAGATCTTCGAGCAGCGCCTCGGCTTTGCCCCCGGCACGGTGCGCAATGGCGTGCCGCGCGAGGATTTTGGCGGGCATCACCCCGATCCCAATCTCGTCCATGCACGCGCGCTTTATGACCTGATGATGTCCGATGCGGCGCCCACGCTCGGCGCGGCCTCCGACGGGGATGGCGATCGCAATCTCATCATCGGCAAGGGGCTGTTCGTCACCCCCTCCGATTCGCTCGCCATGCTCGCCGCCAATGCCCATCTCGCCCCGGCCTATCGCGAGGGGATCGCGGGCATTGCCCGGTCGATGCCCACCAGCGCCGCGGCCGATCGCGTCGCCGAGGCGCTCGGCGTGCCCTTGTGGGAGACGCCCACCGGCTGGAAGTTCTTCGGCACCCTGCTCGATGCCGGGCTTGCCACGATCTGCGGCGAGGAAAGCGCCGGCACGGGGAGCGACCACGTGCGCGAGAAGGATGGGCTGTGGGCGGTGCTCCTGTGGCTCAACATCCTTGCGGTGACGGGAAAGCCCGTGGCCGAGATCGCGCGCGCACACTGGGCGCGCTTCGGGCGCAATTACTATGCGCGCCATGATTACGAGGCGCTTCCCACCGAACGGGCCGAGGCGCTGATGGCCGCGCTCGAGGCCGCGCTGCCCACCCTTCCGGGCCAGCGCTTCGGCGCGCTCACGGTCAGCGCCGCCGACCAGTTTGCCTATACCGATCCGGTCGATGGCGCGGTCAGCACGCGCCAGGGGGTGCGCGTGCGCTTTGATGGCGGGGCGCGGATCGTCTTTCGCCTTTCGGGCACGGGCACCGAAGGGGCGACCTTGCGCCTCTATCTCGAGCATTACGAGGCCCCCAGCGGCAGGCTTGCCGCCGACACGACCACCATGCTCGCCGATCTTGTCGCCGCGGCCGAGGCGATTGCCCGCATCGCCCGCCACACCGGCCGCAGCGCGCCTGACGTGGTGACGTGAGCGCCCGGCTCGGCGCGCAGGTGCTCCCCTCGGGCACGCGCTTTGCCGTGCGCGCCCCGCGCGCCGAGCGGGTCGAGCTGTGCCTCTATGACGGCGAGAGTGAAACCCGCCTGCCGATGGCGCGCGCGGGCGAGGCATGGGTGCGCGAGGTGCCGGGGGCGCGTAGCGGAGTGCGCTATGGCTACCGCGCCCACGGCGCCTATGCCCCCGCGCAGAACCTGTGGTTCGATCCGGCCAAGCTGCTGGTCGATCCCCATGCGCTTGAGCTTGACCGGCGCTTCGTGCAGGTGCCGCAGCTTTCCCAATATGGCGTTGACACCGCGCCTTTCGTGCCGCGCGCCATCGTTCCGCGCGCGCTTGCCGAGGTGCCCCCCGCGCCGCCGCGCTTTGCCCGGGGCGGGCTGATCTACGAGATCAACGTGCGCGGCTTTACCCTGCTGCACCCCGAGGTGCCCGAGCGCCAGCGCGGCACCATCGCCGCGCTCGCCCACCCGGCGGTGATCGCGCACTTCAAGCGGCTGTGCGTCAGCGCGGTCGAGCTGATGCCGATTGTCGCCTGGATCGATGAGCGCCACCTGCCGCCGCTCGGCCTTGCCAACCGCTGGGGCTACAACCCGGTGGCGCTGATGGCGCTCGATCCCGGCCTGTGCCCGGGCGGGATCGCCGAATTGCGCAACACCGTGGCCGCGCTCCACGCCGCCGGGATCGGGGTGATCCTCGATCTCGTCTTCAACCATACGGGCGAAAGCGATGCCGAGGGCGGCACCCTGTCGCTGCGCGGGCTTGATGCGGACGCCTACGCCCGCGCCCCCGATGGCAGCCTCATCAATGACACCGGCTGTGGCAACACGCTCGACTTTGCCCGGCCCTGGGTGCGGCAGCTGGTGATCGATGCGCTGGTGCATTTCGTGCGCCACGCCGGGGTGGATGGCTTCCGCTTCGATCTTGCCCCGGTGCTGGCGCGCGGCCCTGGCTTCGATCCCGAGGCGCCGATCTTTGCCGAACTGGCGGCTGAGCCCCTGCTCGCCGATCGGGTGATGATCGCCGAGCCGTGGGATATCGGCCCGGGCGGCTATCAGCTCGGCCGCTTTCCGGCGGGCTGGCTCGAATGGAACGATCGCTTTCGCGATGATGTGCGCCGCTTCTGGCAGGGCACGGCGGCGGCGGGGGTGCTGGCGACCCGCATCGCCGGCTCGTCCGACATCTTCGGGGCCGATTGCCGCAGCGTCAATTTCATCGCCGCGCATGATGGCTTCACCCTTGCCGATCTCGTCGCCTATGCGCACCGCCACAACGAGGCCAATGGCGAGGGCGGGCGCGACGGGCACGCCGAGAACCATTCGTGGAACAATGGCGTCGAAGGGCCGAGCGATGACCCGGCGGTGCTGGCCCGGCGTGCGGCTGACCTGCGCGCGCTGCTCGGCACGCTGTTTGCCGCGACCGGCACGATCATGCTCACCGCTGGCGATGAATGCGGCCGCAGCCAGCAGGGCAACAACAATGCCTATTGCCAGGACATGCCGATCGACTGGCAGGCACGCGACACGGCGCTTGAGGCCCATGTTGCCGGCCTTGCCGCGGCGCGGGCGGCGCGGCTCGACGC